>Ga0099791_10000064_pt1 | contig 33629 bp, 25 predicted proteins | sample Rivendell_Oct201_7_FD_77318 | JGI IMG/M metagenome (GOLD analysis project Ga0099791, IMG submission 77318) | Vadose zone soil and rhizosphere microbial communities from the Eel River Critical Zone Observatory, Northern California to study diel... | ecosystem: Environmental > Terrestrial > Soil... | reverse complement strand
CCCGCGTTCGACTGCACGGCGATGGCCGACGAGATTGAGTACGGCACCCAGGGTGGTAGCGCAGCAGACCCCTACTGGGGCTTGCCCTCGGTGAATTGCGAACAGTTCTTCAGCGATCCTTACCTCGGGGTGTTCAGCACGGTGTACGGCTTCTGGGACATGGTGTACGACACCACGGGCGGGACATCGGACGGCCCGGGCAAGAATCACGCGATTGTCGACAAAATCCCACGACGCAGGATCAACAATCGCATCGTGGCGCTGGGCCTCGTGAACAAGTACGTGCCGATCACGTATCGCCACTACACCAACGTGACGGGCCGTCAGTTCCTGGGCTTTGCGTATCTCCAGCTCGTCCGTTCGAACTACGGCGGAGCCGGCAGCATCGTGATGCGCCAGAACTATCCGAACCCCTTCAACCCGATGACCAAGATCCAGTGGGCCCAGGACAAGCCTGGCCGGGTCAATGTTCGGGTGTTCAACGTGCGCGGCGAGCTTGTGAAGACAATCGCCGACACGTGGTATCCGAAGGGCGAGCACACGGTGGCCTGGAACGGCGAGACGCAGCACGGGGGAAGGGCTTCCTCGGGCGTGTACTACGTCCGGACCAGTGCCCTTGGCTCCAACGACGTGATCAAGGCGGTGCTGACGAAGTAAGCAGTTCGTAACAGAGATTCGAGAAAGGCCGCGGGGCGCAAGCTCCGCGGCCTTTTCTTTACGCTGGACAGAACTCTTCGATCTGTTCGAGAATGCAGCTGCGTTCCATCGGGAAGCCTGCCGGCGTTCGCCTGCCGGCATATGGAACGGCCCGTTCCATTCCACGCAGTCCGCCTTCGCCTGTTTCGGCACCGCTCGCCCCGATACCCGCGTCCTCGACACCTCTGAGGTCTCAAGACAGGGGGCAGGGACATGCGGATCCCACAGGTAGTCGCTCGTCTCTTGGGGAGGCCATCGCTCCTCATCAACGACGCCGAGATTCTGCCCGAGCTGCCCCACAAGGACCGCGAGCTGCTCTTTTATCTGATCCTGTTCCGTGCCCGGCAGCATCGGCGGGAAACCCTGGCGACCTTGCTCTGGAGCGAGAACCCGTCGGAGCAGTCGCGGAAGTACCTGCGCCAGTCCCTCTGGAGACTGCATGGGGCCCTGGCCCAGGGGGGCCTCCTCGATCCCAGGAAGGTGCTCGCCGCGAATCCGGAGTGGGTGCAATTCGCGATGACACCCACGATCTGGCTCGACCTCGTCGAATTCGAGGAGGCTGCGACCCAAGGGCTTTCGCCGCCGCGCGTCAAGGATGGAGGCTACGAGGTTGCCCGTCGCTCGAAGGCGGCCGAGCTCTACCGGGGAGACCTTCTGGAGGGCACCTCTTCCGAATGGTGCCTGTCGGAACGAGAGCGATACCGGCAGCTCTACTTGAAGCTCATCGATGAGCTTCTCTCGATCTACGAGGTCCGGAAGGAATTCGACCGAGGGATCGCCAGCGCGATTCGCTCACTTGAAGTGGATCCCGCGCGCGAGTCCACCTACCGGGCCCTCATGCGGCTCCTGTTCATGAATGGGGATCGGACGTCGGCCCTGCGCGCGTACGAGCGTTGCGCGGCTGTGATCCGAGGGGAATTCGGAGTCCTGCCGGAGGCGGAAACAGAGGCGCTGATCGCGGAGATTCGCGCGGGCCGCGGCTCCCTTTCGTCTTCGAGCCGCAGATTCAGACGCTGAGGAGGGCCGCGGACATCACGCCCGCGGCCCTGGTTGGGTCGGCGGTGCCGCCGTTTGAATTCTGAGAGGTTCAGCCCGACACGGATGGAGTCCGAGACAGGGTCAACACTGGGTGTGGAAGCAGGTATCGTCCTCGGGATTGTAGTGGCAGTCAAATCCTACGCCATCTTTGCAAATAATAAGTCCTAACTTGCTCGTCCCGCATTTCTTGTCCGAACAGGTGCTCGGCTCGGCGGACGCGTTGGTGATGCTCAGGTCCTCGAGCGCCGATACGTAAGGAGACGTGCCTTGCACGGTCGCGTTCATCGTTCCCAGAGCCAGGATGAGAGCCGTCGCTCCCGCCGCCAGCATGGCCACTCGAACCAACATGCGAGCACTCCTTGACATGGATTCCTCCTCGTTGCTCTCGACCCTGGCCAGAGACCGGCACCAGGCGGTCGAGCATCCTGGTGGACGGCCGGCGGCACCGCCTATCATTCGAGATGTCGCACTCGGGGAATCTTTTCGGAGAACACGAAATTGTCGGAGTGGTCGGGATTGTGACATTGAAGGCACACGGCCTGCGGAACAGCACGCGTGATATTGACGCGGGAAGGGGCGGCGATGTGGTCCTCACCGGGTCCGTGGCATACCTCACACTGGACGTTCGCGAGCGGCTCTTCGTGATCCCCCAAGCGATATCCATGCGGGGTCCCGAAGCCAACCACATGGCACACCACGCATCGCGGCTGGTAATGCCGGTGAGCATCGAGGAGCGTTTTGTAGGCGCTTGCGTGCTTCGTTCCCTTCCATTGCTCATACTCGAGGCTGTGACAGCCCTCGCATTGTTTCGCCCCGACGTAGTGACCGGTCATCCGCTGATGATCGCCCTCGAACAGGGGAGCCACGCTTGCTTGCGACTCCGCCATCCTTCCCACTCTGGCATAAAACTGATCCAACGCGGTACGCACACCCGGATCCTCGGGAACGTTCTCCCGTAACCAGCAGTCCTCGAACTCTGCCGAGGCGATTCGCCCGTTTGGATCCGCTTCGAGATGTGCCACCTGGATTCCGTAGTTCTCGAGGCTTGTGTACAGCACGAGCGTCTTTCCGAGGAACCCAGGCGGGTCATTCTGCTGAAGCGTGCTTCCCCGTTCGCTGGAAACGATGGAGGGAAGCTGGTAGTCGGTGGAGATGATGACGTCCACATCCGGACACGCTTGCACGACGCTTCGGATCGTCATGGGGCTGAGGCAGCCGAGGATCACGATGATGTCCGCGTGTTTGCGAAGGGAAGGAAGGTCGCGCTGAATGACCGTGAGGGGATCCTCGACGGCGAGCTTGGAGAGGGCGGTTGACGTTCGGGCATTGGCCCGAGGACCCCGCGGAGGCTCTAGGATTCCGAGAACGCCGATGCGGAGCCCAGCCCTCTGGATTTGGAGCGACTTCGGAGCCGAGCGATCCGAGTCCAGGGAGACATTGCTCCCGACATAAGGAACGCGAACAGACCGAGTGGTTGTGAGGAAATGCTCGGGTCCCTGCAAAAGCTCCGTCATCCCCACGGCCACGGCGTCATACCGCATCGTCTCCATTACCTGAAGGTAAAACGACTCCTCCTGTGCGGCGAGGAAGTCGGGAGCGGTCCGGCCTCCCACATTCGGGAATGCGCTCCCCGCGTCGAAGAGCAGAGCACCCGGGTCCAGGGAGCGTATCCGCCGAAGCGCGGTTGCCCTTCGAGCGATCCCACCGGACTGATTCACCTTGCACCCGCAGTTCTCCAGATACCCGTGGGTATTACCCGTGAACGCAACCGTGATCTTGCGCGTCGCGTGAGCAGCTCTCGGATTGGGCTCTGGAAGCGTTGGCGCGATCGATAGGATCTCGTTCAGGGGCAGAATGGCCTTCCCTCGCACGTAGCGATCGCGGAATCCGGCCCAATCCCTTCCCTCGTTGCTCGAGAGCCTTTGCCACAGCGAACCCGCCCGCGGCCGCAGGAACATGGTCGAGAGTACTTGGTCCAGAGTGGTCAAGCCTTGTGAGCCGTGACGGAGTGCCCGATCCATCTGGATCAAGGTGAACGGCGCGAGAACCCGTGTGGAGAGCTTGCGGTCCCCAGTCGTTGCATAGACCCGCTCCAAGTTACGCTCGACTCCTCGCACGGGAAGGGTCTCCACATAACGGGACGCGAATTCGCGCTCGATCTCGTTCTCGGGCACGAGTCCTACGACCGCCGCGGCCCTCCAGGAGTACAAACCCGCAATTCCGTCCACGAGCCAGTATTCGGCACGGTCGCGAATCTGCGACCGATACGGAGCGAAGCGGAGATGCGCGCCGATCCATTGCTCACAGTAATTACGCGCGCGGTCGGCCGTCAGCGGCCAGAGCGTCCCGCCTTGGCCGGTGCCCCAGCCCTCCCCCACGATCTCATCTCCGTTCGGAGCCGTCAGGAGCCCAATCGTGAGGTAGTCGGGCCCCAGATCTCCGCCGAGAACCCCGTGGAGATAGCGCGTCGCTCTCTCCAGCGTGCCTACAATCTGGGTCTGCTTGCTCGGTGGGATTGCCGCTTCGAGCGCGACACCAAATCTCGTAGCGCCGAGGACGAACGAACGCTCATGGAATCGGCCCAGTCCCAAGGCCGCCGAGACCAGGTGCTCTGCCTGGTACGAACCGCCAATTCCGGGATGCCAGATGTTCCCTGCTCGTGCCCAGGGCGCCGCTACCGTCCATCCGGGCGGAAGATGGAAGCGAACTTCGGTGCGGTTGATGTGCAGTCGTGGAAGAAGAAATAACTGCCGCCCGGTCGCAAACACCAGATCGGCTCCCTGATATCCCAGGCAGCGTCCTGTGAAGCCGATGTGGCTGTCGCCTTCTCGTACTCCGGGGCGGACCCGGTATTGCATGACGACTGTGGTAGGGAGCGGTCCGAGCAACTCGAAGCGAGGACGAACGACAGGTCGACCGTCGGTATCGATCGTGTCGACGCCGGCGACAACCCTCGCGCGCTCCATTCCATCAATCCGAAAGCCCGAAAGTCGGATGGTCCCCGTTGGGGCGTACCCGACCACCGAGAGGGAATCGCGTGGAGCACCGGACAGCGTAAGCCGCACCGAGACGCCAGTCGTGTCGTTCGGAGCTACGGTGACATCGTATGCCGCTACGACACCGCGGCCACACCCAGTCAGGTCGAGCAAGAACGCCGACCCCAGCAGGATTGCGATCAGGGTCCAAACGAAGTGAAAACTAGATCTTTGAATGACGTTCGCAGGCATTTCGCAAAGCATAAGCGTCCTGCGTCTCGCGTAGCGTCTCACGCAGCGTCTTTTTTTAGGTCGGAATGAAGACGCGGGAGCGAATCGGGTCGCGTACCCGAGCCGCCGGCCTGAAGTGCGACAACGCCGAACTACACTGCCATCACGCCTTCCTCAATACCGAGATCTGGCCCGCGTGGTAGAGGTCGTGCTGGACGGCCCCGTGGAGGAGCACGTACCGCGTGGAGGTCTTCCCCGTGGGTGACGTATCGAGCTCCGCGTCCTCGACCTGAGCGGCGACCTTCCGGAGCTTGGCGTGCCCGGCCTTGAGATTCTCAAGCGCCTTGGCCCAGCCTTCCTTGCTCTTGTCCCGTACCGGTGGCCAGTCCACCTCGGATGGGACGTCGGGAGTCTCCCCGAGAAGACGCCGGCGCACCACGTCTTCCCAGGTCGTGATGTGGTGCACCAGCTCCCAGATGCTGTGCGCGCCCGGGATGGGCTTCTCGAGCGCCTGCTTCCAGGTGACTCCCTCGAGCGCTTCCAGCACCGAGGGGCCGTGCCAGGCCTCGCCCTCGAACGCGCGCTTCAGCTGATCGACGATCCGATCCCGCTCGGCGGTCCTGGCCGGAGCTCCCTCGGCCATCAGGGCAGCGTTGGAGACTGGCTCACGTAATCGTAGGATTTCCGCACGATGTTGATGGCGTCGTTGTCCCTCAGGTAGTACAGCGGGAAGGTGAACATCGCGATGCGCCCGACCGCGGCCGTGGGATCGTAGTGCCCTCCGTTGGTCGCGAGGTCGTGCGACTGCACGAGCGAACCGACGGCGAGACGCTCCCGCGGCGAGGGTTGCCCCAGACTTGGCGTCTGCCCCTCCCAATCAAACCCCCGTGGGTCGCCTGTCCTTGCCCCATGGTAGGTATAGACAACCTGCACGATCGGGGCGCTATGGTCCTCGTACCCGAAAAACTGAATCGGCTGGCAGCCGAAGCTTCGCGCCAGGTACCACCCTTCGATTCCCGCCAGACCCGGAAAATACTGTTGATCCGGAATCCCGGGGATCCCGTTTCCTCCGGCTCCAAACGGATTCGTGTTCCACTTGAACGTTGGCTTTGGCCCTCCGCTGCCCGGATACTGTTGTCCGTAGGACTCGTTGCCCGTATCCACGACAGCCGTATCAAAGCCGAATGCCACCCCGGCAGGAGTCGGGATGGCTCTCGTGAAATCGGAGGCGCCCTGCGTCCTGAGCCCCGCGCGGCTTTGCAGCGAGTTGTCGATCCCCATGTACAGACGCGGGAAAATCGTCTCGTTGTAAAAGCGTGTGTTTGGTGCAAAGGACGCACAGATACCCGCATTCGCGGAGGGTCCGGCGTCCTTGAACGTGAGATTTGGCGTTCCACTGGTGCCCTGGGCAAGGCTCCATCCCGTGAGGATCAGCGTCCCGCCGGCGCGCAGATATCCCTGGAGCTCGCTGTAGTCGCCCCCTGCCACGCTCCGGAAGAGTCCCGTGGCGGTGCTGCCGCCGTTCTCGAGATCCGTGGCCCAGAGGACGGTCGTGTATTTCGCGAGCTCGCTCACGTCGGGCTGGATCCGTTTCTCCGCGGTTCCGAATGCCTTCTGGACGCAGTCCCATTCGCTGTAGGTAAGTCCCAGAGTCTGGTTCAGAGTAAACAAAGGACCGGCTCCGTTCGCGTTCGCCAGGGTCCACCAATCGGTCTCGACCTGGTCGTTCGGCGCGCTCCGGTTCCCCAGGTTGAAGTCACAGTCGTCGACGAAGAGGAGGCTCGGAACCCCTCCAGCATCCTTGAACGCCGGGTGCACGATCAGAAGTGGAATGCGCTCGTTGGTGATGAGCCCTCCGTCGTCCACCGCGCGCACGTACAGGAAGTGCGGCCCGGGATTCAGCACGCTCGGCTGGAAGGTCGCCCCGGTCAGCCTGAAGTCGACACCTTGGAATTTCGACGTGTCGTCCAGCGCGTACGTGTACCCCACGATCTCGCCGCCATAGGCGCTGGCGTCGGCCGACCAGGAGAAGCTCACCGTCTCCCCTTGGAAGATCTGGAGCTGCTTTCTCGCGTAGTCCTCGGGGCCGACCGCGTTATCGAGACACCGGTTCAGGATGCTGCTGCACACGGAGAGGATGGGTCCCGAGTTGCGGGTCGTCACGGTGAAATGCCGGATATTCGTCCTGAAGACGAGTTTCTTCTCCGTCGCCCCCGCGATATCGACCGCCCTGAGGGCGAACACGTACCCACCGGCCGTCACGCTCCGGAATCGAAACTTGAGCCCGCGGAGACCTTGCCATTTCCAATCGTCGTGTGGAGGCTGCAGTCCATCTCCGATGGCGGCCTTGATCATAGTCACAAAGCCTATTCGCGGATCGTCCTCACTGAACGTATCAGGAAGCGGCGGATGTGTCGGGGGATTGCCGAGATCCGCGATCCCTCCAAGCTTGAGAAGAAGGTACTGGAAGGAATCAACCGGAGCCTTGCCTCCGGTCTCCCCGCCATCCGGGTCGGTACCCTCCCACTCGAAGGTGAAATTGGGTCCGATGAACGGATTGGTCGCCGCCGGCCCTTTCAAGATTCTCGAGAAGGGCGGAATCGTCTTGGCCGAGAACGCGCGGGACGCGGGCGTGGGATCTACCTTACCGCTATTGTCCTCCGCGGAGACCTTGAAGACGTGAATCTTGAGCTCCTGCACCGGGTCGACCAGGAACAGAAGGGTCGTGTCCTTCGCCACCGTCGTGCGCCACTGCTCGATGGGAAGCAGGGTGTCGCTGTCGACGGCGTAATGGAACCGGACGACCTCACCGTCGTCGTCATATCCAGTCCAGTAGAAATGCACACGGAAGGTGGTCGTGTCGTACTGGACCGGGGCGTACGTGAGCTCGGTTTGAGGGGTTTGCTGAACATGCTTTGCCGGGGGCGTTGGAGCCTTGGCGCAGCTTGCCACCCACACGACGGCCACGAGCCCGACCAGCACGGAACAGAGACGGCGAACACGCAATGGACGCTTCACGTAAGGCTCCTTCACTTTCGGCGAGCGGTTCGAACTGCGTCGGGGCAAACGAGGGGGAATTCCACGACCAAAGAGCTATCCGACAAGAAGCCGGCACGGTCCCGTGCCCATACCCGAACCGAATGGGTGGGGCTTCCAGGACGCAGACGCGCGAAGGTAGAGTCCGCGACGAAGAAATCCACCGCGGCATCCGCGGTATCGAACGCGAGGATCTCATCCAGCTGGATCCGGGCACTCCGTGCCGGTCCATCCTCGACATCGTGCGCGTACCACGTGATCAGCTTTCCGGCGATGAACTGGGGCGGACCCGTGTTCGAGCATGTCACCACCAGCGAATCCATGAAGGGCCGGTAGTTGCAGTTGAACTGTAACGCAGCCTTCGTGCCGTCCCCACGGCCCGAGCAATCGTGTGAGGCCGCCAGCATGATCATGTTGAATCCAGCGTCCAGAGAATCCAGCACGAAGTTGGGCCTCCCGGCCTGGCGGAGATAGTTCGGCTCGTTCGATTTGAATGGTCGTGGCGGACTGCCTTGGATCGAGTCCACGAAGCCGATGACGTACGGTTCGCCCCCAACACCACCCGAAGGCGCGTGGGTTCCGTTCCGCAGCTCGAGCGAATAGGAATCGACGCAGTTGCCCTCTGCAGTTGGATTGTTCTTGGTTCCGGGCCGGCCCAGATCCTCCCCGTCCCAGTTGAACCAGACGGTGGAGCGGTAGGGAACCGTGTCCCCCTCGGAAAACGTAAATACCAAGCTGGGATCGACGGCCTCCCCGTTGATGAAGGGCGGAGAGTAGTAGCCGTTCGGATTCCCCTTCGGCTCGAACCAGGTCTCGGGATCGTGGTTCACGACGAAGAGGAAGTTGGTCTTTCCAACCGCGTAAGCGTTGTCCACCGCAGTGATCGTAAGATTGTAGATGCCGCTGCTAAGACCAATGGATTTGGGATCGTTGATGTCGTTGAACACGGCAGACGTGTCGGAGGTGAGTGCGCCATGATAGTTGCCAACATCCAGCTTGTACCGGATCACGACACCGTCCGAGTCATTGCCCGTCCAGGCGACCTTGAATGGCTGTCCGTCCGAGAGCGTATCGATCTGGCCGGAATCTGTAGCCGCGCGACTGGGGAGCTCAAACGGGGGAAAGAATGGGTAAACGAACCGGACCGCCGGCTTGATGGTGCTCGCCTTGAACGTCGTGCGATTGAACACCGCGAAGTTGGGGTCCGCCTTCCCGAGATTGTCCACCGCCTTGATGTAGAACGTATGGAACCGGGTGAATCCGATGATCGTGGCCCCACCCAGGATATCCGTGGAATCGTTCACGGTCAGATCGAAGATACTGTCGGTCTTCGCCGTGTAGTGCAGGTGTCCCGCGCTGGAATCATCGAACGACCAGAGGAATCCCACCACGTAACCATCCGGATCCTCCCCACGCCAGTACATGTGAACCCGGTAGGAATAGCTCACGCCCGTGGCCGCAGGATGGGAGATGGTGCTGTCGATCGGGGCCGCCACCAGGTACGTGCGGGGCGGGCGGTTCTTGTCGAGCCGAAGCGGATTCTTAGCGCAGCTTCCCAGAAACGCCAACGCGATCCCGGCCATGGCGATACAGCCCAGAGACCGCGCAAATCTCTGCAGGGGCATTCAGATCTCTCCGAGGAGACGGGTACACCGGCAGGTTTTCCTGGATACGGGCACTTTGGGGACCTCCAAAACCTATCAGGCGGCGTTCCGGGCTGTCAACGGATTTTGTGATAAAAACGAGAAGGGCCGCCGGAAACCGGCGGCCCTCTCTCGCTGAAGCGCTACCTGGAACGTTTACCGAACGATGGCGACCTTGAGACCGTTCAGGCTCTCGCTGCCGTCGGGGTACTTCACCTTCACGAAGTACACGCCGCTGGCAAGGTTCTTGCCGTCGCTCGACTGACCATTCCAGCGAACTTCGTTCACGCCCTGCGTGGCATTCTTCGTAATCGTCTGCACGAGCCGGCCAGCGACGTCGAAGATCCTCACGTCAACCCTTCCAGCATGTGCCGAGCTGAAACGGATCGCCGTGTGGGGGTTGAACGGGTTCGGGAAGTTGCCCTGCAGCCTATTCGCCGGCGGAGCCGCTGCGATCCCAGGATCCACGCCGATCACGACGCGCGTCGCGTCCTGGAGCGGGTAGAGCGGACCGTAGGTTCCCGTGGCGAAGTTGGCCGAGGTCGCCCAGTTCGTGTACTTGTTCGCATCCGTCGGGCACGGCCAGCAAGAGGCCGTATCGGCGGTGGTGCGAGGACCGCGGCAGCTCGTCAGGAACTTGTAGAGAACCTGAGCGCGCGTGTCGACGAAGTTCTCGCCGTAAGTACGGATGAACTGGATCGAATAGCCGTAAGCCAGAGACTTGTTGCGATCATGATCCGTGGGGGTGTCACGCTCGGTCATGTAACGGACAGCCGCCGCATTCGTGATGCCACCCACCGTCGGATAGAGAGCAGCGTCCGCCGCGTCCGCGCCACCAACCCTCGTCAACGCGTCGAACCGGTTCGGACCGGGGCAACCGCCGTCGATAGGATAGGTGAAGGTGCCGGTGCCGAGGTTCGGACCTGCCGCGGGATCCGCAAAGAGATCCCGGATGCTCGGGAACTGATTCGTAGCGGTACCGTTCCACGCGTTCGCGACCGCGGCCACGCCGAGCACCGAGTTCGAGAGAGAATTCTCGAAAGGATGCGGCACGCCGCCCACCGCCAGAAGCGCGGTGAAGAAGTCGTCGCCCGAGGCGAAGATGCAACGGTCACCACCGTCGGTGCCCGTGCTCGACGCCCACCAGTCGGAGATCAATTTCGAGTCGGACTCCTCGTCGACGACCGTCGTCGAGGTGTGCGATGACTCGATCATGATCCGGTACCACAGAGCCAACGAGTCGCGGATGCTGTACTCGTCCATGTTCGGGAAGTAGTTGCTCAACCGGCCGGCGCGCGTTCCTGCGAACTCGTGCCCACCGATGTGACCGCCCTCTTCCAGACCTTGCAGCGTACGATAGCGATCCGCGCGCACGCCCAGCGCACGAAGCGCCTGCGTGGTGGCGTGGGTGGCGAAGTTCCACCGCGAGTAGCTGCCGTCCAGATCGAGCAGCGGCGTCGTGGTCCTGCTCGCCAACTGCGTGCCCGCGGCACCCGCCGGGTACGCCCCCGGGAGAACGCGGAATTCGATGATGTCCGGAGCAACGATGGTTCCACCCGGAAGCGTCGGAAGATCCTCGACCTCGCGGGCCAAGGCGTCCGTGGAGAACTGATACGTCACCCCGCCGTTGATATCCACGGCCTTCCAGTAGTACTGGAGGCGCGAACCGCGCGGGAGGAACGTGAGCTGGCTGTACAGCGACTTGCCGTTGATCGTGAATCCACCGGGAAGCGAAGAGGTCGCCTTGTCGCGGGGCGGCCAGTTCATCCGGTATTCGCTGTCGATCAGCGTGGTGTCGCCGGCCGCGATCGAAACCGCATTCGCATCGAGCTCGCTCGAGTCGAACGGGCTCCAGGTCTTGCTGGTCGGATCGAACAGACGATAGATCACGCGCGGCTTGTCGAAGGCAGTGTTGTAGTTCGGGTTCGTGTGAGCGATGGTCAGACCGAAGTTGATGCTCTTGTTGAACCCATGATGCCAGTTGATGCCCTTGCCGCCCTTCCGCAGACCGGTGACGAGCCCGAGAGTGATCGAGTCGCCGAGCGGGCTGTTGAAGTTGTCCATTACGGCTCCGGAGCTCTGTCCCACGGGCGCCGTGATGTTGCTGCCTCGCACGCCTGGCCAGCACTGTCCGGCCGTGACTTGCGCTGCGCTGCAGTTCGCGCCGCTCATCGTTCCGTCGACGAAGGTCGATTGTCCGACCGCGCCCACGAATACGCCGATCACCGGCGCGGGCACGCCCGTCACGATTTCGAGACGGAAGTCGTCGTAGATGACTCCGTAAGCGACGTCGCCGCAGTTGTTGTGGTCGGCGGCAAAGAAGTTGATGCACTGGATGTTGTAGCGGATCTGGACGGAGTCGGCCTGCGTCGCCGCGGCCAGCTCATCGCCGTCCGCACGCCAAGCCTGAAGCGAGCCCGTCGTGACACCGCCGCCTGGGGTGGTGTTATCCCAGTTGCCCCAGCTTCCATCCTTGTGGATGCGGAACTCCGCGTATTGCACGTAGCCCTGGAACCTTGGAAGGTCCAGATACTCGTTCCAGAACGCGGTGACGTTCGCGGTTCCTGCCGGAATCGGGAACGTACAGGTAACGATCGAGTTGAACTGGTTCGCAACCGTGTGGAACGTCGCAGCGTTCCCACCCTCGAACTCGAGGTCCGAGGCGAGCAGCTTCTGCGGCGAGCAGATGTCCGGCGTGGGGAGGTTGTTCCCCGTCACCAGCTGCCAGAGGGTTCCTACACCAGGTGCCACGCGAGCCGAGATGATCGGCGCGCCGGCGGTTCCCCGGAGCACGATGCCGCCCCCCGGTGGGGATACGGTCGTATCGAACAACGGGCCGCCGCCAATCGGATCGACCGGCGGGACCTGCTCGGTGTAGAGCGAGCCGTTGTCGCTCGTGCCGAGGTTGTCGATGACCTCGCCATGACCTTCCGGCCACAGACCGTCTTCCGTGGAGTAGAGGCAGTCCGCCTTGAAAATGAAGTAGACCGCCCGGCTTGCGCCGTCCAGGACGAAGGACGCACCGGTCACGGTCACAGGAGAGCCCGGATTGTCGTGCACCGCAACCAATCCGCCCGTGGTGTTTCCACCCGTGGCGTTCGGAGAGCCCGGCCGGATGCTGCCCGTGAACTCGATTTGGTGTCCACCCGCCGCGATGATGTTGTCCATCAACGCGCGGCTGTTCCCCAACGGGTCCACACCGCCGCCGGCTGAGGCGCCACCAATGACGTAGACGAAGTCGTAGTTGAACTCGGAGCTGAAGTTGTAATCGAACGTCAGGTTGTACGTCGCGCCGCCATGAACACCCGTATCGACGTACAGGATCTGGTAGGTCAGGTTCGGATATCCGTAGTGACCCGCCGAGACGTAGTTCGCGTCGAACTTACCGCACCAGAGACTTCTGGAGCCGGTGAGCGCGGGCGGACAGTTGGTGCCTCCCGTACAGAGGGTGTTGTCGTCGACGTGCCACAGGATCTCAGCAACCGACTGGTCCGCGGCGCCGTAGGGTCCCAGCGTACCGGCGGTGTAGCCGTTGAGGGAGTCTGCCTGCGGTGTCGCGCGAGGCGACCACGTGCCGATCGTGCCGGGCAAGCCGTTCTGACGATCCGCGCACGCGCCTGGATAGAGGAACCAGGTGGTTGTTGCCTGCGCCTGCTTGATAATGGTTCCGCTCAGGCTGCCTAGCGAGCCCGAACCGGCCCTGTGCGAAAACTGGGCGCGGTTTTCGAGATCGATCGGCAGAGACGCCTTGGGCGGATCCTTCAGCGGGTCATTCGAAACCGCGGCCAGCGCGGGCAAAGCCCACAGGCCGAGTGCCACGAGACCCAACATGGCAAATAGGGTTTTCCGCATTTTCACATCCTCCTTAGCGTTTCCTAACTAGGAGTCCAATATCGGGAGGACAGTTGCTGGAACTTCGAAACACGGGTTCGGTACAACCAGTTGAGTCTGGAGTGGAAACCCGAGGACACCCACTCGACGGGACAGTTCTCGAGTTGTCTGGGCGTCCTCCTACCACCATTCACCTACCTCCTTTCCTCGTGTATTTGTATTGGGTGATCTGATTTATCTCGAAATCGGGTGCTCGATGTATGCCTTGGAGCCCTTCTCACCCCCTTCGCAGCGATATTCTCGATGCAGGATCGACTGTCTAAATCCTTTTGGGGCACAAACAAAGAACGCCGCCCCCGTCAGGCAGATGCTTGCTTCGCATTTGGTGTTGTTTCAGTTGCTTGAGACGGTAGCGGCTGTGTGGAAGCAAGTTATTTTGCTTCCATGTACCCGGCTAGTATACCAAAAAACCCGCTAATGTCAAACGGTTTTTTGACCTGGAGCGGTTGGGAGGGCCGAGAATTCGGCGATTCGGATGAAGGTTTGACGTACGCCTTCGAGGATCGCGAGGCGTCTTTTTCGGGCTATCGGGTCCTCCGCCATGACCATCACGGCCTCGAAAAACCGGTCGATCGAGGGTTTCAGCCCCAAAAGATGACGAAGTAGCGCCTGATAATCGGGTTCCGGGCTTTGCAGGTAGGTTTCGACGGCCTGCCGGGCCATTTTCGTTTCCAGGTGCAGGTCGGCCTCCGCTTTGTCGCTGAAGGCCTCCGGTCGCTCGGCCAGGGGTTGGCCGGAAGCCGTGACCTCGCCGGGAGGAGCCGACTTCAAGATGTTCGCGGCGCGTCGATACCCGATCATCAGCCCCTCGAAATCCTCCGTCCGGCGGATCGCCTCGATCGCCTTGGCGCGCGCCACCACGTCCAGGGGATCGCCGGGCCGAACCGCCAGGACGGCAGCCGCCGTGTCGTACGGAATGCCCTTCTCCTCGAGCGCGCTGGCGACACGTTGGGACCAGAACTCCGCGAAGTCGGCCTCTCCCGATCGAGCCGCGATGCCGGCGCGGTCATAGAGGCCGCCGAGCCAGGTAGCTAGCGCCTGGACGTCCAACCTCAGGCCCTTCTCGAGCAGGATCCGGACGATCCCGTTGCCGGCCCTCCGAAGGCCGTAGGGGTCCTGCGAGCCGGTGACCGTCAGGCCCGCGCGGAAGCCGCCGACGATCACATCGAGCCGGTCCGCCACAGCTAGTATTGACCCCTCGATCGAGGACGGGAGAGGATCGGAGGGGCTTCGCGGGAGGATGTGCTCGCGGATCGCCCGAACCACGGCCGGCGGCTCTCCCTGCGCCGCCGCGTATTCGGCCCCGGCGACCCCTTCGAGCCCGGCGAATTCCTTCCCGGAGCGGATCATCTCGCTGGCCAGGTCGGCCTTGCTCAGGTAGGCGGCGCGGCTCACAACGTCACGGGACTTGGGGGCGAGCTCACGTGCCAGCTCCTCGGCCAGCTGCACGATCCGCTGGGTCCGGTCGTAGACCGATCCCAGCTTCTCGTGCCAGACGATCTTCTTCAGCTCCTGGACCTTGTTCTCGAGACCGGCCTTCCGGTCGTTCTCCCAGTAGAAGCGGGCGTCCTCGAGCCGCGCGCGCAGAACGGCCTCGTTCCCGCGCCGGATGGAGTCCTTCCCTTCCCCGCGCCCGTTCCGGATGGCAACGAAGTGGGGGAGGAGCGTCCCACCGTCCTTTTCGACGGCGAAGTAGCGCTGGTGGGCGCGCATCGCCGTGATCACGATGGGGGCGGGCAGCTCGAGGTAGCGCTCGTCGAAGTTGCCCAGGATCGCGTCCGGCCACTCGATCAGGTTGGCCACCTCTTCCACGAGCTCCCGATCCTGGACCGCTTTTCCCCCCTTGGTGGCCGCGGCCTGTTTCACCAGGCTCTGAACCTGCTCGCTTCGCTCCTCGGGACTCGCCAGAACCCCGCGCGCCCGGAGCGTGGCCACGTAGCGGTCCGCGCTCTTGATCTCGAACCAGTCCGGGGAGAGGGTGCGGTGTCCTCGCGACCGCCTTCCGGCCTGGATCCCGAAGCACTCGAGCGAGACCACGTCCCCGTCCCAGAGCGCGAGGAGCCAGCGCACGGGCCTGGCGAAGCGCCCGCTTCCGTTCCAGTGCATCGTCTTCGGAAACTGGATCCCGGTGACCCACGCGGGGAGAAGCCCCGGGAGGATCTCCTGGGTGGGTTTGCCCGCGTCGTGGACTCGCGCCAGGAGGTATTCCCCCTTCGGCGTCGTGATCCGTTCGAGGGACTCCACGGCGATGCCGGCGCTCTTCGCGAACCCGCGGGCCGCGTTCGTCGGATTTCCGTCAGCGTCGAAAGCCACTCTGACGGCGGGGCCCGTCAGCTCCCGGGTCTGGGCCTCCTGGCGGTCCGCCAGCCCCTCCACCAGAAGCGCCAGCCGCCTCGGCGTGCCCAGGGCCTGGATTGCGGCGGCCGGGATGCGGGCCCCCGCAAGCCCATCCCGCGCGAGCGACTTCAGCTGCTCCAGGGCCGGCTGGATGAATCCGGCGGGGAGCTCCTCGCACCCGATCTCGAGGAGAAGCGACCTAGGCATGCGCCTCCGCCTCCTTCGCCTCCGGCCCGCGGAGGAGCGGGAATCCCATCTCCTCCCTCTGCTTCAAGTACGCGGCCGCGGCCTTGCGGGCCACCTTCCTCACGCGAGCGATGTAGCCCACGCGCTCGGTGACGGAGATCGCCCCGCGCGCCTCGAGCAGATTGAAGAGGTGCGAGCACTTGATCACGTAGTCGTAGCCGGGCAACACCAATCCCACCCCCAGGAGGCGATCGGCTTCCTTCTCCATCTTCTCGAACTGCTCGAAGAGCAATTCCGGATTGGATTGCTCGAAGTTGAACGTGGACCACTCGATCTCGCTTTGCAGAAAGAGCTCGTCCCAGCGCACGTCGCGCGACCAGCGGAGATCCATGATCCGATCCACGCCCTGGAGGTAGCAGGCGATCCGCTCGATGCCGTAGGTGATCTCGGCCGTGATCGGGTTCAGGTCGAACCCGCCGGACTGCTGGAAGTAGGTGAACTGGGTGATCTCCTGACCGTCCAGCCAGACCTCCCAGCCCAGGCCCCAGGCGCCCAGCGTCGGCGACTCCCAGTCGTCCTCCACGAAGCGCACGTCGTGCTTCTCGAGATCGATTCCAATGTGGCGAAGGCTCTCGAGGTACACGTCGAGCACGTCGGCCGGCGAGGGCTTCAGCACCACCTGATACTGGTAGAACATCTGGAGCCGGTTCGGATTCTGGCCATAGCGGCCGTCCTTGGGACGGCGGGATGGCTCCACGTAGGCGGCCTTCCAGGGCTCGGGACCCAGCACGCGGAGGAACGTCGCGGGATTGAAGGTTCCGGCCCCCACCTCACTGCTGTAGGGCTGGACCAGGACGCAGCCATAGTCGGACCAGAAGCGCTCCAGCCGGAGGAGCATCTCCTGGAAGGACTGAGGTGTCTCCGTCCTGGGCTTCATCCGCGGTACTGCGCCATCGACTCCGCCACGCGGCTCGCGCGCAATCCCTGGAATCGCTCCAGGTGCGCCATGAGGAACCGCTCCACCGCTTTCGCCACCTCCACTTCCGGATAGCGCTCCGCGGCCCAGCCACCGAGCGCCTGGACGGGCTGCTTGCTGAGCGCCACCATCGTCCGGCGCGCCCGCTCCGAGAGGCGGAAGCTGCCGTTGCCGCCGCCGCACGATTCGCAGAGGAGTCCCCCGCGAACCGGGTGGAAGAGACCTCCCTGGTCGAGCGGCTTCCGGCACTCCAGGCAATGGGTGAGCTCGGGAGCGAACCCCAGGCGCTCGCAGGCCTGAATCTCGAAGCCGCGGATGATGAGCTCGAGACACGCGGCGGGCGCGACGCTCATCGCGCGCAAGGTCTCCCAAGCCAGGTCGAGAAGCTCCGGGTCGCCCGATTCTCCATAGGCCGCTCGCTCCAGGAACTCGAGCACCTGGGTGGCCGCGGCAAAGCGGTCCGGATCCTCCCAGAGCTTGGAGAGCGCCTCGAGGATGTCGGTCTTCGAGAGGAGCTGCAGATCTCGCGAGAGCTTCCGATAGACGACCGCGCTCACGCGGACGCCGGGCTCGAGCGATGCGCCGAAGCGGCTCTTCGGACCCCGCGCGCCTTTCGCGACGCATTTCAAGAGTCCAAACTCGCGCGTGAAGAGCGAGACGATGAGCGAGGTCTCTCCCAACCGGTACGAGCGTAGGATCAGCGCCTCGGTCTGGACGATGGCCATGCTACGCCACCGTTCCCGGGTTCACGACCCCTCCGGAGACCACCATCTTCAGCGCCTGCTCCACGCGGAGCGACGTCGGGATCAAGGTCTCGGGAGGATAGAAGAGAAGATACCCCGTCGTGGGGTTCGGGGCGTGAGGCAGGAACACGCCCACGAGAGGCCCTCCGCCCGGAAGCGCCACGCCGGTCGCGGGCGAGGCCGTCACAAACGCCAGCGCATAGCGCCCGGCGCACGGAAACTCGATGAGCACCACGCGCTGGAACGCGCTGCGCTTGTCCCCCAGGAGCACCTCGCCGACCTGCTTCATCACGCCGTAGAAACCGCGCAGGACCGGCACGCGCAGGAGCAACCCCTCGAGGATGTTTCCGATCTGGCGCCCGAGGAAATTGTTCGCGAGGAATCCGACGACCAGGATGATCGCGAGCACGGTGAGGAAACCCAGCCCCGGGATCCCGCCCGGGCGGATGTAGCCCCCGCGCAGGGTCGTACCCAGCAGGTGATCCACCCATACGAAGAGCCGCCAGACGACATAGATCGTGATCGTGGCGGGCGCCAGCACGAGGAGGCCCGTGAAGAACGCGTTTCGAACGCGATGCCACATCGAAGGCTTGGTGGTGGATGAGCTCATGGGTCGGAAGGTTGGGGTCCAGTGCCGAACGCCGGAAGCCACATCATAGCATCGGCTTCAGTTCACGCAAGAGGCGCGACTCCTCGGCCCTCATCCGCAGGCGATCGGCGGGGGTCGCGTGGTCGTGTCCCAGGAGGTGGAGGAGCCCGTGGACGACGAGGAGCGCGATCTCGCGCGCGAGGGGGTGCCGCGCCTCGCGGGCCTGCGCTTTCGCCGTCTCCACCGAGATGTAGATCTCGCCCAGGAAGAGCTCGCGGTCTCTGTCCTCGAGGTCGCCGGGCTCGGCGAGAGGAAAGGACAGCACGTCGGTGGGGCGGTCGATCTCGAGGAAATCGCGATTCAGGGCGCGAAGGTGCTCGTCTCCGGTGATCACGAGAGAGACGGTGGCCCTGGGAAAACCCAGGATCCGGAGCGAGCGCGTGAGGAGCGCTCTAAGAGTGGTCGATCTTAAGCCGGGAGCTTTCTCCGTGAGCGCGACGCTCGTCCTGGGCACGGCCGCGGTCCTCGGACCGCTTCCGCTGCTCTTCCGAGAGGGGCGCGCCCGGGTAGTGGACGCGCGCGTGGAAGAGCGCTGTGAGGATCGGGATGAAGCTTTCGCGGATCTTCGCGAGGTCCTCGAAGGTGATCGGGCTTTCATCGAGCTGGCCGTCCTCCACCCGCGCGTCGAGAATCCGGGTCACCACGCCTCGGATGCGGCTGGGCGTGGGCTCGGTGAGCGAGCGGGCCGCGGCCTCCACCGCGTCCGCCAGCATGAGCACCGCCGTCTCCTTCGAGGCCGGCTTGGGGCCAGGATAGCGGAAATCGCGCTCCTCGACCCCGGGATCCGCCTGCTTCGCCTTGTGGAAGAAGAACGTCATGAGCGTCGTGCCGTGGTGTTCGAGAATTCCGTTCAGGATGGCCTTGGGCAGCTTCTCACGGCGCGCGATCTCGGCCCCCTCGCGCACGTGCGCCTCGATGATGAGACAGCTCATCGTGGGCGAGAGCTTCTCGTGGCGGCTCCGAGCGTTGGACTGGTTCTCGACGTAGTACTCCGCCTTGTCGATCTTCCCGATGTCGTGGTAGTAGGCCGCCACGCGCGACAGCAAGGGATTTCCCCCCACCGTCTCGGCCGCCGCCTCGGAGAGGCTTCCGACCACGAGGCTGTGGTGGTACGTGCCCGGCGCCTCGAGCATCAGCTTGCGCAAGATGGGGCGGTTCAGGTCCGCCAGCTCGAGCAGGGTGATGTCCGTGGTCACGGAGAAGAGGGATTCCAGTAATGGAAGGAGCAGGGTCACGAGGAGGACGGAGCTGAAGCCCGCCAGCACGCCCCAGGCCATCCGGCGGAGGAGCACGTCCAGGCGGGCGCCGTCCACCAGCCCCATCGCGCCGATCGCGAAGGCATAGGCGATCGCCACGACGAGCATCGGCATGTAGAAATCGCGGCGGCGGCGAACGCCGGCGGCGGTCGCGATGGCCGCGATCCCCGCGAGCGCACTTCCCGTGAGAAACGGCAGCCCCAGGCCGTACACGATCGCGACGAGCAGCGACACCACGAGGGTCGCCACGAACGCCAGCTCCTGCCCGAAAAGCACGGCGATCGTGAGCGAGAGCACCGTCACGGGGATCAGCATCTCGTAGCCCCCGATCTGATTCACGACCACCCATCCCACGCCCATGACCACGGCGGTCAGGATTCCGATCAGGAGGAGCATCGAGGTGTCGTCGTACACCGGGCGATGATGGATCTTGAGATAACCCAGGAAGCCGAAGAGGAGCACGGCGATCAGCGTCACGCGTCCCAGGAGCCCCGGGATCTGGCTTCTCAAAGAGGTGATGTCCTCCACGCGCACGTTCCAGGCGCGTAGCGACTCCACCTTGCGGATGTGGTCGCGGGTCGCGATCTCGTGGCTACCGATGATCTTCTCGTCCTTGCGCACGAGGCCGTCGTACTGATTCACCCCTTCCCGCGCCTGGGCGCGCAGCGCCTCGGTGGTGGAGGCCTCGTAGCGGAGGTTGGGCTGGATCACGGCAGTGGACAATTCTTGCAGTGCCTGCGCCGCCTCGGGACGGTTCGGGAACGCGGCCTGCCCTTCCGTCCACGCCATGTCGCGCAGCGCGGCCAGATCGAGAAGGAGCACCCAGGGGGTCGCGAGCCGCACGCCGTTTCGCTCCACTCCGGCGACCGGGGAATCGGTCTCGGCGCGGGCAGCGTCGCGCTCGGAGAGAAGCCCCGCGCCGTAGGCGCGGTCCGCGATGCGGAGCGCCACGGCCGCGACGCGCTTTCCTTCGGCGCCCCCGAGGACCCGGGTCCCCTCGCGGGAGATCCCCAGATTGCGGAGCCGTTCCTGGGCGCGCTGGACTCCGCCCGGCTCGTCCACCTGAGTCCGCAGCGAATCGAGCGACGTCTTCACGCGCGATTCGACGGTCTCGTCCACGGAGAAGACAGGGGCGACGCGGCGCGCCGCCTGGCTCTGCTCCTGGCGGAGGACCTCCCTGTCTTTCAGGAGATAGAACTGGAAGGGCGCGATGAGGTCGCGCTTCGCGGGATATCCCACGCGAAGCGTCGTGACCTCGAAGCTCGGCTCCCGGGGAAAGAGGAGACAAGCGAAGAGCAGGAACGCGAGCAGGAGCGTGATGCGGCGCACGCGCCGGCTCAAACGGCGGAGCCTCGACAGGACCCCCGCGGGCTCGCGCCGGCGGGGCTCGAGGACGCGCAGCTGCTCAGCGGCCATTCATCCCACGCTTCGTCTCGTGCGCCTTCTCGTGCTCGTCGAAGGCACGGATGATCTCGCGGACCAGATTGTGGCGGACCACGTCGCGCTCGGTCAGGTAGATGAACTCGATCCCGGGCACGCCATGCAATATCTTCTGGATCTCCACCAGCCCCGATGCGTGCTCCTCCCCTAGGTCGATCTGCGTGACGTCCCCGGTGATCACGGCCTTGGACCCGTAGCCCAGCCGCGTGAGGAACATCTTCATCTGTCCCACCGTCGTGTTCTGGGCCTCATCCAGGATGACGAACGCGTTGTTGAGCGTGCGCCCGCGCATGTACGCGAGCGGCGCCACCTCGATCACGCCCAGGTCCAGGAAGCGGCGGATCTTCTCGAAGGAGAGAAGATCGTTCAGGGCGTCGTAGAGGGGCCGTAGATAGGGATCCACCTTCTCCTTCATGTCTCCGGGAAGGAAGCCCAGGCTCTCCCCCGCCTCCACGGCGGGACGCACGAGGAGAATCCGCTCGACCTGCCGCGATTTCAAGGCGTGCACCGCCGCGGCGACGGCGAGGTAGGTCTTCCCCGTGCCGGCAGGCCCGATGGAGAACACGATGTCGTGCTTCTGGAGCGCCGAGACGTAGCGCGCCTGTCCCAGCGTCTTGACGCGAAGGGTGCGCTTGTCGAAGGAGAAGAGGACCGGACGCTCGTAGATCTGGAGCGATTCCTCCCGCTCGGTCGCGTCCGAGACGCCGATGAAGTTGTGGACGTCGTGCTCCTCGAGGACGGCGCCCTTCCGGACGAGATCCGCGAGCGCGGTCAGGATCGCGCTGACCTCGTCCACGGTCGCGGGCTCGCCCCGCACCGCGAGCGAGCCGTCGCGATAGGTGAGTTGCACCGGATAGCTCCGCTCCACCAGCCGGAGATTCGAATCGTTCTTTCCAAACAGGGCCAGCGGATCCAGATCCTGGATCCCCACGGTCCTCGTTGCCTCTTTCAGGTCCGCCTTCTTGTCGTCGGGTCTCTTGTCGTCGGTCATTTCGGAATGGAGAGCTCCTGTCCTGGAAAGATGAGGTTGGGATCGCGGATCGCTCCGCGGTTGGCTTCGTAGATCCGGGTCCAGAGGGCGCCTCTGCCGTACCCCGCGGACGAGCGGCTGATCGCCCAGAGCGATTCGCCGCGCCGCACCACGTGATCCCCCTCGGGCGGCGGCGTGCTCTTCCCGCCGCGCGGCGGCGCCCCGCCTCCCGAGGCGATACGTTTCTCGATGGCCGTCCCGAGCGCGAAGAGCGAGTCTCCCTCCGCGCGCAACCGCAGCGAGCGCGCCTTGGACTCCTCCACCTCGTCCTGCAAGCTGGACATCTCCGACTTGTAGATCGAGTCCTGCCGCGCGAGCTCGGCGCAGTATTCGGCCCGTTGTTCCTGATTCAGCTTCCTGAATTCCTTTTCCGTGTAGTAGTCCCCGAGGGAGGCGTCAGCCACGCGAAGGACGGGCTTGCCGCACCCCTCTATAGATGCCGCGAGAGCCAGGAGCAGTGCGGCCCCCGCAAACCCTCGAATTCTCAATGACTCCGCTCCGCCTCCAGGGAGTCCAGGCGCGCCTGCGCCTCCTCGGCCCTCTCCTGGGCCGCGTCCCTACGCGCGTTCCATGCCTCCTCTTCCGTCTGCACGCGTTCCGTCTCCTCGCGAAGGCGCTCCGTGCCGCTTCGAAGGCGGTCCAGATCGGTCGTGGGGGTAGGGCAAGGCACCGTGGCGTGGCCGCAGCCCACAAGACCAACGGACGCTGTGACTAGGAGAAAAAGGACGATTGTTGCTGCGGGGACCGGCCAAGCCTTCGCCGTTGGGGAGCCAGCCGCCAGTATTTCGGCCTGCCCGCCGACCCGCCCGCCGGAGATGCCGCAAATTCGAGATAAGAAGCTGGTATGGCTCAAATTAGAGTGGGTCGAACGGGCGTCCGCCCGGTCCCTCCATTCAACCTAGGGTCGCCTGCTGTGGAAGTCAAGCCCGGTTGGTCACCCTCCACACGGGGGGAGAGCAGGAAGGATACCAGGTCAGTCCTGGATGCGGAGCTTCAGCTCTTTGAGATCCTTGGGATCGATGGGCGCGGGCGCGCCGTCCATGAGGGATGTGGCGCTCGCCGTCTTGGGAAACGCGATCGCGTCGCGAATGGATTCGCCTCCGTTGAAGAGGACGACCAGGCGGTCCAGCCCCAACGCGATTCCGCCGTGCGGCGGCGCGCCGTATTCGAACGCCTCCAGCAGGAATCCGAACTTCTCCTGCGCCTCTTCGGCCTTCATCCCGATCGTGCGCATGACGCTCTCCTGGATATCCTTTCGATGGATCCGGATGCTCCCGCTCGCCAGCTCGTTTCCGTTCGCGGCGAGATCGTAGAGCTGTGCTTTGACGCGTCCCGGATCGGTCTCGATGTGCGGGAGATCCTCCTCGAGCGGCATCGTGAAGATGTGATGCGCGGGTCCCCAGGCGGCGTGCGCCTCCAGCCACTCGAAGAGCGGAAACCGGTGCACCCACACGAAACGGAATTCGCGGCTGTCCAGCTTGAAGGCCGCGTTCCCGATCTGCGTGCGCAGGAGTCCCAGCACGCGCTGCGCCAGCGGGCGCGGCCCGGACGCCAGGAGCAGGAGGTCCCCATCGCGCGTCCCCGTCGCCTCGAGAAGCTTCGCCGTGAGATCCGCCGGGAAATGCTTCGCGACGCCGCCTTCGAGCGCCCCGCCCTTCACGCGCGCCCACGCCAGCCCGCCCGCTCCCGCCTGCTTCGCGGCCGCTTCGAAGTTGTCGATCTCGCGGCGCGACGCGGTTCCGAGGCCGGGGACCGGGAGGGCCAGGGTCCCCGTTTTCGGTGCGTCCTTCTTCGCGGCGCGGAACACCTCGAAGGCGCTCGTCCCCGCGATCTCGGTCACGTCCCGGATCTCGAAGGGGATGCGAAGGTCGGGCTTGTCGCTCCCGAACCTCGCCATGGACTCTTCGTACGGGATGCGCGGGAACGGTGTCTCCAGATCGCGGCCGAGGTCGCGGCGGAAGATGGACTGGAGCGTCCCCTCCACCACGTCGAACACGTCGTCCTCGGTCACGAAGGACATTTCGAGATCGATCTGCGTGAACTCGGGCTGCCGGTCGGCGCGCAGGTCCTCGTCCCTGAGGCAGCGCGCGATCTGGAAATAGCGGTCGAATCCGGAGACCATGAGGATCTGCTTGTAGAGCTGCGGCGATTGCGGCAGCGCGTAGAACTTCCCGGGATGGAGCCGCGCGGGGACCACGTAGTCGCGCGCCCCCTCCGGCGTCGGCTTCACGAGGAGCGGCGTCTCGATCTCGAGGAAGCCCTGGTCCGAGAGATACTCGCGCACGCTCCGCGTCATGCGGTGGCGGAAGATGAGATTCTGCTTCAGCACGTCCCGGCGAAGATCGAGGTAGCGGTAGCGGAGCCTCAGGTCCTCGGAAGCGGTCGCGCCATCGTCCAGCGGAAAGGGCGGCGTCTTGCTTTGATTCAGGATGGCGAGCTGATCCGCTTCGACCTCCATGGCGCCGGTCACGAGCTCGGCGTTCTCGCTGCCGGGCGGGCGCGGCTTCGCCGTGCCCTCGATCAGGACGACGTATTCGCTCCCGATGGCGCGCGCCTTCTCGAGCACCGGAGGCTCGATCTTCTCCGGCCGGAAGACGACCTGGGTGATCCCGTACCGGTCGCGGAGATCCAGGAAGAGCACGCCGCCGTGGTCGCGGACCCGGTGCGCCCACCCCATGAGGCGCACGCGCTCTCCGGCGTGCTCCGCCCGGAGATCGCCGCACGTATGGGTGCGCTTTCTCCCGCGCAGGGGCTCGATCATCACCGCGCGGATTCCACCGGCTCCCGGCGCTGGAGGAACCAGCTCCGGAGCTCCTCGATGGAGCCCTGCTTGGGCCCGTCCTTCCCGCCCACCATGTCCCGCACCGCGTAGCCGTCCTCGCCCTTCGGAACGAACACCGCCCACCTGGCGCCGATCTTGGACGCCCATTTCATCTGCGAGTTGGCGCTTCGCCCCGCCACGTCCACGAGGACGCGCAGCGGGCTCCGCCGCTCGGGATCCTCCATCTGGCCGCGCAGGGTGCGCGCGAGCATCTGGGCCTCGATGGCTGTGTCCGGCTCGAGCGCGATCACCACCACGTCCGCCTTCGCCGTCTGCGCCCCCGCCTCCGCTCCAATCGAGAGGAGCAGGCGCTCCATCCCGATCGAGAATCCGATGGCGGGCGTATCGGGTCCTCCGAAATCCTTCACCAGCTGGTCGTAGCGTCCGCCCCCACCCACCGCGCTCTGCGCGCCGAGTCCGGCCGCGTGGATCTCGAACACGGTGCGGGTGTAGTAATCCAGCCCGCGCACGAGGCGCGGGGCGATCTCGTAGCGGATGCCCAGTCCCGTGAGCGCGCGCTTCACGCCCTCGAAGTGCTCGGCGCATTCGGGGCACAGGAAGTCCAGCACGCTCGGCGCTCCCGCGATCACCGGAGCGCAGGAGGGAATCTTGCAGTCCAGGATGCGCAGCGGATTCGTCTTGAGCCGCTCCTTGCAGTCGCCGCAGAGCTTCTCCTCGTGCTGCTGGAAATACGCGCGGATGGCCTCGCGGTATGCGGGCCGGCAGGTCGCGTCTCCGAGGGAGTTCAGGAGCACGGTCACGTCCCGGAGCCCCACGTCGTGGATGACCGCGCGGAAGAGGTCGATCATCTCGGCGTCGGCCTCGGGTCTGGCCGAGCCCAGAAGCTCCGCGCCGATCTGCCAGAACTGCCGGTAGCGTCCCGCCTGCGGCCGCTCGTAGCGGAACATGGGTCCCATGTAGTAGAGCCGCGCCTGGGAATCCTCGCGCAGCGGGGAGTTCTCGAGGTATACGCGCACCAGAGGCGCCGTGCCCTCGGGCCTCAGCGTGAGGGAGCGGCCCTTCCGGTCCTGGAAGGTGTAGAGCTCCTTCCGCACGATGTCCGTCGACTCGCCGACGCTGCGCACGAAGAGATCGGTCGATTCGAAGATGGGCGAGCGCACCTCGCGGTAGCCGTAGAGCGCCAGGACCAGGCGGGTGCGCTCCTCGAGCCACTGCCAGCGCTCCACCTCTCCCGGCAGGATGTCGTGGGTGCCCTTCGGCGCCTGGAACTTCACGTTCTCCCCTTCTCCCGCTTGCGGCCGATCGGATGGATCCGAATGTACTGGGTGAACAGAACCGCCAGCGTGACCGCGGCGACGTCGATCACCCAGTCGCGGATGTCGCTCTGCCGATCGGGGGTGAACCGCTGGTACAGCTCGTCCATCCCGCCCACGAAGCCGCCCAGGAGCACGGTGGCCAGGGACCAGAACTTGGCGCGCGTTCCGCCGATCGTGAACCGGAAGGCCCGCCCCAGCAAGAGCCCGAACAGCGAGTACTCCGCAAGGTGCTCGAGCTTATCGCTGTTCGGAAAGAGCGTCGGAATATTGCGTCCCGGAATCGAGGACGCGGTGAACATCAGCGTGACGTACAGGAGAACCGGAAGCCAGTATCCCAGGAAGAGCGCCGCCCCTCGGGGAGGAGCCTTGGGCGGGGTCTCGGGTGGATTCATTCAGGAGACGTGGGAGATCCGCCGGGAAGGCGGACCTCCCGCGCCGGATTCAGGGCAGATCAAACCGGCTCACGCTCCAGATGTTCACCCCGCGCCGCTCGGTCTCGTACACCCCGTTCGCACCGTAGCCGTCGGTTCGATCGGAGAGGAAGAAGATCTTGGTGCCGTCGCTGGAAAATCGCGGATGGGACTCGTCGGCCGGCCCGCGGGTGACGCGCACGGCCAAGGCCGGATCGGTGGCATTCGCGTTGATGATCCAGATATCCCGGTCGGACTGGCCGGGCGAGATCTTGGAGAAGACGACGTGCTGGCCGTCCGGAGACCAGTCCGGCTCCCGCGCAAGCGGGTCGTTGAGCCATGGGGTGTACGGCGGACCCGGATTGTTGGGCGGGTTGCCCGTGGCGGCGAACTTGAACACACCCCTCGACTGCTGCGACGGTGCGCCGAAGTTCTGATATCCCACGATCAGGACGGAATCACCCGCTCCGTTCCAAGAGGGGCCCAAGTAGGTCGTGTTGTCGGTCGTCGTGTTGGTGCCCGGCAGGATGGGAACCGGCTGTGCCGGCACCGCCATATCCCGCATCCACGGCTTGGGGCGCGTGAGGTTCAGACCAAGCGTGTCGGTCGAATACGCCAGCTCCGATCCGCTCGGCTCGAAATCGGCCGGGCCGATGAACGTGTTCGTGCTGATCGCCGTCTGGATCACGATGGCCGCGCTCGTCGTGTCCCCTCCCGTGGAAGGAACCACGTAGAGGGACGGTTTCACGCCGAGGGTGGCCCGTCCCAGGAACACCACGCGCGATCCGTCCGACTGCACGGTGGGCGACGTGGCTTGCCAGAACTGGGACGTCACCTGCGTCGGCGAGCCGAGCGGCCCATCCAGGGACCAGATGTCCGACTCATTCGTCGATGGGTTGCGGATCTGGCTGAAGTACATCTTCCCGGCCGTGGGCGCAACGACGTCGAATTGCGCGCTGGGCGTATGCGTCCAGCGCTCGAACTCATTGTCCACGTGAAGCACGAACGTGCGCGTCTTGTAGAAGTTCACGTCGTTCAGATCGTCGTGCGCCGTGATCGCGACCGTGACCGGATACTCCCCGATCGCGTTCGGCGGCGTCCAGTGCACCGTGGCGGTGGTGGAGTCGGCCAGTACGCCCGCGGTGGTGCTCCAGTGGTACTGAACCGGAAGGCCGCGCGGGTTGTTGAGCAGCGCGGTGAGCACATTCGACGTCCCCCGGACGGGCGGCTCGTTGTCGGAGGCGAGATTCGCGATCACCGGCGAATACGGGCCCTCCACGTTGAGCGTCTTGTCTTTCTTCGCGCACCCGGTGAGGACCAGAAGCACAAAGATCCCCGCCCGGAGCCCTCGTTGGAAATTCATGGAAAGGTGTTCCTTTCTGGGGGACACGGCGGTTACGGCCCGAAACCCTAGCAGCTTAGGGGAATTTCGTCAACCCGGCGGCTGGGGGGATGTCGGCTCCATGCGGAGGAAATGGGCCTCGGCTTCGCGCAGCGTGGCGAGGAATGCGGCCGGGGACTCGCTCGCGCGGAGCGAATCACGCACCGATTCCTCTTTCAGAAGGCGGGACACGTTGGCCAGAGCCTTCACGTGGGGACCCCGGAGATTCTCGGGGGACACGAGCAGGATGAAGAGCGTGGCCGGCTCGCCGTCCATCGAGTCGAAGTCAATACCGGCGCGCGAGATGCCGCACGCGGCGACCAGCTGATCGAGGAGGCGCGTCTTCCCGTGGGGGATCGCCACGCCGTTTCCGATGCCGGTCGACATCATGGACTCCCGCTGGAGCACCTTGCTCAGGATCTCCCCCTTCGTATCCACGCGATGCGCGGATTCGAGGAGCTGCACCAGCTCTTTGATCGAGGATTCCTTGTCGCGTGCCTTGAGCGAGAGCGAGATTGCGTCTTCGTTCAACAGATCGGATAGGTTCATCGGCTCTCCGGCCGGTCGGGGCTACCCGGAGATACGGGCGGGCGGATCGCGCGAAACGCTTGCCGCCACGCTACCTGCGTCCGCGACGAAGCGTCAAGCGGAAACTGCCTTGGAGAGCGATTCAGACCCGAGGGGTCAAGCCGAATACGCCTTGGCCAGCCGTTCAAACTTCAGCGTTCCCTGTTCTTCGGCCCCCACCGTGATCTGGAGAGCATCGCCGGGCTTGAATTCGCCGCGGAGGAGGCCCGACGCGAGCGGATTCTGGATCTTCCGCTCGATCAGCCGTCGCAGGGGACGCGCGCCGAAGACGGGGTCGTAGCCCTCGCGCGCGAGAAGATCCAGGACACGGTCGTCCGCCTCGATCGTGATCTCCTTGTCGCGGACCCGGCGCTCGACCTTCTGGAGCTCCAGCTTCACAATCTCGCGCAGCGCCTCCCTGGAGAGAGGCTCGAAGATGATGATCTCGTCGATCCGGTTCAGGAGCTCGGGACGGAAATGGCTCTGGAGCGCCGCCATGAGGCTTCTCCGGATGCCCTCGCCGCCCCTGCCGCCCGACTCGAGAATGAGATCGCTCCCGATGTTGCTCGTCATGGTGATGAGCGTATTCCGGAAATCAACCGTCCTTCCCTGGCCGTCCGTGAGGCGGCCGTCCTCCAGAATCTGGAGCAGCACGTTCGTCACGTCGGCGTGCGCCTTCTCGATCTCGTCCAGGAGGACCACCGAGTAGGGCCGGCGGCGCACCGCCTCGGTGAGCTGGCCACCCTCCTCGAAGCCCACGTACCCCGGCGGCGACCCGATGAGGCGCGAGACCGTGTGCTTCTCCATGTACTCGGACATGTCGATCCGGATCATGGCCTTCTCGCTGTCGAAGAGGAACTCGGCGAGCGCCCGCACCAGCTCGGTCTTTCCCACGCCGGTCGGTCCCAGGAAGAAGAAGGAGCCCAGGGGACGATTCGGATCTTGGAGTCCGGCGCGCGCGCGGCGTACCGCTTCGGAGACCGCGCGCACCGCCTCGTCCTGTCCGACCACGCGCTCTTTCAGACGCGCTTCCATCTGGAGGAGCTTCTGCACCTCGCTCTCGAGGAGGCGCTGCACCGGAATGCCGGTCCACCGCGCCACGACGTACGCGATGTCCTCCGCGTCCACCTCTTCCTTCAGAATCTTGAGGTCCTTCTGGAGCTTGGCCAGCTCGCCGCTCAGCTTCTCCAGCTCCTTCTCGAGGCCCGCGATCGAGCCGTAGCGGATCTCCGCCACGCGCCCGAGATCTCCGGCGCGCTCCGCGCGCTGCTCTTCGAGCTTCAGCTGCTCGATCCGCTCCTTCGTCTGTCTGATTTTCTGGATGAGGTCGCGCTCCTTCTCCCAGTGCGCGCGCAGGCGCGCCAGCTCCTGGTCCTGGCGCTTGATCTCTTCCTCGATCTCCTTCTTCTTTCCCTTGGTCGTGGAATCTTTCTCACGCTCGAGCGCCTTGATCTCGATCTCGAGCTGGCGCTTCCGCCGCTCGAGCACGTCGATCTGCTCGGGCTTGCTGTCGATCGCGATGCGCAGCCGCGAGGCGGCCTCGTCGATCAGGTCGATCGCCTTGTCGGGGAGCTGCCGGTCCGCGATGTAGCGATGCGAGAGCTGGGCCGCGGCGACGAGCGCCGCATCCTGGATCTTCACGCCGTGGTGGACCTCGTAGCGCTCCTTGAGCCCGCGCAGGATCGCGATCGTGTCCTCGACCGTGGGCTCTCCGACCAGGATCGGCTGGAACCGCCGCTCCAGCGCCGCGTCCTTCTCGATGCGCTTCCGGTATTCCTCGATGGTGGTGGCGCCCACGCAATGGAGCTCCCCGCGCGCGAGGGCGGGCTTCAGGAGATTCGAAGCGTCCAACGCTCCCTCGGAGGCGCCGGCGCCCACGAGGGTGTGGAGCTCGTCGATGAAGAGGATGACCAGCCCCTCGGAGCGCGTGACCTCTTTCAGCACCGCCTTGAGCCGTTCCTCGAACTGGCCGCGGTACTGCGCGCCCGCCAGGAGGGCGCCGAGGTCGAGCGCGACCACCCGGCGATCCTTGAGCCCCTCCGGCACGTCACCGCTCACGATCCGCTGCGCCAGCCCTTCCACGATGGCGGTCTTGCCCACGCCGGGCTCCCCGATCAACACCGGATTGTTCTTGGTGCGCCTCGAGAGCACCTGGATCACGCGCCGGATCTCCTCGTCGCGTCCGATGACCGGATCGAGCTTTCCCTTCCGCGCGGCATCCGTGAGGTCGCGCGCGTATTTCTCGAGCGCCTGATATTTCTCCTCGGGATTGGGATCGGTCACTTGCTCACCCCCCCGGACGCTCATGAGCGCCTCGTAGAGTTGTTCCCTCGTAGCGCCCGCCTCGCGCAGGATGCGTCCCGCCTCCGAAGTCACGGCGGGATCCACCATGGCGAGGAGCAGGTGCTCCGTGCTCACGAACTGATCTTGTAATCGCTCCGCCTCGCGCTCGGCGTTCTCGATGATCTCTCGGAGCGCCGAGGAGACGACGACCTGTTGCCGCGCTCCGCTCATCCTCGGGAGCTGCTTCGTGCGCGCCTCGAGCGCCTTCGCGATTCGATCGATCGGAATCCTCGCGGTTTCGAGGACGGGGCGTACCGCGCCATCTTTCTGCTCGATCAGCTCGAGGAGGAGATGCTCGGGCTCGATCTCCGGATTCCCGGCGCGCGAGGCTCGGTCCTGAGCCGCGGAGAGGGCCTCCTGGCTCTTGGTCGTCAGACGGTCGAGACGCATTCCGAAAGTATAACGCCACCCGGAGGTTGAAAAGAAAGCCCCTCGACGCCTAGAGTCGCGGGATCGTGTCCCACGCCCCTTCCTATCAGCAGCCCGATCTCGTCGACGTCTGGGACAAGGTCTCCGAGAGCTACAAGGGCATCGATCTCTCGGCCCCCGACCACCAGGCCTCCATGCAGCGCTTTCTGGAGATCACGGGGGATCCCCGGGGACGCAGCTTTTGTGAAGTGGGGTCGGGCTCGGGCACCACAAGCGGGGCGCTGGCCGGGATGGGGGCCCGCATCACGCTCGTGGACATCTCTCCCAAGTCGCTCGCGTTCGCGCGCCGCCACTTCCAGGAGCACGGCCTGGGGGCAACCTACGCATTACAAGATGGCCTTCGGATGGGGTTCCGGGACGGCTCCTTCGACGTGGTCTGGAACGGCGGGGTCATCGAGCACTTCACCGACGAGGGAAAGATCGCCCTGATCCGCGAGATGTATCGGGTGACGCGCCCGGGCGGGCTGCTCCTGATCATCGTGCCCAACGCGCATGACTGGCCCTTCCGGCTGGGGAAGTGGATCGCGGAGCGGCGGGGGAAGTGGATTTTCGGATTCGAGGATGACCTGCACGAGAGCCGGTTCCGGAGGCTGGCCGAAGGCGCGGGACTAGGGTCGGTGAAGTTCTCGGCGCACAATCCCGTCGTGGGCTGGTGGTTTCTTCCTTACGGGCGAATGATCACCGACCTGCTCGGGCTGAATACTCCGAGGTGGCACGCGAAGCGCTCACGCTTTGGCCATTCGCTGGCGATGTACGTGAGAAAGCAGGGGTAGATTAGGCGACAGCTTGCCCGACGAGCCTCAGGGCACTTCCATGACGCCGTTCCGGAACTAAGACGCTTCACTGCAATTACTTGAACCACTGCAACTGGCCCCGGGGCCAGTTCATCACAGCGCACAGCGAGTTAACGCGGAGCGTGATGGGCAGCGATCGCGTCTACTGCGCGTTCTTCACCGAGAGCCTCTCGCGCGCCAACCGCGCCTCATCCGACTTCGGATACCTCTGGATCACCAGCTGGTAGTACCGCCTCGACGCGGGCACGTCGTTGATACGCGCCGAGGCCATGCCGGCCTTGAGCAACGCCTTGGGGACGTGGTCCCCTTTCGGATAATTCTCCACGACCTTCCGGTACGCCTCGATCGCGCCGCGGAAGTCGCCGGTGTTGTAGGCGCTCTCCCCGACCAGGTACTGCGCGTCGTCGGAAACCTCGGAATCTGGGAATCTCTTGAGGTACTCCGTGAGCGAGGTCCGAGCTAGCTCATATCGGCCGGCCGCGTAGTCCGATTGCGCGGCCCGGAAGGCTTCGTCCGGATCCAGGATCACCGCGCCCGGGGCTCGGGAGGTGTCCGCGGCCGCGCGCTGCTTCACGGACTCGATCTGCGTGGCGAGCTTGGTGAAGCGAACGCCCGATTCCTCCAGCTTCCCCTGCAGCTGGTCCATCCGACCATTCAGCTCCGAGAGACGCGAGTCCGAGCTGGCTCGAGAAGACTGAACCTGCTCCCGCGTGGCCGCGATCTCCGCCTCCAGGGCGGCGATCCGCCTCTGCTGCTGCGCCTGAAGGGTGAGGAGACTATCGAGCGAGCTGGACGTCGAGCGGTAATAGCCCGACGGGGCGCATCCCGTGGCCGCGATGAGGAACGCGAACAGCAGGAAGAAGGGCCGCCGCGTCATTTCGAGACGACGTGCGCCCGGCGATTCTTGGCCCAGGAGTCTTCGTCGTGCCCGGTGTCGAACGGACGCTCCTTGCCGTACGAGATGGTGGTGAGCCGGTTCGTGGGAATGCCGTAGCTCACGAGGTAATCCTTGGCCGCCCGGGCGCGCTTCTCGCCGAGTGCCAGGTTGTACTCGACCGAGCCGCGCTCGTCGCAGTGTCCCTCGATGACGATCCTCGAGCCGGAGTTCTTCTCGAGAAACTTGCCGTCCGTCTCGAGCGCGGACTTGGCGTCCTGGCGCAGCGAGTAGTCGTCGAAATCGAAGAAGGCGTCCTCCAACGCGAGCCGTTCCGTCGTTTTTTCGACCGGCGGCGGCGCCTCTTCCTTCTCGGGCGGGGCCGGAGCCGTGGATTCTGTCTCGGGCGGGGGCACGTTCGCCTCGGGGGTGACCTTCTTCCGGCTGGCGCAACCCGGGGCAAGGGCGAGCACGAGACAGAGCCCTATGAGCGTAGCGAAACTCATCCGTGTCGTCAGGCGCATGGCGTGTCTCCCATCAGGTTCAGGTGATTGGACCACAACAACTTCCATATTTTGAAACCTATCACAGGGGGGCGAGGAGCGT
>Ga0099791_10000061_pt1 | contig 34114 bp, 26 predicted proteins | sample Rivendell_Oct201_7_FD_77318 | JGI IMG/M metagenome (GOLD analysis project Ga0099791, IMG submission 77318) | Vadose zone soil and rhizosphere microbial communities from the Eel River Critical Zone Observatory, Northern California to study diel... | ecosystem: Environmental > Terrestrial > Soil... | reverse complement strand
GGCCTTCAGCGTTTCCCTGGCGATGCCGCGGTAGATCCCCTTGTTGGGCGGCACGTCGTCGTAGTGACGGCCGTGACCCACGACGACGTAGCGCTCGTCCACCGCGCGATTGTGTGTCGGGTCGAAGGCGATCCACCCGGCCGTCGACGAGTGGAGCTCGACCCAGGCGTGGCTCTGCGAGGGCTCCCGTTTCTTGCGCTCGACGTGCAGATAGCCGCTCACGTAGCGGCAGGGAATCTGGCGCAAGCGGAGTAGGCCAAGCATCAGATGGGCGAAGTCCTGACACACGCCCGCACCGATCTTGAGAAAGTCCTCGGTCGTCGAGTCGTACGTGGTGACGTTCTTCCGGTACTCGAACCGCTCGGCGATGTACGCGCCCAGGGCCAGCACCTGCGTGCCGAGCGGCGCCGTCGAGGCGAGGCCGATCGCGCGGTGCGCGGCGCGGAGCCCCGATGTGAGCTTCACCGGGCCGCCGAACTCGAGGAAGTCGCGCAGTCCGTAGGGCAGGCCCTCGGTCGGCGGGCGCTCGGTGAGCGAAGGGATCGCCACGCCGGCCCGGTGGGTCTGCACCAGGGAGCGGGCCGATACCTCGATCCGGTCGTGAAACTTCGTGATCGTGAAGTGATGGGTGAGGTTGTCGTTCCAGTCACGGTAGCGGTGGACGCTGGTCGGGGGACCGACGGCCAGCTCGAAGGACGCGACCGCCTGCAGGGGCGTCGTCTTGGGTTGCACGCGGAGCTCAAGAAACGACTCGCTGATGAACGTGTCGTACTCGAACGCGAAGCTGTGCTCGACCTGGAGGTCCATCAGGTCACGAAGTACTGGGTCGCGATGGCGTCGTGGGTTTTCGCCAGCTCGCCGACCACCCGGTCGAGCAAGCCCGCGAAGTCGCCCCGGCGCATCTGCGCCTCGTCGTCGTAGCGAAGGTCGGCGTGGAGCTTCCCGATGATCCGCGCCGGCGCGGTGATCTCCGCGGGTCCGGAGATCGCCGCGAGGTAATCGCGGACGATCGAGGCGCCATAGCGGAGCGAGCGCGGCGAATCGGTGTCGAAGAGCAGGAAGCCGATGACGAGATTGGGCTCCAGGCGGGCGCCGTATACCCGCCGGTAGTTCTCCAGCGACGACAGGCCGCGGAGGAGGGTCCGCCACTGCGTGTAGTAGAGGGGCGCGTCGCCGCGGGCCTCGGCCGCCAGCAGGGCCGGGAGCTTCGTGCGCAGCACGAGGGCCGAGCGATAGCTGCGCTCGAGCGATTCCCCCAGCTTGAGGAACTGCCAGCCCTCGTCGCGAGTCGACGTGTGCTCGATCGCCCCGACGACCGTGAAGATCCCCTTGTGGGTGGCGGTGAGCGCATCGCGGAACGCGGGAAGATCCGGCATGCCCTTCTTTTCGTACGTCTCGAGCGCGCGGAACGTCTCGTTCAGCGCTAGGAAGACCTCGAGCGTCAGCGCCTCGCGCACCGAGCGCGCGTTCTCGCGGGCCTTCCGCATCGAGAAGTGGATCGAGTACGGGTTGGCCTGGTCGATGAAGAAGGCGTGGAGATAGGGCACCGACAGAGGGGCGAAGCGGGTGCCCTCGCGCGTCAGCTGCGCCGACGGGAAGATGGCGAGCATGTCCTTCCACGCCGTCTGCACCAGGTCCTCGGCGAGCCCCTGCGTCTCGGTCGAGAAGTCCTCGGTGACCAGGAGCAGGCGCGTGATGTTCTCGGCGCGCTCGAGATACCGGCCCATCCAGTAGAGCGAGTCGGCGACGCGAGAGAGCATCAGGCGTCTTTGGCGGCCAGCACCCAGGTGTCCTTGCTGCCGCCGCCCTGGGAGGAGTTGACCACGTACGACCCGGCCCGCAGCGCCACCCGCGTCAGGCCGCCCGGGAGCACCCGGATCGATTCGCCGTACAGGATGAAGGGCCGGAGGTCGACGCGGCGCGGCTCGAACTTCCCGTCGACGTACGTCGGGTGCGCGGACAGGTCGATGAGCGGCTGGGCGATGTAGTTGCCGGGATTCTTCTTCATCTGCGCCACGTACGTCTCGATCTCTTTCTTGGCCGCGAACGGCCCCATGAGCATCCCGTAGCCGCCGGAGTCGCCGGTGGTCTTGATCACCAGCTCGCGCGCGTGCTCCTGGATGTAGGCGAAGTCCTGCGCGCGGGCGCCCAGGTAGGTTTGCACCTGGGGCAGCAGCGCGTCCTGGCCGAGGTAATACTTGATCAGCGCCGGCATGAACGCGTAGACGGACTTGTCGTCGGCGACGCCCGCGCCGGGGGCGTTGGCGAGTCCGACGTTGCCCTCGCGATAGACGTTCAGGAGGCCGGGCACACCCAGCAGGCTGTCGCGGCGGAACATCAGCGGATCGAGGAAGTCGTCGTCGATGCGCCGGTAGATCACGTCCACCTTCTGCTTGCCCTGAGTCGTCCGCATGAAGACGTAGTTGTCCTCGACGATGAGATCGCGCCCCTCGACGAGCACCACGCCCATCTCGCGCGCCAGGAACGAGTGCTCGAAATAGGCGGAGTTCGCCATCCCGGGGGTGAGGATCACCACGACCGGCTTCTCGCTGAAGCGCGGCGCGGCGTGCAGCAGGGTCTCGAGCAGCAGGGTCGGATAGTCCTTGATCGGCCGGACGGGATAATATTTGAAGAACTCCGGAAAGACGCGATTGAGGGTGTTGCGGTTCTCGAGCACGTAGGACACGCCGGACGGGCAGCGGCAGTTGTCCTCCAGGACGAGGTACTCGCCCGCGTGATTCCGGATGATGTCGGTTCCGACGACGTGCGTGAAGATCTGGCGCGGCGGGATGACGTTCAGGAGCTCGCGCTTGTACTCTTTCCGCGAGAGCACCAGCTCCGGCGGAATCACGCGGTCCTTGAGGCACTTCTGGCCCTGATACACGTCGAGGATGAAGAGATTCAGCGCCGTGACCCGCTGGACCAGCCCCGCCTGCAGGCGCTCCCACTCGCGCGCCGGAATCACGCGGGGTACGAAGTCGAACGGGAAGATGCGCTCGGTGCCCTCTTTCTCGCCGTAGACGGTGAAGGTGATGCCCTGGTCCATGAGGGAGAGCTTCTGCAAGCGCTCCCGCCGCTCGATCTCGCTCTGCGTGAAGGATTCGAGAATCGAGACGAGGGACCGGTAGTGCGCACGCGCGGTTCCGCCGCCGTCGAACGCCTCGTCGAATGCCTTCTTTTCAGGCAGCCATTTCACGTCGCCAAGAATACATCAGCCCGGCGATCCGGGGTTGGCTGTCGCCCGTAGTCATGGTAGTGAAGAGCGAGCATGGCAACGGGCGGCGCGGACCTCATCAGGCAGATGGCTGCCGGTGATCGGCAGGCGTTCGCCCTCTTCTACGATCGCCACGCGCCCGTGGTGTTCCCGCTGATCCTCCGGATCGTGCGCGAGCGCGCCGACGCGAGCGATGTGCTCCAGGAGGTGTTCTGGGAGGCCTGGCGAGATGCCGGAGGCTACGACCCCTCGCGCGGAAGCCCCGAAGCGTGGATGATCACGCGAGCGCGCACGCGGGCGATCGATCGTGTCCGCGCGACGCGGCGGCGTAGCCAGACATTCGTGGCGCCGCTTGACGAAGCGATGGCCGCGGCCCCCGCCGATCCGGCGGGGGACGCCGCCGAGCAGGCGGCGGACCGCGGGACGATCCGGAGCGCGCTGGGGCGCTTGCCCGAGGCGCAGCGCGAGGTCATCGAGCTCGCATACTATGCCGGGCTCACCCAGACGGAGATCGCCGCTCGGATCAAGCAGCCGCTCGGCACCGTGAAGACGCGCATCCGGCTCGGGCTCGAGCGGCTCCGAGACGTGGTGAAGACGAGCCCATGACCCACGAACCGTTCGACACGCTCGCGGCCACCTACGCCCTCGGCGCCCTGGACGGGGACGAGCGCGCCCAGTTCGAGCGCCATCTCGCGGGCGGCTGCGACGTCTGCGAGGAGACGCTGCGCGAATCCGCCGAGGCGCTGGCCGCACTGGCCCTCGCCGAGCCGCGGGCGATCCCGCCGCCGGAGGTCAAGGACGCGCTCCTGCGACGGATTGCGGCGACCACGTCCCCACGACTCGAGCGCCCGCAGCCGCGCCGGCTCGTCTGGGCGGTGGCGACCCTCGCCGCGATGATCGTCGGCGCCGCCTTCACCGGAACGTTCGTGGCTTCGCGCTACGAGGGTCGCCTGGGCCAGATGGCGCGCGAGGCCGCGGCCCTCCGCACGCGCGTTCAGCAGGACGAGGCCGCGCTGCGCGAGCAGATCGCGGTGTACCAGGCCGCGGTCGATCTGCTTCGAGATCCGACGACCCGGGTCGTCACGCTGCACGGCCTGGGGCCGAGCCCGGAGGCCACGGGCCGGGTCATCTGGCACCCGGTCAGTGGAGGCCACGTGTTCGTCGCCAACCTGCCGGCCGCACCGGCGGGGAGCGCGTACGAGCTGTGGACCATCGGCGATGGGGCGCCCCAGCCCGCGGGCCTCTTCCGGGTCGACGCCTCAGGGCGGGGCACGCACCGCATCGCGGCGGTGCAAGGCGGCAAGACGGTGAAGGTGTTCGCGGTCACGATCGAGCCGGAGGCCGGCGTGCCGGCGCCTACCGGCCCGATGGTGCTCGCGTCGAAGTAGCGGCGCCGGGCGCGCTTCTAGCGGCCCCGCCGCCGCGCGGCGTGTAGCACCGCCACGATCGTCATCGAGTCCATGATCTCGTCCCGCTCGACCATGCGGATAACCTCGTCGAAGGGGAAGGCGCGCACCTCGATGAACTCCGTCGGATCGGCCGGAAGCGCGATCGGGCGCAACCCTTCGGCGAGGTAGATGTTGGCGGTCTCGTCGACGACGCTCTTTGACGTGTGATAGGCGCAGAGCTTGACGAGCCGGTCGGCCTCGTGACCGGCTTCCTCGGCCAGCTCGCGCTGCACCGCTGACTCCTCGTTCTCCCCGGCCTTCATGGCGCCTGTCGGCATCTCCCAGTAGAAGCCGCCCGCCACATAGCGATACTGGCCGACCAGGACGACGGTCTCCGCGTCGAGGAACGGAAGCACCCCGACACAGCCGGCGCACTGCACTACGCCGTAGAGCGTCGTCCGGCCGTCCGGGAGCTCGACCTGGTCCTCGCGGACGCGGATCCACGGATTCTCGTAGACCGGGCGACTCGTCAGCCTTCGCCAGGGCGTACGTGCCAGCCGCTGTCGGTCCGTCACGACATGATCCAGCGCATTCGCGGTCTCCTAGCGGTCGAGTTGTCGAACTCTAGCACGCGCTCTCGGCGCCGAGACCCGTGCCGCCGGTGCGCGGAACAGGGGTATACTCGAACGACGCACCAGGCGTACCCATGAAAGTCATTTTGCGTAATCCCCGCCGCGAGGTCGCCGTCGCCGGCAACCGCCGGGTCAAGGATATCCTGCGCGAGCTCGACATCCTGCCCGAGACGGTGCTGGTGATCTGCGGCGACGACCTCGTTACCCCCGATCACGTCGTGCGCGAGGATGCGACGATCGAGCTGCGGCCGGTGATGTCCGGCGGTCTGCGATGAAGTGCCGCAAGTGCGGGGAGCCGGCGGTGCTCGAGCTCCGGCGTCACAACGCCGCGTTCTGCGCGCCGGATTTCCTCGAGTTCTTCCGGAACCAGGTCCGCGAGGCGATCCGGAAGCACCGCATGTTCACCAAGGACGAGACCGTGCTGGTCGCCGTCTCCGGGGGCAAGGATTCGCTCGCGCTCTGGGACGTGCTGATTGACGAAGGCTATCGGACGACGGGCCTCCACCTCGACCTGGGCATCTTCGAGTATTCCGTGGAATCGCGGGCCAAGTGCGAGCAGTTCGCGGCCGCGCGCGGCGTCCCGCTGATCGTCTCGGCCGTCAGCGACGAGGTGGGCGCGCCGGTTCCGGTCATCAAATCCGTCACGCGGCGGCCGCCGTGCTCAGGGTGCGGCCTCTCCAAGCGCTACCTCATGAACCGCGCCGCCCTCGAGCATGGCATGCCGGTGGTGGCCACCGGCCACAACCTCGACGACGAGGCGGCGACCCTGTTCGGCTCCGTCATGCACTGGCAGACCGACGCGCTGCCCCGCCAGTCGCCCGCGCTCCCGTCGACGCATCCCAAGCTGGTCCGTCGCGTCAAGCCGCTCTATCGACTGTCCGAGCGCGAGACGGCGGCCTTCGCATTTCTTCGAAAGATCGACTACATCGTGGAGGAATGTCCGTTCGCCGCCGGCGCGACCTCGATCGCCCACAAGGAGATCCTGAGCCGTATGGAGGACGCCTCGCCGGGCGCCAAGCATAACTTCCTTTTCGGCTTCCTCGACCGGGCGCGTCCCGCGTTTGAGCGCGCGGAGGCGGTCACCCTCAACGAGTGCCTCCGCTGCGGCCAGGTGACCACCGGGACCATCTGCGCGTTCTGCAAGCTCGCCGACCAGGTCAAGCGCCGGGTCTCCTGATCGCCCGATCGCGTCCGTTTGCACCCCGGGCGGGCGGACCGGTAAGATGAATTATTGTGCTGTTCTCCAAGGAGGTTGCCATGCGTGATGCGGTCATCGTGGGCGCGGTGCGCAGCGCGGTCGGGCGAAAGGGCGGCCGGCTCTCGGGAATCCGCCCTGACGACCTGGCCGGGTTCGTCCTGAACGATCTCGTCCGGCGGGTCGGAGTCGATCCGGCGGACATCGAGGACGTCATTCTGGGCTGCGTCGACCAGATCGGCGAGCAAGGGTTCAACATCGCGCGGAACGCCGCGCTCATCGCGGGGTTCCCGGTCGACGTGTGCGGCACGACCCTCGACCGGATGTGCGGATCCGGCCAGCAGGCAGCGAACTTCGCGGCGATGGGCGTCATGTCCGGCCAGTACGACGTGGTCATCGCCGGCGGCATCGAGCACATGACGCGGGTGCCCATGGGCTCGAACGCGATGGGCCCGGGCGACGGGCCGCTCTCGCCGAAGCTCCAGGAGCGCTTCAACATCGTCCCGCAGGGCATCTCGGCCGAGATGATCGCCGAGAAGTGGGGTCTGACACGGGAAGCGCTGGACGAGTTCTCCGCGCGGAGCCACGAGAAAGCCGGTCGCGCCATCTCCGAAGGACGATTCAAGCGGGAAATTGCCGCCGTGCCGTTGCCCGACGGCTCCGTGTTCGACACCGACGAGGGTGTCCGGGTGCCGGTGAACCGCGAGAAGATGGCCGCACTGGCGCCGTCCTTCAAGCCGGACGGCGTCGTGACCGCCGCGAGCTCCTCGCAGATTTCGGACGGCGCCGCGGCTCTCATGTTCATGTCGCCCGAGCGCGCCAAGTCGCTCGGGCTCCGGCCGCGTGCCCGCGTGGTGGCGACGGCCCTGGCCGGCGTGGACCCGACGATCATGCTCACCGGCCCGATTCCGGCGACCCAGCGCGTGCTGCGCAAGGCCGCGATGAAGCTCGAGCAGATCGACCTCATCGAGATCAACGAGGCGTTCGCGTCGGTCGTCCTTGCCTGGGAGCGCGAGCTGCACCCGGACATGAGCCGCGTCAACGTCAACGGCGGGGCCATCGCGCTCGGCCATCCGCTGGGTTGCTCGGGCGGCAAGCTCATGACGACCCTGCTGCACGAGCTCGAGCGGACCGACAAGCGATACGGGCTGCAGACGATGTGCATCGGGTTCGGCCAGGGGATCGCCACGATCATCGAACGGCTGTAGCACGGCCGGCGGGGAGGGGAGAGATGGCCGGATTTCGCTGCGCGAAGTGCGGGAAGGTCGCGATGGCTCAGAAGATCTGCTGCGGCCGCCCGATGAAGCGCGCCTGAGGAGATGTCACCGAGTCTACGGGCCTAGCGTCTTTCTCGCGGAGTCCCCGGTCACGGCTTCAGCACGATCCGGTTCCGCCGAGATGTGCGGAGCCAGCAGTCATTGAATCGTACCCCCAAGGTCATCGAATCGTAGCGCCGGCCCTCTACTCTCTCGTCGGCTCCATTCTGCATCCTGCCGCTCATCGCGTGGGGGTCGATCGGCCCCGGACGGGAGGGAAGCATCATGAAGAGGACGACACGAGCGCTGCGCAGTTGGCTCTCAGCGTCGGTAGCGGGGTTGATGCTCACAGCCATCATGACCGGCTTGGCGACTGGAGATGGATTCCAGGGCCAGGACGACGACGACCGTGACGACGGACACCGCGTGTACGCAATCGGCGTATGGGGTGATCTGCCGTACTCCGACGTTCAGGCATTGACCGGTGTCCCGAACCTTATTGCCGACATGAACAAGCAGGATCTGGCCTTCACAGTTCACGATGGGGATTTAAAGGCCGGCAACAGTATCCCCAATTCGGTGACACCCACGACCTGTGCCGACGCCCTCTACACCCAGGCGCTCGGGTATTTCAATGCGCTCCGCGCGCCGGCCATCCTCACGCCCGGAGACAATGACTGGACGGACTGCGATCGCCCGTCGAACGGCGGCTTTTCATCTCGGGAGCGTCTCGACCACGAGCGGCTAATCTTCTTCAGCACGCCGTTCTCGCTCGGCCAGCGCCGGTCACGCCAGCAAGTGCAGATGGAGCCTCTGTGTCTCGGTGTGAGCGGGTTTGTGCCCTGTGTCGAGAATCGACGCTGGACGACTGGTGGTGTCACCTACGCGACATTGAACATCCAGGGCTCCTGCAACAATCTTTGCGACACCGCCCCAGACCCTGCGGAGTACGCGGCGCGCAACCTGGCCAACATCGCTTGGATGCAGGCAACCTTTCAAATCGCGGAGACCCGCCGCTCGGCGGCGATCATGTTCATCGCCCAGGGCAACCCCGGCTGGGACTTGACCGACGGAACGCGGGCACCACTACGCGACCCGAAGACACTGGTGCAGACCGACGGCCAGCCGGACGGCTATCATGACTTTCTCAGCGCACTGCGCGACCAGGTGATTGCCTTCCGCAAGCCGGTTACCTACGTGCATGGCGACTCGCACTACTTTCGTGTCGACAGGCCGTTCCTAGACTCAAGTGGCCGGCGCATCGAGAACTTCACGCGCGTTGAAACATTCGGTGACAACGCCGCGAACGGCAATAACGACGTGCACTGGGTGAAGATCCTCGTGGATGCGCGTAGTCGTGAAGTGTTTGCGTTCCAGCCCCAAATCGTGCCGGCGAACCGCACGGCCGTCCCTGCGCCATAGGCGGCGAGGTCGACAGACCCGATATTTGGCGGGTCACAAGCGGGTGGCCGTTCGCTGCTGAGCGGCGCTTACACTTGCGCGAAACCGCCATCGACGAACAATTCCGTGCCGGTAATATAGCTGCTGTCGTCGGATGCGAGAAATACGATTGCCTTCGCGATCTCGTCGGGTGTCCCGAACCCCTTCGAGCGCGCCGACCTTGTGCTTGCCGGGGATTGCGCGAAGCGGGACTATGGGCATGCGGCGGCACGTCCCGGGGAAACGCTTGGTCGTCGTCCGAGTGATTGCTGATGGTTCTTCGCCGACGCGTCGAAATAGCGGATCGCGGGGAAAGTGCCTGCGTCTTGGGCATGGATGAAGAGGGGGAGCGGTCATGGCGAACACGATCACGACGAGCGATGGAACGCAGATCTACTTCAAGGACTGGGGCAAGGGGCAGGCTGTGGTTTTCAGTCACGGATGGCCGCTGAGCGCGGACGCCTGGGAAGACCAGATGCTCTTCCTCGCGGAACGGGGATACCGCGTCATCGCCCATGACCGCCGCGGCCACGGTCGGTCGAGCCAGCCGTGGAACGGCAATGACATGAACACATATGCCGACGACGTCGCCGCGCTCGTCTCGGCGCTCGATCTCCACGACGCCGTCCACGTGGGCCATTCCACGGGCGGCGGAGAAGTCGCCCGCTATATCGCCCGGCACGGGACCAGCCGTGTCGCGAAGGCGGTCCTCATCTCGGCGATTCCTCCCCTGATGCTCCGTACCCCTGCTAACCCCGGAGGATTGCCCATCGAGGTCTTCGACGGCATCCGAGCGAGTGTCCTCGCCGATCGCTCTCAATTCTTCAAGGACCTCAGCGGGCCGTTCTACGGCGGCAATCGACCGAGCGCGAAGGTCTCGCAGGGTCTGCGAGACTCCTTCTGGCTCCAGGGGATGCAGGCCGGCTTCAAGAACGCCTTCGACTGCGTCAAGGTGTTCTCCGAGACGGATCAGACCGACGATCTCCGAAAGCTGACAGTGCCGTCGCTGTTCATCCACGGCGACGACGACCAGATCGTACCGATCGGCGCCTCGGCGCACGCCGCGGTCAAGATTGCGCCGAATGCGCGCCTGAAGGTCTACCCTGGAGCACCACACGGTGTTTGCAGCACGCACAAGGACCAGGTCAACGCGGACTTGCTCGCATTTCTGAAGTCGTAGCGTACCGGCGGAGAAGGAGATGTCTACGCGCGAACCCAGCATCGATCCCCACGAGTTCGCCGGCAAGCGTTGTCTCGTGACGGGCGGCACCAAAGGTATCGGGCAGGCCGTGGCAGAGCGGCTCCGCGAGGGCGGTGCGACGCTCCTCACGACAGCTCGCAGTCAGCCGCGTGATCTCGCCGACCCGAGCCTGTTCGTCGCGGCGGACATCACGACCGCCGAAGGCTGCGCGGCATTGGCCGCTGCGGTTCGCAAGCGCCTCCGCGGCATTGACATCATCGTCCATGTGGTCGGGGGCTCGTCAGCACCTGCTGGCGGGTTCGCCGTCCTCGACGACAACGAGTGGCAGCGCGCCCTCGATCTCAATCTGTTCCCGGCGGTTCGGCTGGATCGCGCACTCTTGCCGGCGATGATCGCTCAGGGTACCGGCGTGATCATTCATGTCACCTCCATCCAGGGGGCGATGCCGCTGCCTGAAGCCACGATCGCCTATGCAGCCGCAAAGGCCGCGCTCGCGAACTACAGCAAGGGGTTGTCCAAGGAGGTGAGCCCGAAAGGCATTCGCGTGGTTCGAGTTTCCCCTGGCTGGGTTGAGACAGAAGCCGCTGTGGGCCTGGTCAACGAACTGGCTGCCAATCAGGGCATTGATTACGACGGCGCGCGGAAAGCGCTGATGCAGTCGCTGGGCGGCATCCCGATTGGACGGCCCGCCCAGCCGCGGGAAGTTGCGGATCTCGTCGCGTTCCTCGCCTCGCCGCGCGCCGCCTCCATCACCGGCGCCGAATACGTCATAGACGGCGGCACCGTGCCGACAGTCCGATGATCGACTGCCGAGGTCGCGCGGCCAGATGAGCGACACTCTCCAGAGCCTGGTGCAGTACGGCTACGTTCTGTTGTTCGCGTTCGTGCTGGCCGAGCAGATCGGGCTTCCGGTGCCGGCCGTGCCCGTGCTGCTGGGCGTGGGGGCGCTTGCGGGCTCGGGGCGCATGAGTCTCACTCTGGCGTTCGGCGCGGCGCTCGCCGCGTCCCTTCCGCCGGATCTCGTCTGGTACGAGCTCGGACGGCGCCGCGGCAATCACGTGCTCCGTCACCTCTGTCGCATCTCGCTCGAGCCGGATTCGTGCGTCCGACGAACCGAGGACCTGTTCGTCAAGCAGGGCCGCAAGACCCTGCTGTTCGCGAAATTCTTGCCGGGCCTCAGCACGGTCGCTCCGCCGCTGGCCGGTATGGTGGGGATCGGCCGGCTTCAGTTCATCGCGCTCGACATCGCGGCCGCGATTCTGTGGGCTGGAACGTGGATGGCCCTCGGTTACGTCTTCAGCGACGCGCTCGAGCTTGTGGCCTCACGTGCCGCCCGTCTCGGCAACTGGACCGCCGTCATCGTCGGGGCCGCGTTTGGGGCTTACATCCTCATCAAATTCGTCCAGCGGCGCCGGTTTCTCCGCGGCCTCAGAATCGCGCGGATCACGCCGGACGAGCTCAAGGGGCGGCTCGACAAGGGGGACGACACCTTTGTCATCGTCGACACACGCTCGGTCCTGGACGTGAATGCCGCACCCTATGCGATTCCGGGCGCGATGTGGATTGCCGCAGAGGACATCGAGCGACGCCGGCACGATCTGCCGCGCGATCGCGAGATCATCCTGTACTGCTCCTGACCGAACGAGGCGACGAGCGCCCGGGTGGCGCTACAGTTGAAGCGACAGGGCATCACTCGTGTGCGCCCGCTCCACGGAGGTCTGGAGCTCTGGAAGGACCGTGAGTTCCCGACCACAGACCTGAAGCTGAGCTCCGGCCAGACGCAGAGCGCTACGCCTTGAAACGTGTACGAAGGAATGCGTCCCGGCCCGGCCGCTCAGACGGCGGCGAGCGCGTCCTGGATCGCGGCGTCGAGCTCGGCGGGGCGCACGGGCTTGAAAAGACACTTGCGGATCCGGAGCATCTTGAGCCGACCGTGCTCCTCGTCGCGTAAGCCCCAGCCCGTGATGAACAGGATCGTGATGTTCGCATCGACCCGGCGCAGGCGCTCGGCGAGCTCCCAGCCGTTCATCCCGGCCATGCCGAGATTGGTCAGCACCACGTCGAAGCGCTCCGGCCCGTAAGCCGCGAAGGCCGTCGCCCCGCTCGCCGCGGCGGTCACCGTGTGGCCGACGCTCCGGAGTATCTCCGTGAGGGTCCCGAGCACCTTCGGATCGTCGTCCACCAGCAGCACACGCGCGGGCCGGCGCGCCCGCGGCAGCGCCGCCTCCGGCTCGGCCCCGACGGGCTCGCTCGCGACCGGGAAGGTCAGCGTGAAGGTGGCCCCGCGCGCCGGCTCGCTCTCGACGCGGATGTCGCCGCCGTGCCGCCGCACGATCGAATAGACCATCGACAGGCCGAGCCCCGATCCGCTTTCGCCCTTCGTCGAGAAGAACGGCTCGAAGATCCGCCGGCGCACCGTCTCCGACATGCCGACCCCGGTATCGGTCACCGTCAATGTGATGTGCCGTCCCGGGTCGCTGCGGGTCGAGACCGTCAGAGTGCCGCCGTCGGGCATCGCGTCGAGCGCGTTGAGAATCAGATTCGTCATCAGCTCGGCCAGCGCGGCCGGCCGGCCGTTGATGGTCTCGATGGTGCCAAGATCGAGCCGGAGATCGAGCGGCCGGTTGTCGCGCGCGATCCTCTCTTCCCAGCGCGGGCGGACGATCGCGACGGCGTCGTGGACGATCTGGTTCACGTCGACGCCGACGAACTGCTCGTCGGGCCGCAGGCGCGCGAACTGCTGGATGCGCCGTACCGTCTCGGAGCCGTCCACCGCTGCCGCCTCCACGATGTTCAGCGACCGGCTCACGAAGTCGATGTCCCGCGGGTTCTGCTTCATGAGCTGAGCGTACCCGAGGATCGCCTGGAGGAGGTTGTTGAAGTCGTGCGCGATGCCGCCGGCCAGCTGCCCGAGGGCGGTCAGCTTCTCGGACTGGCGTAGCTGCTTCTCGACCTCGCGCTGCGCGGTGATGTCCCGGACGATCGCGATGAGCCCCTCGAGTCCGCCGTGGCGTCCGTGCAGCGCCGAGAGCGTCACGGCCAGCTCCATCGGCCGCGGCTGCCCCGCGGTGGCCGTCGTCTCGAAACCGTGCATCGGCGTGCCTTCGCCGAGCCGCCGCCGGGCGTCGGTGTAGTCGCCGCGCGGGAGCAGGTCGGTGATCGGCCGGCCGATCGCCTCCGCTGCCGCGAGGCCGAAGACGCGCTCGGCCGCGGGGTTCCAGCCCTCGATGCGATCCTCCGGCGAGACGGAGATGATGGCGTCGCCGGCGGAGGCGATGAGCTGCTCGAGCGACCGCTTGGTGTCGGCGATCTCCCCATACAACCGCGAGTTCCGGAGCGCGATGGCCAGGTACTCGGACAGCATCTCGAGGAGCTCACGCTCCCGCGGATCGATCGGGCGCCGGGACGGGCGATTGTCGATGACGAGGTGGCCGAGGAATCCCTGGCCGTCCTTGATGGCGCACGCCACGACCATGGCGTCGGCGTTGTCGAGGTCGGCCGGCGCCTCGGCGACGACCGCGACACTGTCGTAGCCGAGCGCGGCCCGAATCTGCTCGGTGACCGCGGCCGTCACCCGCTGCGGATCGAGCTGTCCGACGATCGTGCGGGAGATCTCGCGCAGGATCGAGAGCTGCATGACGCGGAGCGACTGCTCCGCCGCCTCGCGGCGCGCCGTTTCTTCGAGCTCGCTGGTCTTCGCCGACAGGTGCCGCATCTCCTCGACCAGGTGCGCGACCTGCCCGCGGGCGCCCAGGTCGGCCTGGCGGCGTGTGAGCGCGCGGTGCACCACGTCCTCGAGATCCTGGCGCGAGAAGGGCTTGATGAGGTACTCGAAGGCGCCGTGCGTGAGGGCGTGCCTCACGGTCTCGAGCGACGCGTAGGCCGTGATCATCACGACCTCGATCGACGGGTCGGACCGCTTGACGTGCCGGAGGAGCTCGAGCCCGTCCATCTCGGGCATCTTGATGTCCATGATCACGACGTCCGGCTGGAACCGCCGCAGCAGGTCGAGGGCCGTGCGCCCGTTCTCGGCCGTCTGGATCTGGTAGACGGGCTTCAGCAGCATGCGGAGGGATTCGCGCGGGCCCAGCTCGTCGTCGACGACGAGCACGCGCGCGAGCGCGGTGGTCGTCGTGCTCATGAAGCCGCGAGGGGCAGCGTCACCAGGAAGTGGAGCTCGTGCCGACCCTGCCGGACCGTCAGCTGGCCGCCCACGGCCTCGACCAGGCGCTGGCTCACCGCCGGGCCGACGTCGAGCAGGCTTTCCTGAACCATCTCGACGGGGTCGAACACCCGATGAAGCTTCTCCGGCACCACCGACGCCGTCCGCGAGCCGATCAGGATGCGGACTCCATCGCCCCCCTCGCGCTCGGCGTGGCGGGCGACCGAGACCGACACACGCGCCTGGTCGGGGGGTGAGTTGTGGGCGAGATACCAGATGAGGTAGGAGAGCGCTTTCCGCAGCTGAACCGGATCGACTTTCACGACTTGCGGTGTGGTCTCGCGTGTGACGTCGAGCTGCAGCGGCCTGGTCGGGACGTCGTCGACCAGCTCGATGGCGGTCACGACATCGTCAACCACCGTGTGCACATCCACGGTCGTGAAGTTTAACTCACCTTCCGTCACTAGCCCCGCAAGTTTCTCGAAGACCTCCACCAGGCGACGGACGTCCCGGCGCACGACCGAGGAAAAATGCTTGCGAAAATCCGGGTCGTCGTAGCGCTCGCCGATCAGCTCGATGAACGTGTTGATGGACACGAGAGGATTCTTGATCTCGTCGGCGATGCGCGCGACCACCCGGGTGAGCAGCTGCGTCTGCTCCACCTGCCGCTTTTGTGTCAGGAGCTCCTTCTGGGCCGTCAGATCCTCGAAGACGAGCACCGCGCCGAGCGGCGCGCCGTCCTCGCCCCGCACGGGGTAGGTGGACACCTCCAGCCAGAGGCCGCGCAGCGCGAGCTGGATCTCGTGCCGGGCCGCCGCGCGGCCGGTGCGCAGCGTCTCGAACAGCATGTCACCCAGCGGCGAGGGAAGCGCGCGCAGATCCTCCTTGACGACGTCGGCGGCGGAGAGCTGCAGGATTTGCTCGGCTCGGCGGTTGATCGTGCCGATGAGCTGATCGCGCCCGATCGTGATGACGCCGCTCGACATGTGGGCCAGGATGCGCTCGCTGAACTGCTGTTCGCGCTCGAGCTGGTTGTGGAGCGCGATGTCGCGGATCGCGGTGGCCAGGTGCGAGCCCAGATCGAAGAGCGTCTCGGTCTGCCCGCGGCCGTAGGTCGACCCCACAACCGGCTGACCCACGGTGAGGATCCCGACGAGCTCGCCGTGCGTGAGGAGCGGTACCGCGAGGACGCTCTGGAGCAGCTTCAGCTCGCGCACGACGTCCGGGTCGGTGAGGTCGACGAGCCGGGCGGGTCGGCCCTGCGCGGCGAGCCACCCAACGAGCCCCTGGCTGGCCGACAGGCGCACCGAGCCGACGATTTGCGGCGCCAGCCCGCGATGCGTGGCGACGCGATATTCCTGCGCGTCGGCGCCGGGCAGGAGCAGCGCCATCCGGGTGGGTCGAACGAGCTCCCCGATCGCGTCGAGGAACATCTCGAGCGCTCGCGGCAGGTCGAAGCCCGCGGCAAACGCCCGCGCGAACTCCTTGAGCACGCGCGCGAACGCGGCACCCTCCCACGGCTGATCGGCGCCGGTCGGCGCGCCCGCGCCCCTGGGCGTAACGCTCGAGCGGAGCGCGGCGACTTCGCGCGTCAGCCGAAGCCTGTCGGCGACGTGGCGCAGGGCGCCGTCGAGCTCACGTTGCCCGAACGTCAGCGGGAGCGCGAAGTCCGCCGCGGCCGTCTCGTCACCGGGGGCGCCGATGGCGACCGTCAAGGCGGCCGGTGAAATCTCCTTGACGCGAGCGATGAACGCCTCGAGTTCCTGCGGCAAGCCCGCGCCGCCGCGCAGGATGACGTCGATGTCGATGAGCCGCAGCGTCTTCAAGGCCTCGGCGTCGCTCTGGGCGACGAAGACCGAGTGGTCGCGCAGTCCGGCAAGCAGGCGGGCCCGCAGCGCCTCCTCGGGAACGACGACGAGAACCGTGTTCATGCCGGCACCGGCAGCGCCGCCGGGACGGCGGGCGGAAACTCAACGGTGAAGACAGCGCCACCCACCTCGCGATTGGCGGCCTTGAGCCCGCCGCCGTGCGTCTGCACGATGGACGCGCAGATCGCAAGTCCGAGGCCAGAGCCACGCTCCTTGGTGGAGAAGAACGGGTCGAACACGCGCTCCAACAGCTCAGCCGGAACACCGGGACCTGTGTCCACGACGGCGACGATAGCACGTCCGGCGTTGACCGCGAGCTCAACTCGCACCATGCCACCGGAAGGAGTGGCCTCGTGCGCGTTCAGGAGCAGGTTCAGGAAGAGCTGCTCGAGCTCGGAGTAGTCACCCAGGATCATGCACGGCGATTGGCCGGCAGCCGCCGAGAGCACGACGTTCTTCGCGACAAAGGCCGGCCGCATGGCCTCGATCGCGGCCCCGATCGGCGCGCGCAGGTCGAGCGGATGCTGAGGCCGCTCACCCGGCCGGGCGAGCGTACGGAGCCGATCGAGAAGGCGCTCCATCCGGTCGACCTGATGGGTGACGGTCCGACCGAAGTTCTCGATGAACTGCTCGTCGCTCCGGCGGCGTGGGAGGAGCTGCGCAAACGTCTTGATCGAAACCAGAGGGTTCTTGATCTCGTGGGCGATACCCGCCGCGAGCATCTCGAAATAGGCGAGCCGTTCGGCGCGCCGCCGCTCCACCTCGAGCGCCTTGTGCGGCGTCAGATCGCTGAAGACGGCGACGGCACCCAGCACCCCGCCTGCCTGATCGTGAAGGGGTGAGGTCGCACAGATGACCGGGCGAGTCGTCGCGCCGTCGGAGAGCTCGATTTCGGGTTCTGTCCGCGGGGAGCCGTCCACCACCGTCTCGGTCAACATGGCCGCCAGACCGGTCGGCAGCACGCTCACGGATTGATGCCGGACCCGCTCGACGGCGAGGCCCGTGAACTGCTCCGCGGCCCGGTTGAACAGCGTGACCTGTCCGGTTGCATCGACGGCGACCACGCCGCTCTCGATCGTCGAGACGATGTTGTTGAGATGCTCGTTGGCGAGTACCACCTGGGCGTAGAGCTGGGCGTTCTTGACCGCGATGCCGGCCTGGTTGGCGAGTGTCATCAGGAGGTCGAGGTCCTGGGTGTAGAAGGGATCGCCGGACAGCTTGGCGCCGACCACGATGGCGCCGATGACCTTGTCCTCGGCAACGAGCGGCAGGACGAGAGCCCAGCTGACGCGTCCCAGCTCGGCGAGGAGACCCTCGCGAGCGTTGCTCGACCGTTCGTGCGCGATCTCGTCGGTGAGCAGCAGATCTCGTGCCTGGGTGAGCGCGGCGATGACCTCGGCGGGCGCCTCGTCCGGCGTGTCGAAGTGACCGGCCGCGTAGCGTTTCTCGACGATCGCCCTGGAGAATCGAGAATCGGAGTCCTTCGTGACGCCTCTGAGATAGACGGCCGCGCCCGCGGAATTGGTGGAGGCCGCTACGGTGTGGTTCAAGAACGGCAGCAACACTTTGAGGTCGAGCACCTGGGTGAGAGCCTTGCTCGCCTCTCGCAGCGTGCGCTGGTAGTTCACGTGCGTCCGATAGACATAGCGGTCGAGCAGCCGCCCCGCCGCGTCGCGGATCAGCGGAATCAGGAGGCTCACCACGACGACCGCCAGAATGACCGCGCCGAGCTCCTCGGAGGTGAAGTGATCTGACAGCTTCGGCCAAGCAAGCACGAGGAGCGCCACCACCGGCAGGAGCGACACCACGACGGCGAGCGTGAACGTCAAACTGCGATGAATGACAAGGCGCACGGACATCAGGCGATGACGGACGATGGCATGCGCGACCATGGCAACGGAGATAAGGACGAAGTGCGGTCCGATCCACGAGTAAGCAGCCTCACCCGTGACTAGTGGCAGAATCAGGTTGCTTGTGATTGCACCGCCACCGCCGACTGTGAAGCCGAGAATGAGGTATTGGAGTTGCGCCCGCGCCAAACCTCGTGAGCGAGTCCACTTCGAGATGAGTACAGCGAGGGCCGTGGACCAGGTCACAAGAAAGTAGATCGCGAACAGGGGATAAAGTGGACCGGCCTCGCGAGCAGGGCCCGAAGGCGTGAGTGTCGCATCTCTCACGATCCATCGTGTCGTCAGCGAGATGATCGCGAAGAGCAAACCGATCGAGGAGGTGAGGAGCAGAATCCTTCTAGTCGGCCATAGGTTCGAAGTTGGGAAATACTTGGCAAAGGCAAGAAACGTTGCTGGAAGAAGACCAGTTGCCGCGAATGCCAAGGGAGCCCAGAAGCTTAAGCTAGCGCCGGAGTGAAAGAAGGCGACCCCGAACACCCAGATGGCGCTCAGCAGAACAAACGCTCCGAACGACTGATTCGTTCGGCTGCCAGGACCTGAGTGCCAAACGAGGAGGCCGAGTCCTAGGACCAGACCAGCAACTAAGTACAGAGATGTCTGAATCATGCGGCCGAGGACTCAGTAGGGAGGCTTGGGAATTCGACCTCCGCGATCGTACCCCCATCGATGATTGAGCGGGGAAGTAGAGCCAATCGTGCGCGGTGGAAATCGGCGATTTCTCTGCAGATCGATAGGCCCAGGCCTGTCCCAGAAGCTTTTGTCGTGAAGAACGGATCGAATATCTTTGCCCTTACAGACGGATCGATCCCGGTGCCTTCGTCGACGACGCGAACGACGATAGAGCCGGGACCGACACGACCCAGCGAATGATCCGCCTCGATCGTGACGGTACCACCATCCGGCATCGCCTCAACGGCGTTCTTGAGAAGATTTACGAATAGCTGGACGATCTGTCCAGGATCTCCCTGGATCTTTGGCAACTCGTCGGGGCAACGCAGCGCGATCTTTACCTGCTGTTCTTGAGCGGTCGGAGAATGGATTGCGACGATGTCGTGAAGTAGCGGTGACAATGCGACAACACTCAGTCTCCCGCCCTCACTCGGCGCCATCAAGCGTAGACGGTCCGCAAGACGTACAATTCGCGATACTTCCATGGGAAGAATGCGGACGGCCGCGTCGCGGTACTCGGGATCGTCAAAGCGATCAGGAAGCATTGCAATGAAGTTGGATATGGCGGCGAGGGGGTTCCGGATCTCGTGCGCTATGCCCGCATAGAAGCGAGCCATTATTGCAAGGTGTTCGACTCGCCGTTGATTTCGTTCAAGCGCCTTGACGGCAGATAAGTCGGTCACGACAGCCAGAGCTCCAGAAATGTGCTTCTCGTCGTCATGCAGGACATCGGTCGAGAGAATGACGTGGAGGATTCCGCGAACTGCATGGTCGATCGTGACCTCGACCTCGCGTGGGTGCCAACCGCCGCTAAGGGCGAGCACAAGGGCCCAGCCAACCTCGGAAGGCAAGACGTGCATTAGGGCGCCACGATACTCGTCGCTTACGCCGAGTAGCTTCGTCGCGGCCGGATTGAAGCTGGTGATCCGCCCGCCTACATCGATAGCCACGACAGCGGAGTCTAGAGATTCCAGGAGGCGATCGGAGTATTCAAGCATTTGAATGCTTTGCCGGTACAGGAGCGCATTCTCCAAGGCAACCGAAGCAAGATCAGCGAGTGACTCGACAAAGGCGAGGTCATTCTTGAAATAGGCATCCCCGCTGCGACGCGGCCCCAGTAGAACGACTCCGCGCAGTTGACCTCTTCGACCCAGAGTTGCGACAATCTCAATTCCGGCGCTCTTAAAGGCCTCGTGCAGCAGCCGCGCACTTCCAATTTCTCCGACTGGATTCACAACGACGACCGCGGTGTTTGGTAACGGGGCTAGTAAAGCGTCCAACGTGTTGAGATTGAGGGTAATTGGCGTAGTTTCTGACAATGCTTCGAAAGCGCCGCCCTCAAGAGGTCTGACGAGCATCGCGAAGGACTCTGGCACAAATGCCTCTGAGACGAGTTGCTTCAGTTGTGCGGCCAATTCGGTTGGTTGCATGAGCCGACTCAGTCGGCGTGTAGCCTCGCGCCAGGCGGAGGAGTCCTGAAACGTGCCGCGATACAAGTATGGGTCAATGACGTGATCTAAGAAACGCCTGGCAGGCGTCGCCAGCATCACAAAGGTGACCAACGCGATCACCATTATTTCGGGGCGGATAAGTATGTCGGCTGCCCAACCAGGGACCAAGGTACGGCCAAGCACGATAATCACAGCTGACACGAGCGAGAGCGTCAGAATGTACGTGATTCCACGATTTATGACTGGCCGCAAGTCCATCAGGCTGTGCCGGATGATGGCGTGCGAGACGAGAGCTACATATACGAAGGTGAAATAGGGGCCCAACCAACTGTGGGTTGAGCGGCCGGTCAATAACGGCAATAGGAGATTGGTCCCAATACCCCCCGCAACGGCTGTGACTATGCCGACTCCGAAATACTGAAGTTGCGCACGGGCAAGCCCGCGCGCTTGACGCCATTTGGAAATGAACACTCCTACACCTGCTGCCCAGGCTACGATGATGTAGCAAGCAAAGGTCAGGTACAGTGGACCGGGCTTTCTCGTTAGTCCCGCGGGGGTGAGATTGATGTCGTAAACGACGAGCGACGTAGTGAGGGACAAGATTGCTAGAACAGCACCGGCTAGCAAAGTGCCCCACACGAGGCGCGTTGATGGCCAGCGACTGAGAGTCGGGAAGCAGCGAGTGAATCCGAGGAACCCAGCAGGAATCATGCTGGCGCTCGCGAACGTAAATCGTGCCCAGGCGTCGAGATTCGCGCCCCCTTGTAGCCCGCCAATGCCAGCAACCCAGCACGCTAGGCATAGAGTCTCGAATGCGAACCATCGATTAGCGGCTTGCTGGGATCTCGCTCGCCAGACGAAGACGGCGAGTCCGATCAGAACGGTGGAGAGGCCAAAGAGGGCAATCCGCGACACGGCCTGTGGCTCAGTCCGGGGCGCCGAGAACCATGGTAACGTGAGAGCCGCCTAGACTGTGCGCGTGGATCAGGGAGGTTCGAACCCTCGCGGTCCTCGCGACGTTGGGGACGTAGTCGAGATCGCAATTGGGGTCCGGCACTTTGTAGTTTATCGTCGGCGGCACAATCCCGTCTCGGATCGTTAGACATGTGGCCACCACCTGCATGGCGCTGCTTGCCGCAAGCGCTTGGCCGCACATGGATTTTAGAGACGAGACCGGAACATTCCACGCATGCGTGCCGAACACCTGCTTGATTCCGGCTGTCTCGGCGACGTCGTAGTCTGGCATGGAGTTGCCGTGAGCACAGATGAAATCGATGTTTTTCGCTTCCATTTTCGCCTGGTCGAGAGCCATCGCCATTACCTTCGCGACCGCTCCGCCGCTTTCGTCGACCTTTCGGAGATGCGCGCCCTCGCTGGTGCTCGCAAAGCTAAGGATACGGGCGTAAATGTGAGCCCCTCGCGCCCGAGCGCGTTCTTCATCTTCAACCACCACGATCGCGGCTCCTTCGGCGAGAACCAGACCAGATCGCAATTGGTCGAAAGGACGGCTTGCTTCCTCGGGTGCTCCCGGCCACTTCGAAAGAACGCCGACGGAATGAAAGAGCATCAACGAGTGTGCGGATAGGGGCGTTTCAGTGCCACCTGTGACGGCGGCCGTCGCGTTACCGCGCCTGATCGCGTCCTGCGCCCAACCAATTGCGTCAAGGCCTGCAGCACACGCAGTTGAAAACGTCACAGAATGGCCGTGGGATTGAGAGTCGATTGCTACGTGGCTCGTTGCGGCGTGGGTGGGGTACTCGAGCGTCGTCCAGTGCGCTAACGGCTTGCCTCTGAGGAAGGCAGCGTGGCTCGGTTCGCCGAGATCAACATGGCCGCCTATTGACGTCCCGACGGAGACCGTGATGTCCTCGGGAGGAATGCCGGCCGCGTCCAGGTTCGCGTCTTCGCGCGCCATTCGTGCTGCCGCGACTCCGAACTGGCTGAAGCGTCCTGCCATGCGAGCCGCCTGAGCCGGCATCCAGTCAAGCGGATTGAAGCCCCGGACTTCGCCGACGATCCGGCAATCCGGTGGCAACTTCGACGCGTCGAACAGTGTGGGAGTGCTGATGCCGGACCGTCCCGCCAGCGCTGCCGCCCAGAATTTCTCGACGCCGATTCCGATAGGCGAGACGATACCGAGCCCAGTAATGACCGGTTGACGTTTCATCGGCTGGCTTCTCTCCCCGGCGGCGCTGGGGTTTTCCTTTGGAAAACCCAGCATTTACGTTAGCAGGAGGACCCGGCACCGGACAAGTTCCTGCTTCGAGGCTGCTAGAATAGGCGAACCAACGAAGCATGTCTAGGCAGGCCATCGACCGCCGGGAATTTTTGACACTGCCCGTGGCCCTCTTCCTGGCTCCGCTGGGCCGGGCCTTCGCTGCGGCGGCGGTCGAGACGTACCGGGCCCCCTATGGTGTTGACGTCAGGCTGCTGTACGGCGTGCTGACCTATCACGTCGAGGGCACGTTCATCCAGACCATCGACAGGCCCGGCGGCCGCTATGAAGCGACAGTCGAGGGTGAGGGGGACGGAATCGCTAACCGCATTGAGTCCACCGGCGCCCTCCGGCAGGGGCGGTGGGTGCCGCTCCGCTCGCGGTCGTTCTTTTCGGTGAAGGGACGCGAGTCGCGCGCCGACATCACCTACGACCACGCGCGCGGCCGGGTCGAGTATCACTTCAAGGGCGAGACCTTCTTTCTTCGTCGGCTGCGCGTCGTGGACGATGTGCTGACGATCCCGCCCGGGCTCCTGGTGGACGACTCGCTCAGCGCGTCGCTCAACTATACCGATCGGCTGTGGACGCCTCGAGCCGATGGAAGCCTCGTGACCCATGTGGTTCGACGGAAGATGGCGCCCGACGAAGGCCCGGACGACGTTCAGGCGCACGCCCAAGCCGAGCTAGTTCCCTTCAAGCTCGAGGTCGCGGTCGACGCCACGACGCAGAAGCCGATCGCGCATTTCGATCTGACGCGCTTCTCGTCGTGGGCGAAGCAAGGCCAGCCGGCGCTCGTCACGTTCGGTGCCGATCGCCGGCCCGAGCAGCTGAGCCTCCCGATGATCCTCGGGACCTCGGTCCAGATCTGCCTGAAGGCCTGATCGATGCCGGAGCTCGGATAGATGCACGACATCGTGACGCTGGGCGAGGTGCTGGTGCGGCTTGCGATACCGTCGCCCGCCCGCTTCGAGACCGCGCGCCAGCTCGACCTGCAGATCGGTGGCGCCGAAGCGAACGTGGCGGCCGCCTGTGCCCGGCTCGGGCTCACAGCCGCGTGGATTTCCGCGCTTCCGGCCAACCCGTGGGGCGAGCGGGTCCGCCGGGAGCTCGGCGGGCACGGAGTCGATTGCGCCTACGTCCAGACGACGGAAGGCGCGCGGATCGGAACCTACTTCCTCGAGTACGGCGTTCCGCCGCGCCCCGTCCGGGTCCTCTACGATCGCCGGGATTCGGCGTTTGCCAGGCTGACGGCGGCGCAGGTCGATTGGGAGCCGCTGCGCCGTGCGCGGCTCGTGCACCTCACTGGCATCACGCCGGCGCTCGGAGCGTCCGCCCGGGGGCTCGTCGAACGGGCCCTCCACGAGGCCGCGACCGTGTCGTTCGACGTCAACTACCGCGCCACGCTGTGGTCGTCCGACGAGGCGCGCGCCTTCATCGAGCCGGTCCTGCCCCGCGTGCGCTATCTCTTCATCGGCCAGACTGAGGCGCGCACGCTCTTCGGCCTGTCGGGAGCGCCCGCGGAGACGCTCGATGCCCTCGGGCGCATGGCGCCCAAGGCGACGATCAGCCTGCAGCAGGGCGAGGAGGGCTCCACGGTCCTCGACGGCGGACGGATCTTCCGGCCCCGGGTGCGCCCCACGGTTCAGATGGTCGATCCGATCGGCGCGGGGGACGCCTACGCCGCCGGGTTCCTCTGGGCTGTGCTGCGCGGACGCGATCTCCAGGAGGCTGTCGATGCGGGCACGGCCGTCGGCGCGCTCAAGTGCTCGACCTGGGGCGACATCGCGCTCGTCAGCGCCCAGGACGTCGCCGACGTGCTGGCCGGCGGCCCCGACGTGCGCCGTTGAGGTTCGCCCGGGTCTGACGCGCCTGCTATAGTCGAGGCGGCATGGCGGGTGAGCGCATCCTCGACGGCCTGAACGACGAGCAGCGCCAGGCCGTCACTCACGACGCCGGACCCCTCCTGATCGTCGCCGGTGCCGGCACCGGCAAGACCACCGTCATCACGCGACGCATCGCCTGGCTCATCGCCCAGCGCAAGGCGCGCCCCGACGAGATCCTGGCGCTCACCTTCACCGACAAGGCCGCGGCCGAGATGGAGGAGCGCGTCGACACGCTGGTGCAGTACGGCTACGCCGACGTCGACATCTCCACGTTCCACGCGTTCGGCGACCGGATCCTCCGTGAGCACGCGCTCGAGATGGGGCTCCAGCCCGACTTCCGGGTGCTCAACCGGGCCGAGCAGGTCATCTTCTTCCGCGATCGTCTGTTCGAGTTTCCGCTGGTGCACTACCGACCGCTCGGCGATCCGACCCGACACATCCGGGCGCTCATCACGCTGGTCAGCCGCTGCAAGGACGAGGACATCTCGCCCGAGGAATATCTGGCCTACGTCGAGCGCCTGGCCGGCGAGGTGAGCGGCGCCGCCGACTACGAGGAGGCCTGCGAGCGCGTCGCCCAGCAGCGCGAGCTGGCCGCCACATACGCCAAGTATCAGGAGCTGATGGCGCGCGACGGGTGCGTCGATTTCGGCGATCAGATCGTGCTCGTGCTGAAGCTCCTGCGGGCGCGGCCCAACGTGCGCGCTGGTCTCCAGCGCCGCTACAAGTACGTGATGGTGGACGAGTTCCAGGACACGAATCACGCCCAGTTCGAGCTGGTGAAGCTCCTGGGCGCCCGGCACGGCAACCTGGCGTGCGTCTGCGACGACGACCAGGCGATCTACCGGTGGCGCGGCGCCGCCCTCTCGAACGTGCTGGCGTTCCTCGACCGCTATCCCGAGGCGCGGCAGGTCGTGCTCATCGAGAACTACCGGTCACACCAGAAGATCCTCGACGCCGCCTACCGGCTCATCGTCAACAACAACCCGGACCGCCTGGAAGTGCGTAACGGAATCAGCAAGCACCTGGCCGCCGTCCGCGAGCTGGACGGTTCGGCGCCGGTCCACCTGCGCTACGAGACCGGCACGCAGGAGGCCGACGCGGTCGCGCGCGCCATCCGCGAGGGCGTCGACGGCGGGCGTTGGCGCTACGACGACGTGGCTGTTCTCGTCCGCTCCAACGACGACGCGGATCAGTTTCTGCGGTCGCTCAACCTCCAGTCCATTCCCTGGACGTTCTCGGGAAACTCCGGGCTCTACGGCCGGCCCGAGATCCGGTTGCTGATCGCGTTCCTGCGCGCGCTGGTCCACACGGACGAGTCGGTCAGTCTTCACTACCTGGCGTCGTCGGAGCTGTACCAGGTGCCCGTCGTCGACCTCACGCGCTGCTCGACCTACGCCGATCGCCGCCATCAGTACCTCTTCGACGTGTTCCGCAAGACCGAGACGATCCGCGAGCTGCGCGACGAGATCGGCGAGGAAGGCCACGCGGCCATCCGGCACCTCGTCCAGGATCTCGAGCGCTACATGGAGCTCGGGCGCGAGATGCCGACGGGCGAGCTCCTCTACCTGTTCCTGAAAGACTCGGGCTGGCTCGGCCGGATGTACCGGGAAGAGACCGCCCGGGACGTCGCCGAGAGCCGGAACATCGCGAAGTTCTTCGATCGGGTGAAGTCGGCCTCGCACGCGCTCCGTTACGACAACGTGCGCGAGTTCGTGAAGCACCTGGACGAGCTGATCGAGGCGGGCGAGGACCCCGCGATCGCCGAGGCGGACGTCGAGACGCCGGCGGTCCGCGTATTGACCATACACAAGGCCAAGGGCCTCGAGTTCCCGGTGGTCTTCCTGGTGAACCTGGTCCAGGAGAAGTTTCCCCTGCGCCGGCGGCGCGACCCGCTGGAGCTGCCGGTCGGGCTGATGAAGGACGTGGTGCCGACCGGCGACTACCACCTGCAGGAAGAGCGCCGTCTCTTCTACGTCGGCATGACGCGCGCGCGGCGCGAGCTGTTCCTCACGAACGCGGGGGACTACGGCGGCAGCCGTCAGCGCAAGACGAGCCTGTTCGTGCTGGAGGCCCTCGATCTACCCCGGGATGCGAGCCGGCCGTTCAAGATCCGCCCCGTCGAGGAGATCGAGCACCACGCCCCGCCCGCCGAGGTCGACGATCCGGTACTGCAGCCGCTGCCGCCGGATGCGGAGCTGAACCTCAGCCACAAGCAGATCGACGACTATCAGACCTGTCCGCTCAAGTACTTCAACGTCCACGTCCGGCGCATTCCCATCCGGCGCCATCACGCGGTCGCCTACGGCGCCGTCATGCACAAGGTCGTCGAGTACTACCTGCGCCGCCGGGTCGTCGGGAACTACACGCCGCTCGACGATCTGCTGGCCGTCTATGACCGCGCGTGGGCGGGTGAGGACATCATCCACGATCGCCCCGGCAGCCACGAGCCGGCCGAAGGCTTCCTGACCCGCGAGCACGAGGAGGCGCGCAGGGCGGCCGGCCGCGAGGCGCTCCGGCGCTTCTGGAATCACGAGGAGGCCGAGGGTACCAAGCCGAGCTGGGTGGAAAAAGAATTCGGCTTTGCGCTCGGCGCCGACCGGGTTCGCGGACGATACGACCGCGTGGACGAAGACCTCCTGGGCGCGATCATCGTCGACTACAAGACGACCGAGATCACGCGGCAGAAGGACGCCGACCGCCGCGTGGCGGAGAGCCTCCAGCTCAAGATGTACGCGCTGGCCTGGCAGGAGATGACGGGCACGCTGCCCCAGCGGCTCGAGCTGCGCTTCATCGATTCGAACGTCGTGGGCCGCCACACGCCGACCGCGAGCGACCTCGAGAAGGCGGCCGACGCCGTCAAGAGGGCCGCGGCCGGTATCCGCGCGCGGCGCTTCGACGCCACGCCTTCGTGGGGCGCGTGCCGTAGCTGCGCCTACAACCAGATCTGCCCGTTCACCGCCACGAGGGATTGAGAGCCGTGAGCCGCCACGCCGGGCCGCCGCGCAGCGGCGAATCGCCGACGATCCCCGAGCCCACCTACGCCGAGCGCGCGCGGACGCTCGCGTACCTCGGGCGCAGCGGCGCGCTCGCCACGCTCTCGCGCAAGCATCCGGGTCACCCCTTCGCGTCGGTCATGCCCTACGCCCTCGACGCGCACGGCCAGCCGCTCCTTCTGATCAGCGCGATGGCGATGCACACCCAGAACCTCCAGGCTGATTCTCGGGCAAGCCTGCTCGTCACGCAGCCGGTCCCTCAGGGTAAGGAGCCGGGCGATCCGCTGGCCGCCGCGCGGCTCACGCTGATGGGCGAGGGGCGCGTGCTGTCAGGTGGCGAGGTCGCGGAGGCGCGCGAGGCCTATCTGGCCCGTCACGCGCGGGCCGCCTACTGGGTCGACTTCGACGACTTCAGCTTCTGGCGGCTCGACGTGGCCGACGTCTACTTCGTCGGCGGTTTCGCCGCGATGGACTGGGTGACCGCGGCCGCGTATCGCGAGGCGCGGCCGGATCCTCTGGCCGACGCCGCTACCGGCATTCTCGACCACATGAACCGCGATCACGCCGACGCGCTGATCGCCTACGCCCGCCACTTCGCCGGTGAAGCCGCCGACGAGGCGACGATGACCGCCGTCGATCGGCTGGGATTCCGGCTCCGGATTCGCAGCGGCGAACGGCTGCACGGCGTGCGGATCGCGTTTCCCCGCGAGGTGACGACGGCCGCGGAGAGCCGCTCCGTTCTGATCGAGATGCTGGCTCAGGCCCGCGCCGCCACCTAGCGTCGCGTATCCGGCGGGCTCAGTGCCAGGCGCTCGCTTGACACGAGCCGCCGAGCCGAATACGTTGAGCGGCGCTGGCGCGTCCTTTCCGAGCGCCCCGGCGAGCCAGGAACGCAGGAGGCCGTCATGGTCCGTATTTCCGTCATGTACGCGACGTCGGAAGGCAAGAAGTTCGACCACGACTACTACGTCAATCGCCACATGAAGCTCGTGCGCGAGCGCCTGAACAGCTTCGGGCTCGTCCGCACCGAGGTGGACAAGGGTCTGGGCGGCGGGGCACCCGGCGCGCCGGCACCGTACGTGGCGATCGGGCACGTCTACTTCAACACGCTCGGCGACTTCCAGAAGGGGATGGGCCAGCACGGCAAGGAGCTCATGGGCGACGTCCCCAACTTCACCAACATCCAACCGCAGGTTCAGATCAGCGAGATCATCGGGTAAGCCATATGACCTACGACGTCATCGTCATCGGCGGCGGTAATGCGGCGATGTGCGCCGCGCACTCGGCGCAGGAGCACGGCGCGCGCGTGCTCGTGCTCGAGAAGGCGCCGGAAGCCTGGCGCGGTGGTAACGGGTTCTTCACCGCCGGCGGATTCCGGTTCGCCTTCAAGAGCTTCGAGGAGCTGTGCGACCTGGTCGGCGATCTCTCCGACGAGGAGAAGGCCTCGATGGAGGTCGACCCGTACACGGAGGAGCAGTTCTACGACGACCTCATGCGGGTCACCGAAGAGTGCTCCGATCCCGACATGGCGATGCAGCTCGTCCGCGAGTCGCTGCCGACGGTGCGCTGGATGCGCGATCGGGGGATCCGCTGGATCCCCATGTTCGGCCGGCAGGCCTACAAGGTCGGTGGGAAGTTCCGCTTCTGGGGCGGTCTCATCCTGGAAGCAGTCGGCGGCGGCCCTGGGCTCATTGACATGCACTACCAGGCGGCGACGAAGAACGGCATCGAGGTGCGGTTCGAGACGAAGGCGATTCGACTGGTGACCGATGACCGCGGCGCCATCACCGGTGTCGTGGTGCGGACGCCGGCCGGCACCGAGACGATCGACACGGGCGCCGTCGTGCTGGCCTCCGGCGGCTTCGAGGCGAATCCCGAGATGCGTACGCGCTACCTCGGGCCGAACTGGGAGCTGGCCCGCGTCCGCGGCACTCCCTACAACACCGGCGACGGCATCAAGATGGCGCTCGACATCGGCGCGCTCCCCTGGGGGCACTGGAGCGGCTGCCACTCCGTGCAGTGGGACCTGAACGCGCCGTGGCACGGCGACCGGAAGGTGGGCGACAACTTCCAGAAGCACTCCTATCCGCTCGGGCTCATCGTCAACCTCAAGGGTGAGCGCTTCGTCGACGAGGGCGCCGACTTCCGCAACTACACCTACGTGAAGTACGGGCGCGCCGTCATCGGGCAGCCGCGGCGGACCGCGTTCCAGGTCTTCGACCAGAAGGTCCTGCACAACCTGCGCGAGGAGTACCGGATCCGCGAGGTCACCAAGGCCGAGGACATGACGCTCGAGGGGCTGGCGCGAAAGCTCGAGATCGACGTCGACGGGTTCGTCGCAACGATTCGCGCTTACAACGCGTCACTCAAGACCGGCGAGTACAACCCGGCAGTCAAGGACGGCAAGGCGACGCACGGGATCACGCCGCCCAAGTCGAACTGGGCGCTGCCGCTCGATACGCCGCCGTACGTGGGCTTTGCCGTGACGACGGGCATCACGTTCACCTTCGGCGGCCTCAAGATCACGGCGGACGGTCAGGTCATCGACTGCGAACAGCGTCCGATCCCCGGGCTCTTCGCCGCCGGCGAGCTGGTGGGCGGGCTCTTCTATCACAACTATCCTGGAGGCGCGGGACTCATGGCGGGCGCCGTCTTCGGGCGGGTCGCGGGCCGGTCGGCCGCCGCCGCGGGCCGGAAGGGGTCGAAGCGCTAGAGCTCGCTCGCGGCCTCCGGATAGCGCGCCCGCATCGCGGCGTGGACCGCGTCGAGGAACCACTCCGGGAGTAGCACGCGATATCGGGCCAGGAAGCGCTCGAACTGGGCGTCGAGGACGTACGTGACGCCGTAGTCCTCCGCGTGGCGACACGAGCGGCCGTACGCCTGCACCAGCGCCTTCGCCGTCTCGAGCGCGTACCAGCGGGGATCGCGGGCCTGCCGGGCGGCCGTCCACGGATCGCCCAGGTCCGGGTAGGGCATCTTCGTCACCACCTGGAAGCGGAGAAAGTCGTCCGGCAGATCCACGCCTTCCCGTAGCGACGGCGACACGAGCACCGTCGGCGCCGGCGACGCGCGGTGCAGCTCGAGAGCCCGCGTCTTCGCCGCGGCGGACTCGACCCAGATGATCCGGCGAGCCAGTGCCGGCCCGCGCGCGGTCAGATCGGCGACGAGTCGCCGGCCGGCGGCGTACGACGGCGCGTGAATCAGCCCTTTCTCGCGCGGGTGCTCGGCGAGGATCGCCGCGACCTCCGCGAACAGCGCCGGCTCCAGCCGGGCCAGCGTCGCCTTCGCGAGGGCGCCGACCGGGCGGTACTCGATCCGCCGCTGGGCGAGCGGAAACGGCGACTCGCTCGAGAACGAGCGGACGGCGGCCTCGTCGAGGCCCAGCGATTCGGCGAGCGCGCTCCGGTGGCCGAGGTAGGCCGACGAGAGCACCACCAGCTCCGCCGACTTGGTCAGGAGGTCGCGCGCCATCGACGTCACCGTGAGCGGGACCAGCTCGAGGGTGGCGCCGGGCTCCGGCGGATACCGCACCACCCACTCGCGATCCTCGGCGTCCACGAAGAACCGGATCCGCGCCAGGGCGGCCTCGAGCGTCTCGCGCTGGGCCAGAAGCTCCTGTTCCGCCCGCGAGGGCGGCATGCTCAGGAAGTGCTCGGGTGAGACGAAGGCGGGCCGCAGCCCCTCGAGGGCGCGATCCAGCGACTCGAGCTGACCCTCCATGCGCTCGAGGTGGTCGCCTAACAGATTCCGATAGTCCTCGGCGTCATCGAGGCGCGGGAGCGGCCCGCCAAACCACGCAGCGCTCTCCGCGGGCGGAAAGGCGACCGTGAAGACGTTGACGAGCTGCCCCTCGAGCCCGTGCGCCTCGTCGACGACGAGCAGGCGCCGCTTGCGGAGCTGCTCGGCGCGCCAGTACCTGAGCGTCGCGAAGTACGAGAGGTTGGTGCAGAACACCGGGCCGGCGAGCGCCGCGGCCTTCGCCCGCGCGTAGGGGCACTGACACGCGGGGCCGCGCGGCCGTCGGCACATGCCCCGCGAGGTCGGCACGGGCTCGTCCGGGTATCGCTCGCACCGATAGTTATCGCGGCCCTTGACGAGCTGCAGGTCGGCGCCGAACTCCCGCTCGTACTGATCTTGCAGAAGCTTCTGGGACGTCAGCAGGTAGGCGTCGCCGCTCCAGTGGGCGAGCGCCATCGCGACGTGGCTCTTGCCGACTCCGGGGGGCGCCTCGACGACGAAGACGCGCGGCGCCGCCGGGTCGTCGAGCGATTCGGCGATGGCGTCGGCCAGCGACGCCAGGAGCCGCGCCTGCTCCCGGCGCGGCGTGAAACCGGGGTGAAAGTGTCCGAGCAGATCGACGCGATCCATCACGCGCGTGCGCCGGCATGGTATCACGCTGGCTCTCACGGGTATGATCGGGGGCGTGCCCGACCAGGCTCGCGTGCTCCTCGAGTTCTCGGCCGGAGGCGTGGTCCTCGACGCGCAGGGCCGCGTGCTGCTCATCCGCGCGCGCGACCTGCGTGGGCAGCCCGTGTGGACGCTGCCGAAGGGCGCGCTCACGAAGGGCGAGACGAGCGCCGACGCGGCGCTCCGCGAGGTGCGCGAGGAGACCGGCTATCGATGCGAGCTGGAGCGGGAGCTCCCCCCCGTGACCTACTGGTTCCGCCGCGACGGCCGCCAGGTGAAGAAGACGGTCCGCTGGTTCCTGATGCGGCCCCTCGAGAAGGCGGGCGACCACGATCACGAGGTCGACGAGGTCCTGTGGACCGACAAGGCGGACGCGCTCGCCCGCCTGCGCTATGATTCGGACCGCCGCCTGGTCGGCGCGGTCACCTGAGAGACCACAAGTCCGGGCGCGACCGGGATCGGAGGACGACCATGAAGCGCACAGCCGTGCTCGCAACCGTTGGATTGGTCCTCGTGCTGGCCGGGGCGGCTTCGCCGCAGCCCAGGCCGCTCAAGGTTCGGCTCGGCGTTCATGCGTCGATCATGGGCGCGGCCGACGTCATCGCCCTCCGGCAGGGGTACTTCCAGCAGGCGGGGCTCGAGGTCGAGTCGCGGAAGTTCTTCCTCGGCAAGGAGGGACGCGACGCGATGATCGCCGGCGCGATCGATATCAACGCGACCGCGCCCACGCCGTTTCTGATCGGTCTGGACAAGGGCGTTCCGTTTTCCGCGGTGGCCGTGAACTCCATGATCTGCGCGGCCACTCACATCGTGACGCTCAAGAGCTCCGACATCAACAGCGTGAGCCAGCTCCGTGGCAAGAGGATCGGTCTGCCGAAGGGGACGATTACCGAGTACGTCTTCCTGACCCGCGCCGCCCCGAGCTTCGGTCTCAAGCCCGGCGACTTCCAGGTCGCGAACATTCCCGATCCGAAGGACATGGCTCCCAGTCTGATCGCGAAGGCGATCGACATGGCCTCGCTGGGCGAGCCGCACAGCTCCATCGGCGAGCACGACGGAACGATCCGGATCCTGGATGACTACTGCAAATACGACCCGCTGCCCTTCATGCTGACCGCGACGAACAAGGCGATCAAGGAGAACCCCGACGCCGTGGTCGCCTATCTGCGCGGCTGGCTCCGCGCGGTCAAGTTCCTGAAGGACGAGCCCCAGAAGGCGGCGGCGGTGTACGTCGAGGAGCAGAAGTCCCTCGGCCGCGAGATCCCCGTCGCCGTGATCGACAAGGCGCTCCAGCGCATGAAGTGGGAACCCGACCTCACGCCGGAGCTGGAGAAGTATCTGACCGACCAGGCCCGGGATCTCGTGGCGGGCGCGGGCGAAGGGCGCATCAACGCCATGCCCGACATCGCCAGGGCGCTGAACCGGGATCTGCTGGCTCGGGCGAAGGCGGCGCGTTAGCCGCCGCGCCGACTACTGGGGAAACAGCCGCTCACCGTTCTTCCAGGCGATCGACTCGGCGACGTCGCGGGGGAGCTGGCCGAGCCATACCTGCACGGCGCGGTGGTAGTCGCGAATGACCTCCCAGCGCGACGTCACCCAGGTGTCGGTGCCGACCAGGAAACGGTCGGGATACTTCACGAAGAGCGCGCGCCACTCCGGATCGAGCGTGCCGCCCGGCGCGACGTCGGTGCGCAGCGCGAGCTCCACCCATAGCTTCGGAAACCGCTCGACGAGCTTCCCGACGGTGGCCGCCGAGGACGACATGCCGGCGTGAGCCCACAGGAAGCGCACCTTCGGATACAGCGTCAGCAGCCGCTCGATCGCGACGTCATCGACGTGCGCCTGCATGAACAGGTCACGCTCGCCCGCCAGCTCGGCGATCCGTTTGACGGTGGGGCCGCTCGCGTCGGCCGCGTCCAGGTGAAACTCGCCGATGCCCCGGTAGATGCCGCGCTTCAAGCGTTCCTCGATGTACGCCTGTACGCCCGGGTCGCTGTGCCAGCTCCCCATGTCGTCGCGCGTGCGGTAGGGCCGGAGAAACGGCACGATGCCCTTCGGAGCCTTCTCATATAGCTTCAGCGTGCCGTCGTCGGGCGTGCTCGAGACGATCGCCCGGCGCACGCCGGCGGCGGCGAGGATCGAGAGCGCGCGCTCGGGCGTGTAGGTGTCCCAGTCCGGGCGGCTGTAGTGAATGTGCGCGTCGAAGATCGGGAACTGGGCGGCGGCCGGG
>Ga0099791_10000057_pt1 | contig 36342 bp, 36 predicted proteins | sample Rivendell_Oct201_7_FD_77318 | JGI IMG/M metagenome (GOLD analysis project Ga0099791, IMG submission 77318) | Vadose zone soil and rhizosphere microbial communities from the Eel River Critical Zone Observatory, Northern California to study diel... | ecosystem: Environmental > Terrestrial > Soil... | reverse complement strand
AGCGTCCGCGGTTGTGATATTCATGCGCTACCTCTCATGCCTCGCTTCGAGCGGCTCGACGCATCGACCCTCGGGTTTCCGGGAGGCGATCCCAGGGTTGCCGTGACCGTCCTGACCCCGCGGATCGTGCGGGTCGAGCTCACGCAGACCGGTCGAGAGGCGGCGCCATCGTACGTCGCCGAGCGCGAGCGGACGCCCGCGCCCTTCGAGGTCGTCGACGGTAACCCGCTCCGCATCGTGACGACGGACCTGAGGGTCGAGGTCGCGACCGCGCCGCTCCGGATCGCCTTGCTCGATTCACGCGACGACTGGTTGCTTCGCGAGCCGGCCGACGCGGGCATGGCCGCGGAGCCGGTGACCGACGGGTTGGGGCGGCGGCGCGTGCGCGCGAGCTTCGTCTTCTCGGGCGAGCAGCACTTCTACGGACTCGGCCAGGGCGGCGCCGCCTTCGACCGGCTGGGCGCCACCCGGCAGCTCTGGAACACGCACATCGGTCACGGCCCCGGCTCGGACATGGGCGTGCCGCTCCTCGTGTCGAGCCGCGGCTACGCGCTGTTCTTCGACAATCCCGGCGACGCCGTCGTTTCGGTGGGCCGCTCGGACGGCGGCGTGCGCATCGTCTACACCGCGGAGACCGGGAGGCTCGTCTGGTACTTCTTGCTGGGCGGCGACGTGCGCGGCGTGATGCGCGAGGCGGCGGAGCTGCTCGACCGGCCTCCGATGCCGCCACGCTGGGCGCTCGGCTTTCTCCAGTCGACTCGCCACTTCGAAAACACGGCGGAGCTGCGACAGCTGGCCCACACGCTTCGCGAGAAGCGAATCCCCTGCGACGCGCTGATCTATCTCTCGACCTACGGCGATGCCCTCGGCTGGAATCGCGGCGTGGGCCATCTCGAGCTCCAGCCCGGGCTGTGGTCGGATCCGTCGGCGCTCCTCGGGGAAATGCGCGCGCAGCACTTCGAGGTCATCACCCACGAGTACCCCGTGCTCCACAGCGAGTCGCCGCTCTTCGCCGAGGCGGAATCGCGCGGCTATCTTCTCGACGCGGGCTACGAGCGCGCGGGCCCGGCGGGGGCCAACTACCGGCAGGGGCAGCGCTACGTCGACTTCTCCAACCCGGCCGCCCGCGCCTGGTGGTGGTCGGCCCATCGCGAGCTCGTCCGGCTCGGCGTCGCCGGGTGGTGGCTCGACGGCGGCGAGGGTCCGCCGGCGGAGTCCACGCTGCACGGCGGCAGCGGAACGCTCCTGCACAACATCTACGATCGGTTCCGCCACGAGGCCTTCGCCGAGGGGGAGGCGCGTGATCGTCCCGATCAGCGCGTGTTCCTGCTCTGCCGGTCTGGAGCCGCGGGCATGCAGCGCTTCGGCGCTTCGTGCTGGTCGGGCGACATCAACAACGACTTCGCGACGCTGGAGGCCCAGATCCCGCTGGGCCTGAACACCGGCGTGTCGGGAGTCCCGTACTGGGGCACCGACGTGGGCGGCTTCTTCCATCCGATCCCGGAGACCGGCGAGCTTTACGCGCGCTGGTTCCAGCTCGGCGCCTTCAGCCCGATCTTCCGGTCGCACGGGTGGGTCTGGCGCGAGCACGTTCCCTGGGCGCACGGGAGCGAGGTCGAGGCGTTCTGCCGTCGGTACGCCGAGCTGCGCTATCGGCTTCTTCCCTACACGTACACGCTGGCCTGGCAGGCCCACACGCTGGGGCTGCCGCTGATGCGGCCGCTGGTCATGAGCTATCCCGACGACCCGCGCGTGTGGAGCCTCGGCCACCAGTTCCTGTGGGGTGACGACCTGCTCGTGGCGCCGGTGACCCGCGCGGGCGCGACCGCGTGGCCGGTCTACCTGCCGGCGGGCGCCTGGTACGACTTCTGGACGGGCGCCCGTCACGAGGGCCCGGGCGGCTTCACGGTCGCGGCGCCGCTGGACCGGCTCCCGCTCTTCGTCCGCGCGGGCGCCATCGTGCCGATGGGGCCGGTCGTCCAGCACACGTCGGAGCGGCCGCTCGACGACGTCACCGTGCTGATCTATCCCGCCGGCGCATCGCGCTTCGAGCTGTACGAGGACGACGGACGAACCAACGCTTACCGACGCGGGCGTCACGCCCTGACCGTATTCGAATGCGCGACCGGGCCTGAGACCGTGACGGTGAGAATCGGCGACGCCGACGGAGACCGGTCGGTGATTCCCGCCGGCCGCCGCTACCTCTTGCGTGTGCGGCTGGATCCGCCGCGAGCCGTGACCGTGTCCGGGCGCGGCGAGCTCCCGCGGCTCGCCGGAGCCGATCAGACCGGCGCGGGCTGGTGGGCCGACGGCGGCGGATTCGTCAGCGTCCGTCTTCCCGACCAGGCCGCGCCGCTCACGGTGACGCTCAGGACTTGAAGAACCAGGTCTCCGTGTGGGCGATGTGCGGGTTGTCGCTCACCGCGCTGTTCCAGAGCCGTGATGGGATGTTGCCCATGTTGGTCTTGATCACGCGCACGCCCTGAGACGCGGGCGAGTTCGATACCACCGGGATCAGCCACAGCTCGTCGAGCGCGATCTTCCAGACGTCCTTCGCGAGCCGGATGCGCTCCGCGTCCTTGACGCCGAACGACTTGCGGTACTTGTCCATCAGCTCGCGCATGCGCGGGGGCGGCGTCTTGCCCTTGGCGCCCGCGCTCGCGTACCAGACACCGTAGAGCGGCCCCAGCGGGTTGATGCTGTTGGCGGGAAAGATCAGCGGGAAGTGCCCGTGCATGTTGTCGGCGCCCCACTGGGTCTCGAAGTAGATCTGGTGCTCGTTGGCCTGTACCCGGGCAGTGGCCAGCCCGCGCTCCATCTCCTGGACCTCGCCGCGGACGCCGATCCTCTTCCACTGCTCGACGATCATCTCGGCGATCTGCGTGAATGGCAGGAACCCGACGTAGGTGGTCAGGGAGAGCCGCAGGCGCCCTCCGCCGTCGGTGCGCAGGCGGTACCCGTCGCTGTCCTTCCTGGTGAGTCCGAGCTTGTCGAGCATCTCGTTGGCGCGTTTGACGTCGTACGCGGTGTGGAGCGCCTTGTATTCCGGGCCGGGGAAGTACAGGGTCCGCTCGCCGGGCGCGGCCGAGCCGGTCTGGCCGAGACCGAGCACGAAGGTCTCGTTGATCTGCCGGCGGTCGACACCGTGGGAGAGGGCGATGCGAAACTCGCGCGTGCCGAGCCACCGGGCGATCTCGGGGTCCTTGTCGAAGCTCTGGTTGCAGAACAGCCCGACGTCCGCGCCTTGATCGGATGGATCGAGGTACACCCGGTAGCGGCCCTTCGGCTGGTTCTCGAGCAGCACCGGGAGCTTGCTGATGTCGATGTGCCGGGCCTGCGAATCGTACTCGCCGGCCACGGCGCGCAGGTTGATGACTTCCAGGTTTTCGCCGAGCGTCATGCGGATGCGGTCGATGTAGGGAAGCTGGTTACCGTCCGTGTCCACCCACACGCTGTAGGGATTGCGCTCCAGGATCCACGTCGGTGAGGTGATCGGTGAGACCGTCTTCCACGGCGTCACGACCGGCAGATCCGGATTGCGGCACGCGTCGTTCCGGTTCTTGAACAGTGTCACCCAGGTCTCGAACTTCAGCTCGGCGAGCTTCTTCGCCATGTCCTCTTTCGAGGCGTACTTCGGATGGAACTGCTTGAGGTAGTGAGCGGGCGCGAAGCCGCCGAGCCCCTCGCGGCCGAAGCGGGCGTGGTGGCCGATGCCCCAGACGGACGCGAGCACGATCGGCAGCGCGTGGTACGGCTCCGGCGCGAAGAACCGGATGGTCGTGTCGTCCACCTTCTCGAGGCTGATTGGCGTGCCGTTGATCGTCATCACCGTGAGCGGCACCGGGATCAGCTCCTGGTTCAGGTACATATCTTGGTACCAGAACACGAAGTCGTCGGCGGTGAAGGGCGCGCCGTCGCTCCACCTCATTGCGCGGCGCAGCCAGAGCGTGGTCACTTTCCCGTCCGGGCTCACCTTCCAGTCCCGGGCGATGTTGGGAACGATCCGGGTGCCCGTGTAGTCCCAGTAGAGGAGCTTGTCGTTCTGCGCGGCGCGGTGGCCGTTGGAGGTGTCGAAGGGCCCGGTGAAGCCGCGGCGCCAGGTGCCGCCATACTTTCCGATCTCGCGGAGCGGCTTCACGACCAGCGGGTCCCGGCCGATGCGCTCCTGGACCGGCGGGAGCTTGCCGGCTTTGACCAGCTCGGCGAGCGCGGGAGCCTCCTTGAAGGTCTTGGGGAACCGGGCGGGATCGGTGATGACCTCCGCGCCCTCGAGCTTGCCGATCAGGCTCGCGCCCAGCTTCGTCGTCTGCGCCGCGGCCCCGGGCGCAAAGACCGACGGCCCCGCCGTCGTCGACGCGACGGTCAGAAGCCCGAGGCGCAGCATGGCTCGGCGTGACAGGGCCAGGGTCTGGTCGTCGTGGTCGCTCATGGGGACCCCCTTCGTGCCGCGTGACGTGCGAGGACCGTAGCCGGGAGGGCGGGCCGTGTCAAACGCCCCGGGCCCGCCGCCGCGGCCCGGCGGCTGTGCTACGCTACCCCGGCTCAAAGCGGGCAGACGCGCCGCACCCTCGGAGGCGTCGTGACGAACGCATCGGGCTCCGCCGTCGCGGAGCGCCTGTCAGTCGGGGAAGTCGAGCTGGAAGTGCTGCGCCGGGGCGCGGGTCGGCCCGTCCTGGTTCTGCACGGCTTGCAGACCGTCGATCCGCGGGCGCGCTTTCTCGATCTGCTCGGCCGCACCGCCGAGATCATCGCGCCATCGCATCCCGGCTTCGGCCTCTCGCCGCGCCCCGCCGATTTCGAGACCGTGTACGACCTGGTGCACCTCTACCTCGAGCTCCTCGAGGCGCTCCCGTACGAGAAGGTGGCGCTGATGGGATTGTCCTTCGGGGGATGGCTCGCCGCGGAAGTCGCCGTCAAATGCCGCCACCGGATCGACAAGCTCGTGCTCGTGGATGCGTTCGGCATCAAGGTCAGCGATCGCGAGACGCCGGACATCCTCGACGTCTTCAACACTTCGCCGCCGGAAGTGCTGCGCCGGAGCTGGCACGATGCCGGACGGGCGCCCGATCCCAACGCGATGTCGGACGACGAGCTCGTCGTCCGCGCCCGCAACTGGGATGCGGCCTGCCTCTACGGCTGGCATCCTTATATGTACAACCCCCAGCTCAAGCGGTGGCTGCGCCGCCTCACGGTTCCGACGCTCGTGCTGTGGGGCGCCAGCGACGGCATCGTGAAGCCGTCGTACGGCCGGGCCTACAGCGCGCTCATTCCCGGCTCGCGGTTCGAGGTGATCGAGGGGGCCGGGCATCATCCCGAGATCGAGCAGGCCGACGCCTTCGCCGGCGCGGTCGGCCGCTTCCTGGGTCGCTGACGGAGAGAGCCGATGGACGCCTGGTGGCAGTGCGAGGTCCCGTACCCGTTCGTTCCGCCGGACGTTCTCAACGCGGCGGACTCCGTCCGCGCCAGCCTGCCGAACCGGTACTGTGACCCGAAGATCGCCGCCGACCTGTTCGAGGAGGTCATCGACGAGTTCCTGCTGTGCGACGACCTCGGGATGAACGTGCTGGCGGTCGAGCATCACGCCGGCGTCAACTCGCTGCTCGGCGCCAACCCGCTGCTCGTCGGCATCCTGGCGCGCCAGACACGCCAGGTCCGCATTCTGAGTCTCGGTACCCTGATCTCGCTGCGCAAGGATCCGGTCCGCGTCGCCGAGGAATACGCCACCGCCGACGTCATCTCGCGCGGGCGTCTCGAGATCGGCTTCGTGAAATCGGGCGGCTCCGAGATGGCGTCGAACAACGCTAACCCGGTGACCAACGTCGAGCGCTACTGGGAGGCGATCGACCTCATCAAAAAGGCGCTCTCCCACCAGGACGGGCCCTTCAGCTGGGAGGGCAAGCACTTCACGCACCGCCACGTGAACATCTGGCCGCGCCCCTGGCAGCAGCCGCATCCGCGGATGTGGTCGGCCACCGGCGATCCGGAGACCGCCGCCGAGGTGGGCCGGCGCGGCATGGTGCACGTGCTGGTCCTGCGCGGCCCCGAGGGGACGAAGCGGGCGTACGCGGCGCATCGCAAGGCGCGCGCCGAGGCCGGCCTGCCCAAGGTGACCACCGACAACTTCGCCTACGCAGCCTTCGTCTACGTCGGCGATACCGACGAGGAAGGCGTGCGCGTGGGGAGCAAGCTCCTCTGGTTCCTGCACACCAGCCTCAAGTCGGCGCCCCAGTACTCCCGCTTCCTGCCGGGCAGCTCGCCGCCGCAGGCCGCGCCACAGCTGTATCGCACGGCGCCGCCGGCCGCCGCCGCGCCGGGTGCCGTCCTCACCGCCGGCCAGAACGCCGCGCGGCTCACGTCGATCACCGCGGAGCAGGCGATGGCGCAGGGCATCCTGTTCGTGGGCAATCCCGATTCCGTCTACCGGCAGGTGATGGAGTTCTATGACAAGGTCGGCGGCTTCGGCCACCTGAGCCTGGTCGGCCGCTCCGGCTTCATGACCCACGCGGAGTCGGAGAAGAGCATCCGGCTCTTCTCGAAGGAAGTGCTCCCGCGCCTGCGCGAAATCAAGCCCGTCACCGCCGACTGACCCACAGGAGCGAGCGATGTACGAAAGGTTCCGCCGTTTCGACGTCCAGACCAGCGACCGGCAAGTCTCGATTCACGGCGTGGTGGGCGGCGCGGGCCCGCCCCTGCTCCTGCTCCACGGCAATCCCCTGACGCACATTCACTGGCGCCTCATCGCGCCGCGGCTGGCGAGCGACTTCACCGTGGTCGCGACGGACCTGCGCGGCTACGGCGACAGCGGCAAGCCCCGGGGCCTGGCGGACCACAGCAACTACTCGTTCCGGCGCATGGCGCAGGATCAGGTCGACGTCATGCGCCACCTCGGCTTCGAGCGGTTCATGGTGGCCGGCCACGACCGCGGCGCGCGCACGGGCTATCGCATGGCGCTCGATCATCCCGACGCCGTGCTCCGGTTCTGCTCCATCGACATCCTGCCCACGCATCACGTCTGGACCAACGTCAACCGCGCCTGGGCGCTCAACAGCTATCACTGGGCGTTCATGGCGCAGCCCTACGATTTCCCGGAGCGGCTGCTCGCCGGCAAGGAGGAGTACTACATCCGGCTCAAGCTGGGCTCCCAGGGCATGGGCAAGGGCGGGATCAACGACGAGGCGCTCCGGGAGTACATCCGCTGCTGCACGCCCGCGAACATTCACGGCGTCTGCGAGGACTATCGAGCCGGCGCCACGATCGACTACGAGATGGACGCCGCTGATCTCGCGGCGGGGCGCCGCATCACCTGTCCGGTGCTGGTGATCGTCGGTGGCCAGAGCCACACCTCGAAGTTCTACAGCTACGAGGAGGCCTGGTCGCGCTACGTCACGAACCTGGTCGCCTGCGTCGCCTTGCCGTGCGGGCACTATCCCGCCGAGCAGGCGCCCAACGAGACGTACGACACGCTGGTCAAGTTCTTCCGGAGCTGAGCCGCCGGGCTAGCGGCCGGTGAACCGCGGCGCGCGCCCAGCGCGGTGCGCGGCCATGCCCTCGTCGACGTCGCGGCTCCACTCGAGCTCGTGCCGCAGCGCATCCGAGAGCGCGCGGGCGGCCGCGAAGCCACCCGCGTTGCGGACGTTCATGATGCGCTTGGCGCCCCGCGTGGCGAGCGGGCCGCTGGCGGCGATGCGCGCCGCCAGCCCTCGCGCTTCCGCGAGCAGCCGATCACCCGGATAGACCGACAGCGCCAGCCCGAGCCGCTCCATCTCGGCGGCGTCGATCTCGCGTCCCGTGCAGATCAGCTCCAGCGCGCGCGCCCGGCCGACGATCGACGGAAGCCGCACCGGACCGCCGGCGCCCGGGAATCCTCCCCAGAGCGCCTCGGGCAACGCGAACGTCGCGTGCGCCGCGGCCAGGCGGATGTCGCACGCGAGCGACAGCTCGGCCGCCCCGGCGCGGGCGATGCCGTTGAGCGCCGCGATGACGATCTGCGGTAGCGCCTCGATCGCGTCGTAGAGGCGATTGGCGGTTCGCACCAGCTCGAGGATCTGCTCCTTCGTGTAGCTGGCCCTGACCGCGGGATTGAGGATCCCCATCGAGAAGAATTCGGTCCCGCTCCCCGTGACGACGATCGCTTGAATCTCGCCGTCGTCGCGCAGGCGATCGGCGATGGACTGCAGGCTCACGAGAACGTCCCGCGTGAGCCGATTCTGGTCCGTCGGCCGATCGAGCGTCAGGGTGAGCACGCCTCCCTCACGCGCGACCCCGACGCCTTCGGGTCCTTTGATCGGTGCCGCCGGCCACTGGCTCGACGTCATGGCGTGCAATCGTAGCGCAGGTGCCCGGCGGCGGCATCTATACTGCGCGCGGAGAGAGGCCATGACCGACATTCACGGTGATGCCGCGAGCCGCGAGGCGGGGCCGGATCGAGCGGGAGACGGCCTGCTCTCACCGGTCGCCTACACACGCGACGACGAGTCGCCCGACGATCGCTTCTACTCGTTCCCCCGGCGCGTCGTCCACATCGACGACGGCGCCATTGCAGCGCTGGGGCGTCTGTACGCGGAGGTGCTGCCCACGGGAGGACGCCTGCTCGACTTGATGAGCAGCTGGCGCAGTCATCTCCCGTCGGGCTTCACGGCCCGCGAGGTCGTGGGGCTCGGACTGAACGCGGATGAGATGGCGGACAACCCTCAGCTCACGAGCCACGTGGTCCACGACGTGAACCGCCACCCGCGGCTCCCCTTCGGCGCCGGCGAGTTCGACGGCGCCATGTGCGCCGTCTCGATCCAGTACGTGACCCACCCGCTGCGGGTGTTCCGCGAAGTCCGCCGGGTGCTCAGGCCGGGATCGCCGTTCGTGGTGTCGTTCTCAAACCGATGCTTCCCCACCAAGGCGGTCGCCGTCTGGCTCGATTCCACCGACCAGCATCACATGATGCTCGTGCGGTCCTACTTCGAGGCCGCCGGAGGATGGAAGGACCCAACGGTCGAGGACCGATCGCCCGGGGACCACGGCGATCCGCTCTACGCGGTGTGGAGCGTCACCACAAAACTGCCTCCGGACGGCGCGCCCGCAACGTAGCGCGCGTCGCCGCCGTGGCGCCGCGCGATCTGACGAACCAGCGCCAGCCCCAGCCCGGCCCCGGCGCGCTCGCCGCTGCCGGCAAATCGATGAAAGGGCTGGAACACCCCCTCGCGCTCGGCGTCGGGAATGCCGGGCCCGTGATCGCTGACGCGTAGCTCGGCCCCGACCCCGGCGCGGCTCACCCGCACCTCGACGGGCGGCGCGCCATGCCGCCGAGCGTTCTCCAGGAGATTGCGGATCAGGCGTCGCAGCAGTCGAGGATCGCCGCGCACCGTCACCAGCTCGCCGGCCAGCTGCGCCTCCTCGTAACGCGCGCACTCCTCGCTCGCGAGCGCGAGCAGATCGACCTCTTCGTTCGCTCCCGGGTCGCCGATCGCGTCGAGACGACTGGCGGTCAGAATCTCGTCGATCAAGGCGTCGAGCTCGACGATGTCCTGCTCGAGCTCGCGCTTGCGCCGGGGGTCGGCGTTCTCCTTCAGAAGCTCGACCGCCATGCGGATCCGGGCCAGCGGCGTACGCAGCTCGTGGGAGGCATTGGCCAGGAGCGACTTGTGGGCGCCGACCAGCTCCTCGATTCGCCCGGCGGCGCGGTTGAAGCTGCGGGCAAGCTGCGCCACCTCGTCGCGTCCCTCGACCTTCACCCGCGCCGAGAGGTCTCCGGCGCCGAGCGACTCGACGCCCGCCTGCAGCCGCTCGAGCCGCGCGGTCAACCGACGCACCACCGGATAGGCGCCGACTCCGACGGCGATCGCGACAAGCGCAAGCCCGAAGAACAGGCCGAAGACCGGCCGGTGACGGTCATGCCGAGCGCGCGCGACGAGCCACCGGCCATCCGGCAGGTGGATCGCGCCGGCGGGTGGGCCGCCCCAGCGGCGCAACCACCCGCTGCGCTCGCGACCCGTGTCCGGCGTGGGGAGCGGATCGCCCACGGCGGCCAGCCGCGTACGGTCAGCGGCGAACAGCGCGACGTCCGCCCCCAGATTGGCCGCGAGCTTGTTCAGCGCCGCCTGCTGCTCGGCGCCCGGCGCATTGGCGGGCGGCAAGACATTCTGCGCGAGCGTGCCGGCAACCTCGAACGCGTGGCCGGCCGGACCGCCGTCGCCGAGCTGGCGCCACAGAGCGCCCGACACGAGCGCGAACGCCGCCAGGCTCGCCAGCACGGCCAGGTAGATCCGGAGATAGAGCCGGTGCATCAGTCCTGCTGCCGGGCAAAGACGTAGCCGGCGCCGCGCACGGTGAGGATGCGGCGCGGCTTCTTCGGATCGTCCTCGATGGCGGCGCGGATGCGCGACACATGGACGTCGATCGAGCGGTCGAAGGCTTCCAGCGTTTCACCCTTGACGAGATCCATCAGCGCCTCCCTCGAGAGCACGCGGCCCGCCTTCTCGGCGAGCGCCACCAGCAGGGTGAACTGATGGCTCGTGAGGCTCCGCTCCGAGCCGTCGACGCGCACCGCGCGGGCGCCTCGATCGATCTCGAGCCGACCGAAGCGCAGCACATCGGACCCGCGCGGCGACGGGCGGCGGCGCAGGATCGCGCGCAGGCGCGCCAGCAGCTCACGCGGCTCGAACGGCTTGGGCATGTAATCGTCGGCGCCGATCTCCAGCCCGACGACCCGGTCCATCGTGTCGCCGCGCGCCGTGAGCATCAGTACCGGCAGCTCGGACGTCGCGCGGAGCTGCCGGCACACCTCGAGCCCGTCGATGTCCGGCAGCATGAGGTCGAGCACCACCGCGTCGTAGGGCTCGCGGCCGAGCCGCTCGAGCCCGGCGCGGCCGGTGGCGGCGGACGAGACGTGGAAGCCCGCCTCGCCGAGATACTCGGCCACCATCCCGGCGAGGCGGGCATCGTCTTCGATCAACAGGATGCGCGGGGCCACACCCCGAGTTTACCCGCGCCGCCCGTGCCAGCGGCCGATGCGCTCGGCCAGCTGCTTACGCTGGGCGGGCGTGAGCACGTCCGCCACGTCCGCGAGCGCCTGGGTGAACCGGATCGAGGCCTGCTCGGCCAGCCGGAGCTGGTCGGCGCGGAGCGCCTCGAGCGCGGCGCGGTCGACGCGCTCGCGAGACAGGAGATCGACCGCCTGCCGCCGCGCGTCCTGAAACTGGGTGCGCAGCGGCAAGAGGTCTTGCGCCGCGCCCTTCACGATGGGCGCGAGCTGCTGCTTCTGCGCGTCGGTGGCGTCGATCTCGACGTAGAGATGCTTGAGCATCCGGTCGAGGTGCTCGTCCACCATGGCCGGATCGATCGCGGCGCCCATGAAGCCGCCGCGATGCCAGCCGCCGTGGCTGGAGGCGAACGCCTTGATCCCGACGCCGGTTGCCAGGCCTGCGATGGCGGTGGCGATCGCCACCCGTCGGACGAAGCGGCGGCGGGGCTTGTCGGCCTCAGGGGCTGGTCGAGGGGTCTCGGTGGTGTCCATTGGCTCCTCCCTTTGGCGAGTCTTGAATGACCCTATCTGGAGCCAGCCTGGGCGAGAGAGGTTTCGCGAGTTTCGCTGGAAGGTAAAGCTATGTTTCGGGCGCCTCGCGCGCCCGAGGGCTCAGCCGGCGACGACGGGGCTGGGCAGGGCTGCCGGGAGCCGCCGGGGCGGGCGGAACGTGAACGCGATGGCGACCGCGCCGAGCCCGATCCCGAACGAGCCCATGTAGAGCCAGAAGTAGCTGCCGAGCGAATCGTAGAGCCACCCACCCGCCCACGGCCCGAGCGCCATCCCCAGCGTGGCCACGGCCCCGACCGCGCCGAAGACGGTCCCCATGACGCGGGCGCCGAAGTACTCGCGCACGAGGATCGCGTAGAGGGGCATCGCGCCGCCGTAGGCGAAGCCGAACATGACCGCGACCGCGTAGAAGCCCGCGAGGTCGCGCGTGAACACGTAGAGGCTCACGGAAACGGCCTGCAGCGCGAGCCCGACCAGCAGCATGCGCTTGGCGCCGATGCGATCGGCCATGAGCCCGCAGATGATCCGGCCGCTCAACGAGGCCAGCCCGGCCACGCTGAGCACGGTCGTGGCGGCCATCACCGGAATGCCATGATCGATCGCGTGGGTGACCATATGGAAGATGGGGCCCGAGTGGGCCGCGCAGCACGCGAAGTTGGTGAGCGCAATGGCGGCGAACTGCGGCGAGCGCAGGGCCTGGGCCACCGTGAACTCGCCGCCTTCGGCGCCGGTCGCCGCCGACGCCGCGCCGGGTCGGGAGGCCGCCGGCTCACGCAGGAGCAAGGCGGCTGGAATAATGAGAAGCCACGCGAGGTCGCCGATGACGAGCATCGCGGTGCGCCAGTCGTAGCTCGTGGTCATCCAGCGGGCGAGCGGCCCGATGATCGTCGAGCCGAGGCTGAGCCCCGCCGAGACCAGGGCGACCGCGAGGCTGCGGTTGCGCGTGAACCAGCGCGTGGTGGTCGCCGTCAACGGCGTGTAGAAGCTCCCCGCCGCCAGCCCGACCAGCACGCCGAACAGGATCTGGAACTGGCCGAGCGACGTGGCCCGGCTCGCCATCACGGCGCCGGCGCCGAGCAGCAGGCCGCCGCTGAGCACGACGGCGCGCGTGCCGAACCGGTCGGAGAGGGCGCCCCAGAGAAACGATCCGATGCCCATGCAGAGCCAGTTGAGGAGCGCTGCCGTGGAGATGCCGGAGCGGGACCAGCCCGTGGCTTCCGACATGGGCTGGAGGAACACCCCAAGGGAGAGCATGGTGCCGACCCCGATGCAGCTCACCACGATCCCCACGCCGACGACGATCCAGCCGTAGAAGAGCCTCATCCGAAGTGACCTCTAGCCGCCCGCCATGGCGCCGACGACCAGCAACGGCTCGGCGCCGTTCGCGACCGCCGCGGGCAGCGGGGTATCAGGCGATTCATTGGACAGATCTTCCTCGCAGGCGAAAAATCTCAAGAAGGCTCGCCGCTGCTGCGTCGCCTGGTCGCGAATGGTCCCGCGCAGCATCGGATACGCGGCCTCGAGCGCGTCGAGGACGGCGCGCTGCGTGGCCGGCCCCTCGAGGTCGAGCTTCACCTCGCCGTCGACGCGGGCGAGCGTCCGCAAATGGGCCGGCAGCACGACCCGGATGATCATGGCAGCGACTGGACCTCGACGGACACGACCGACGGAAGATCGCGGACGATAGGCGCCCAGCTGTCCCCGGCGTCGGCCGAGGCGTAGACCTGTCCGCCGGTGGTCCCGAAATACACGCCGCAGGGCTCGAGCGCGTCGACCGCCATCGCGTCGCGCAGCACGTTGACATAGCAGTGGCTCTGCGGCAACCCCCGGGTGAGCGCCTCCCACTCGTGCCCGCCGGTCCGGCTGCGGTAGACGCGCAGCTTGCCGTCCGGCAGGTAGTGCTCCGAGTCGCTCTTGATGGGCACGACGTAGATCGTCTCCGGCTCGTGGGCGTGCACGTCGATCGGGAATCCGAAATCGGTCGGCAGGTTGCCGCCGACGTCCTTCCACGTCTCGCCGGCGTCGTCGCTGCGCATGACGTCCCAGTGCTTCTGCATGAACAGCACGTTCGGGCGCGTGGGGTGCATCGCGATCCGATGCACGCAGTGGCCGACCTCCGCCGTCGGGTCGGGGATCTGCTCCGACCTGAGGCCGCGGTTCATCGGCCGCCACGTCTTGCCGGCGTCGTCGCTCCGGAAGACACCGGCCGCCGAGATGGCGATGAAGATGCGATCGGGGTGGCTCGGGTCCAGGAGGATCGTGTGCAGGCACATTCCGCCGGCGCCCGGCTGCCAGGCCGGCGCCGAGGGGTGATTGCGCAGCCCGGGCAGCTCCTGCCAGGTCTGGCCGCCGTCGGTCGTGCGGAACAGCGCCGCGTCCTGAATTCCGGCGTACACGGTGTCCGGATCGGTGGGCGTGGGCTCGAGGTGCCAGACGCGCGCGAACTCCCACGGGCGCTGCGTGCCGTCGTACCAGAGATGGGTGCCGGTCGGACCGTCGTAGGCGAACTTGTTGCCCACCGCCTCCCACGTCTTGCCGCCGTCGCTGGAGCGCTGAATGACCTGACCGAACCAGCTGCTGGACTGGGACGCGTAGATCCGGTTGGGATCAGCCGGCGAACCCTTGAGGTGATACATCTCCCAGCCGCCGAAGTGGGGGCCGCTGACGTCCCAGTGCTGGCGTTTGCCGTCCGCCGTCAGGATGAACGCGCCCTTCCGTGTCCCGACCAGCACACGTACGCTGCTCATCGCCTACCTCCTCGCTCCATCTCGGTACGCATGCGCTTCTCGGCCTCTCTCAGCTCGGGCGTGAGCTCGGCGCCGAAGTCTTCCGCCTCGAACACCGGGCGGATCTCGATCTCGCACTCGCCCACCATGGGATTGGGGCCGCGCTTGACCCACTCGATCGCCTCGTCCATCGACTTCACCTTGAACATCCAGAAGCCGGCCACCAGGTCCCGAGGCCCGGCAAAGGGACCGGGGACCACCGTCCGCGTGTCGCCCGAGAACTTCACGCGCGCGCCCTTCGAACTCGGATGGAGCCCTTCGCCCGCCAGCATCACGCCGGCCTTCATGAGCTCCTCGTTGTACTTGCCCATGGCGGCGAGAAGCTTCTCGCTCGGCATGACGCCCGCCTCGCTGTCCTTGCTCGCCTTCACCAGAACCATGCACCGCATCGTCACCCCTCCTTCTAGTTCTTGGCCGCCGCTTCGGCGACGGACTTCATGCTGGCGAGCCCCTTGTCGAACTCGCCGCCGACTGTTTTGTCCATGTTCATGACGAGACAGACCGCCTTGCCGACGAAGTTGTTGTGACCGAACATGCTCCACGTCACCGCGGTCCGCTCGCCTTCCGGCTTGAACGTGAACTCCGCGGTGTTCGTCGCCGCGAACGGCTTCACGAACTCGAGCTTGATCCGCACGAGCTCGTTCGGACGGCTCTCCGTGATCGTCATGCGCCCCTCGCCGACCTTGCTGTTGCCCGCCCACGCGAAGACCGCGCCCGTGCCCGCCGCCGCGCCCTCGAAGGTGTTCCGCGCCGCCGGATCGAGCTTGGCCCACGGCGACCACGCCTCCCACTTGTGGAAGTCGTTCACCTGGGCGAACACCGCGGCCGGCGGGGCGGCGATGGTCGCGGTCCGCGTGATCCGGAATTCGGAGGGTTGCAGGGCCACCACCACCAGGAGCAACCCGACGAGCGCCGCGAGACCGATGAGGATCTTGATGAGCATGACTATCGCGCCTCCTGCGGCGCCATCCGCCAGCGGCCGTACGCGACGAACACCGCGAGGAGCCCGACCACGAGCGGAAACAGCGCCATGGCGACGCCCATGTACGTCATGGTGACCACCGTCGCTCCGATCATGATGATGGCCAGCCCGGCCGCGGCTAGCGGCGTCAGACCGGGCTTGATGCGAAGAAGAGCGGGCAGGATCAGGCCGATAGCGCCCAGCAGCTCGGCCACGGCGATGAATCGCAGGAACGCGCCCGGCATCTGCACGTCCCTCGTCATCTCCTCGACCGACATGATCAGCTTCATGACGCCCGCGAAGAGAAACAGGAGCGCGAGCAGCCCCTGGACGATCCACAGCGCATAGGTCAAGTTCCGTCTCCTCCCGTGATTGTCCGCTCGGGCGCGCCCAGAGCTACCTGGGCGCCCCCTCTCTGAGGGGCCGTACCTCGATGGTACCCACACTTGCCAAGGGGCCGCGGGCCGCGAAGTCGATCGCCTCGTCGAGGTTCTCGACGTCGATCATCATGTAGCCCCCGAGGTGCTCGCGGGTTTCCGCGAACGGCCCGTCGGTCAGGAGCCGCTTGCCGTCGCGCACCCGGACCGTGGTCGCGGTCGAGGGGGGGTGGAGCGGGCTCCCGCCGAGGTACCGGCCTTTGGAGACGAGCTCTTCCGTGTGTTTCATCTGGGCCCAGTAGGCTTCCTGGCGCTCGGCGACGCTCCGCTTGAGCCAGGACTCATCGAGGTAAACCAGCAGCATGTATTTCATGTGTGCCTCCATCTGCAGGTCGAACGCGGGGGGCCGGAATCGACACCCAGCGTAAATTATCACCATGGAGCACGTGCTGGGCGCCAACGCGGCGGTCGACGCCGTCTATCGCGCCGACTGGGGCCGGATCGTCGCCACCCTGATCCGCCAGGTCGGGGACTTCGATGCGGCCGAAGAGGCTGCCCAGGAAGCGTTTGCCTCGGCGGTCGACCAGTGGTCGACTTCGGGCGTGCCCGACGTTCCCCGCGCCTGGATCATCCAGACTGCGCGGCACAAGGCCATCGACCAAATCCGGCGCCGGGCCCGATTCGCCGACAAGCTCGACGCCTACGCCGGCGAGTCGCCGCAGAGGGTCGAGGAGCCCGACTACGACCCCGACGAGATCCCCGACGATCGTTTACGGCTGATCTTCACCTGCTGCCACCCGGCGCTGGCGCTCGACGCTCAGGTGGCGCTGACCCTTCGCACGCTGGGCGGCCTCGAGACGGACGAGATCGCGCGGGCCTTTCTCGTGCCGGTGTCGACGATGGCGCAGCGTCTCGTCCGCGCGAAGGGCAAGATTCGCGACGCCGGCATCCCCTATTCGGTGCCCGACACCAAGGACATGCCGGGCCGGCTCGACGCGGTGCTGACGGTGATCTACCTCATCTTCACCGAGGGCTATGCCGCGACGCGCGGCGAGGCCCTGGTACGAACCGATCTCTGCGCCGAGGCCATCCGTCTGGGCCGCATTATCAGGGCGCTGATGACCCCGCCCCCCGGGGAATCGACGGCGCTCCTGGCCCTCATGCTGCTGCACGACTCGCGGCGCGAGGCGCGTCTGGACGACGCCGGCGAGATGGTTCTCCTGGAGGACCAGGATCGGCGCCGCTGGAACCACGCGCAGATCGGCGAGGCGCTGCCGCTCGTCGAGGAGGCGCTGCGCGACGGGCCCGGGCCGTTCGCGCTGCAGGCGGCGATCGCCGCCCTGCACTGTCAGGCGGCGCGGGCCGAGGACACGGACTGGCCGCAGATCGTCCGCCTCTACGAGGTCCTCGAGCGCCAGCAGCCCTCTCCGGTCGTCGCCCTCAACCGCGCCGCGGCCGTGGCGATGGTGGACGGCCCCGCGCCCGCGCTCGCGCTGGTCGATGGACTCGCCGCCGGCGGCGAGCTCGACCGGTACCACCTGCTGCACGCCGCGCGAGCCGAGCTGTTGCGCCGGCTCGGCGACCGCGCAGAGGCGGCGAAGAGCTACACCCGCGCGCTGGCGCTGGTCAGCAACGAGACGGAGCGCCGGTTCCTCGAGCGCCGGCTCCGCGAAGTCCAGGCGGCCACGCGGTAAACGCGACCAGTTGACAACCGGCGCCGCGCCACGCACAATACGCGCGCACATGAATGCCGTGACCCGAGTAACTACGAGGACGACGAGCACGGACACCCCGCTCGCGAGCCTGTCCCTGAACTAGGCGCGCGTCCCCGAGGGCGCGCGCCGAAAAAGCCTCTCCCGTGAATCGGGGAGGCTTTTTTGTTTGTCAGCACGAGGAGGAGGCGCCTGTGGCACCGAAGGCCGGTCCGCCAGCACCGATGCCGTTTCATCTCTATCGTCCGTTCACGCCGATCCCGCTGCCGGATCGCACGTGGCCGAGCCGGGTCACCACCCGCGCGCCGCGCTGGTGCAGCGTCGACCTGCGCGACGGCAACCAGGCCTTGATCGACCCCATGGACTCGGAGCGCAAGCGCCAGATGTTCGATCTGCTGGTGCGGTGCGGGTTCAAGGAGATCGAGGTCGGCTTCCCGGCGGCGTCGCAGACCGACTTCGACTTCGTGCGCCTGATCATCGAGAAGGACCTGATTCCCGACGACGTCATGATCCAGGTCCTCACGCAGGCCCGGCCCGAGCAGATCGAGCGCACCTTCGAATCGGTACGCGGCGCGCGGCGGGCGCTCGTGCACCTCTACAACTCGACCTCGACCCTGCAGCGCCGCGTGGTGTTCGGCCTCGACCGGGCCGGCATCGTGGACATCGCGGTGCGGGCGGCGCAGCTCTGCCGGAAGCTCACGGCGACCGTCCCCGGGACCGACATTCACTTCCAGTACTCGCCGGAGAGCTTCACCGGGACCGAGCTCGACTTCGCCAAGCAGATCTGCGAGGCGGTCATGGACGTCTGGGAGCCGACCGTGGAGCGGCCGGTCATTCTGAATCTCCCGGCCACCGTCGAGATGGCGACGCCCAACATCTACGGCGACCAGATCGAGTGGTTCCATCGCAACATCCGCGCCCGCGACACGATCGTGCTCTCGCTGCACCCCCACAACGACCGTGGCACCGCGGTGGCCGCCGCCGAGTTCGGCGTGATGGCCGGCGCCGATCGCGTCGAGGGCACGCTGTTCGGCAACGGCGAGCGGACCGGGAACGTCGACGTGGTCACGCTGGCGCTGAACCTCTTCAGCCAGGGCGTCGACCCGATGCTGAACTTCTCGGACATCGACGCCGCCCGGCGCACGGTCGAGCACTGCAACCGGCTGCCCGTGCATCCGCGGCACCCCTACGTCGGCGATCTCGTCTACACCGCGTTCTCCGGCTCGCACCAGGACGCGATCAAGAAGGGGTTCGAAGCGCTCGGCAAGGACTACGACGCGTGGGAAGTGCCCTACCTCCCGGTCGATCCGCATCACCTCGGCCGCTCCTACGAGGCGGTCATCCGCGTGAACAGCCAGTCGGGCAAAGGCGGCGTGGCCTACATCATGAAGTTCGAGCACGGCCTCGACCTGCCGCGCCGGCTTCAGATCGAGTTCTCGTCGGTCATCCAGAAGCTGACCGAGGCAAGCGGCACGGAGATCACGGCCGATCAGATCTGGTCGTCGTTCGAGCGGACCTACCTGTCCACTGAAGACCCCCTCGCCCTGATCGGTCACCCCGTGATCACGACCGCGTCCGACACCGGCGACGCCACCATCGAGGCGCACGTGCGGCTCTCGGGACGCGAGCGCTGGCTCAAGGGCCAGGGCAACGGGCCGATCGCCGCATTCGTCGACGCGCTCCGCGGCGCCGGCATCTCCGTCGAGATCACGGACTACTCGGAGCACGCGCTCAGCGAGGGCGCCGACGCGCGGGCGGCCGCGTATGTGGAAGCCCGCATCGGCGGTCGGACACGCTGGGGCGTCGGGCTCGACGCCAACATCATGACCGCCTCCTTGCGCGCGGTGGTGAGCGCGGTCGATCGCGGTTGAAGCGGACCGGGGCGGCCCCCGCGGGGAGGGCGAGATGCACGAGCTGATCTCGCTCCTCTCTTCGGAGCTGCCACGGGTCTTCCGATGGGCCGGGGCCCTCGCGCGCCAGCTCCGGCGTCACGACATCGCGCTCACCGGCAAGAATTCGGGCTACGCGTCGACCGACGCGCTCACGCTCGCCGACCTCGCGGTGCAGGAAATCCTCGTGGCCGCGCTGCGCGACATGGGGCCCATCGTTCGCGGGTGCCGGATCGAGGCCGAGGAAAGCACGGGCGACCTCGGCCGATTCGCGAAGCAGAGCAAATGGGTGCTGGGCATCGACCCCATCGACGGCACGCGCGGCTATCGAGACCGCATCGGCAACGACTACGCCGTCATGCTCCACGCGCGGACCCGCGAGACGATTCACTATTCCCTGGTCTATCTGCCGGAAGCGAGCGCGGACGGCACCTGGCTCGAGGTGCGTGACGACCGGATTGCCCTCGGGCCGGACGACCCGAGCCGCGCGGCCCGCGCGGCGCTGGACGCGCTGGCGCCGATCCCGGCCGAGCAGCCGCGCGAGCGCCGGCGCATTCTGGTCAGCGGATTCCTGGGTCACGAGCGCGAGCGGGCCGCGGCGGTCAACGCCGCCGGGCTCGAGGGCGTCCTGGGCTCCCAGACGGGGGGCAGCCTCTATCCCCTGATGGCGAACGGCTATCTCGGCGGTGCGCTCTTCCACACCCCCAACGTGTACGACTTCCCGGTGTGCATGCACCTGGCGCGGGCGCTCGGCGGTGACGCGGTGCGGACAAGCGATGGCCGGCCTGTCGACTTCGGTGGCGTGTGGCTCGACGAGCGCTCCAGCATGTTCCGACTTCCGGGCATCGTCGCCTGCGCGATCGACCGTCGCGTGATCGCAACGCTGGTCGACGTGGCGCGCGACTGGAGCCCCGAGCGCTACGAGGTCGGACGCTGAGCCGTCCTCGCGCTGGCAAGAGCCGGCGCGCGGGCCCCGCCGTCGAGCGCTCAGCCGGATGCCCGGGCGAAGTCGACGAAGCCGTGCTCGACGTCGGTGTGGACGAGCTCTACGCGCGCCCGATCGCCGACATCGAGCCCCTCGAAGCCCCGCACGACTTTCCCCTCCGCCGCCGGCCGGAGGATGCGGACCCACGTACCCTTGCCAGAAACCCCCGTCACGATCGCGTCGAACCGCTGCCCGATCTGTGGTGCGAGGAGAAGCGCCGCCGCCGATTTCCGTACCTGCCGCTCCACCTTGGCCGCGTTGTCCTCCTGCTCGGTGCAGTGGCGCGCCAGCCCATCGAGCGCTTCGATGGCGTAGGGCGCCGGCTGACCCGCCATCGCCGCCTTCAGCAGCCGCTGTGTGACGAGATCCGGGAAGCGCCGATTGGGGGCAGTGGAATGCGTGTAGGTCCCCACGGCGAGCCCGAAGTGTCCATCCACCGCCTGCCCAGGACGCTCGACGACGTACTCGCCGGAGCCCAGTAGTTTCACCACCGAGAGTGAGAGGTCAGGGAACCGGAGGGGATCCGCCTGGCGGCGCCCGGCGAGGAAGTCTTCGAGCGCGCGGGCGCTCGGCTCTGCCGGAAGCCGCCCGCCGACGCCGGCGGCGAGCGCGACGATCCGCTCCCAGCGCTCGGGCGCGCGCAGGACCCTCCGCAGCGACGCATACCCTTTCCGCTCGAGATACTTCGCCGTCACCCCATTCGACGCGATCATGAAATCCTCGATTAGCTCCTTGGCCCGGTTCTTCTCGTCGGGCCGCAGATCCGCGAGCACCTCGCCGTCGAATACAGCCCGGGCCTCGAGGGTATCCAGGCTCAGGGCGCCGTGCTGGTGCCGGAGGCCCTTCATCGCCTGGGCGACCCTGTCCTGGGTAAGGAGCTGCTGGTCGAGCCCTGGCACCGCCGCGAGGCGCGGTGGCGCGGGCGCCGTGCCGTCGAGCCATGCGGCGACGCTGTTGTAGGCGAGTTTCGCCCGATTCAGGACGACGGCGCGGTAGACGTCGGATCCCGTGACCGTCCCGTCGGCCGCGACCTTCATCTCGATCACGATCGCCAGGCGTGCCAGCCCCTCGCCGAGGGATGTCAGGCCAGTCGAGAGCTTCTCGGGGAGCATGGGGAAGATCTCGGCCGCGGTGTAGACGGACGTCGTGTTGGTCCAGGCGTGGCCGTCGATTGCGGAGCCCTTCCTCACGATCGCATCGACGTCGGCGACCGCGACACGGATCGTCACCGTCCCCCCTACCGCCGGTTCGGCAACCGAGAGCTGGTCGAGATCCCGGGAATCATCGTTGTCGATCGAGCACCAGAGCAGGCCGCGCAGGTCGCGGATTGAGGGGTCCGTCTCGGCGGCGGCGCTCGTGACGGCGTCCGTCGCCGCCAGGACCACGGGGGAGAAATCTGGCAGCAGGCCGCGCTGAATCATCGTGCGTCGCGCGATGGCCTTCAGCTCGGCTCGGCTGGATATTGGAGATCGATTCATCGTCGCTCGGCTCGGTCGGTCAAGTATGGCACGGTGGCGAGACATCGATGACCATGGGGAGAAAGCCCAGACGCGCGTCGCCGCTGGCCGCTACGCTCGGTTTCGTGCCACTCTCGGGCATGTACTTCGTGTTTCTCGGCGGAGTCCCCCGCGACCTATCTCGTCCTCGTCGAGGTGGTCAAACGCCGACCGATGCGCGAGCTGCTCGGGATGCGCTCGGCAACACCTGTGGCACAATCAGTCACGCTCGCATCATAGTTTCCGCTCATGGCTGCTTGGCCGATCGCGGAGGACATGAAATGGCCACGGACACCGAGATTCAGAAGTTCGTGCAGCATCACCACGGCTTCATTCCGAAGACGAGATGGATCGCGCATGTGAAAGAGATTCGCGGCATCCCGACGCTGCGCGAAGCGAACCGGGCCCGCCGTGGTCGTGACATCGAGCCGTGCCCGGCCGAAAAGCGTGAGGCGATCGAAGAGGCGCTTCGGCATTTCGGCGTGCTCTGATGGTGAGGCGGCGCACATGACCGGATGGTCGTGGAAGCTCGGGCGCGTGGCGGGAATCGACGTCTACATGCACGGCACGTTTCTGATACTGCTTGCCTGGGTCGCGGTGAGCCACTACCTCCAGCGCCACGACCTGGCCGACGCCGGGGCGGGCGTCATCTTCATCCTCGCGCTTTTTGCGATCGTCGTGCTCCACGAGCTCGGCCATGCCTTGACCGCACGGCACTACGGCATTCGCACCCGCGACATCTCCCTTCTGCCAATCGGTGGCGTAGCGCGGCTGGAGCGGATGCCGGATGATCCGAAGCAGGAGTTGCTCGTCGCGCTCGCGGGTCCCGCGGTCAACGTAGCCCTGGCGGCGCTGCTGGCCGGAGTGGTGACCCCGACGGCGTGGCAGGACGTCCAGTGGGTCGGCGGCGACTTCCTGTCGAAGCTCCTCTGGGTGAACGTCTCCCTGGCCGTCTTCAATCTCATTCCGGCCTTTCCGATGGACGGCGGGCGGGCCCTCCGCGCCGTGCTGGCCATGCGGATGGATTACGTGCGGGCCACCCAGATCGCGGCCCACATCGGTCAGGGGCTGGCGCTGGTGTTCGGCCTCGTCGGCCTGTTCAGCAATCCGTTCCTCGTGTTCATCGCGTTGTTCGTGTGGATGGGCGCCGCATCCGAGGCGAGCGCGGCGCTCACGCGGTCCGTCCTGGGTGGCATTCCGGTGAGCCGCGTCATGATCACGCGCTTCGAGACACTCGCGCCCACCGAGACACTGCAGCGCGCGCTAGCACACGTGCTCGCGGGCTTTCAGCAGGACTTCCCCGTGGTCGAGGCGGGGCGGGTGGTCGGCGTGCTGACGCGGGCAAACCTAATGAAGGGGCTGACGCAAACCGGTGCGGACACGCCCGTCGCGGCCGCGATGACATCACACTTTGACAGCGCCGAACCCTCGGAGATGCTCGAGGGCGCCGTTCAGCGCTTGCAGACCTCGGGCTGTCCGGCCCTGCCGGTGGTGCGCGATCGCGAGCTCGTTGGCGTCCTGACGATGGAGAACGTGGGCGAGTTTCTGATGGCTCACTCGGCGCTGCGCACGAGCGCAGCTCGGCCCACGCCGGTCGCCTGAGCATATCAGCCGAAAGGGGCGCGCGCCTGACCTGGTCGCTCTCCGGCCGGTAGCGTGTCGCCCGGCTCAAAGCGCTCGCAGGGGCAATCGAGAACACAGCAGCGGCCCCCGTTCACGTGAGCTCGCTCTGGATGACCGCAGAGACAGTTCATTGCGCGCCTATCATCGCCGACCCGGCGCGAACGCGCAAAAGTGTCTTTGGGTCGGACGACAGCGGCGAGCGTTTACGGTGAGAGGCGCCCGCGGTCAGAAACGCGGCAGCGCGGAGTCCCATGACGTGGCGCGCCGTGACGACGGTCTTCAGTGCATGCCGTCGATACGCCGCGTTCAGCCATTGCTCCCGCGCGGGCGACAGCACCAGCCGGACCAGTCGCCAGTTGAGGACCTGCTCACCCGAGTGCCGGCCGACCCAGTAGAGCACCATATCGCCGGATAGCACCCCCAGCAGACAGACGGGCAGCGCAAGCCACCACCGGACGATACCCTCGTGGGTCAACACGGCGGCCGCGATGATCGGCATCTCCTCCGGGATCGGGACTCCCAAGCTGCCGAGCAAGAGGACGGCGAAAACGCCGAGATACGTGAAGTTGTCGACGAACTCTTGGAGTGCCTCCACGGCATCCTCACGGGCGCACGATGCGGCGCCTGCGCATGTTCCGACCCTTACGCAGTGTAGCCGACGTGCACCTCGTGCGGGTGCCCCGCGGCCCACGCGGAACGCCCGGTGATCGCAACCTGGTCGACGTGGCGCGTGGCAGGGTCGCCGAGCGTTACGCAGGAGTCGAGCGCGAGTTCGCTGACTTGCCGCTACAACGACTGTTGTTTCAGGTCCGCATCCACTCGGATCACCGTGGACCGATGCTTGCGGCGGAACTCCGGGAACGCGTCGGGGTGCAGACAGGCCGCCAGGATCTCGAGTGACTCGACGATCCGGGGTCCGGGGCGATTGAAGTACGCATTCCCGTCGGCGACGTAGACGCGCCCGGCCCGCACGGCCGGCCAGGATTCCCACGGCAGCGCGCCGCGAAGCTGCGGAAGCTCTTCCAGCGTTCGATCGAGCGGAAACCCGCACGGGCTGACCACCACGACGTCCGGTGACAGCTCGCGGAGCGCGTCCATCGTGAGCGTCGGGGCGTGGTCGCCCGGTCGCGTGACCTCCGGGGTGCCGCCGGCCATCTCGATCAGCTCGGGCATCCACATCCCGCCGATCATCACCGGCTCGATCCACTCGATCGAGACGACGCGCGGCCTCGCGCGAAGAGCCGAGCTGCGCGCGGCGATCTCCGCGGCCCGAGCCTGGAGGCCCCGGATGACGTCGGCGCCCTCAGCCGTTCGCCCGAGCGCCTCGGCGACGCGCGCGATGTCGGCCCAGACGTCGCCGAAGCGGGTCGGATGCAGGTTGACGATGCGAATGCTGCGATCGACGAGCTTGGCGGCCGCGGCGCAGACGTCGTCGAACGAGACCGCGCAGACGTCGCACAGATCCTGGGTGACGATGACGTCGGGCCGCGCCGCTTCCAGCCGCGCGGGCTCGATCTCGTACACGGCCAGCGCATCCTGGAGCACCAGACGCACCTCGCGGTCGATCTCGCGGCTGGTTCCAACGGGGCGCACGCGGGCGCGGGTCAGCGCCGGCAGACCGCGTACCGCCTCGGGGAAGTCGCACTCGTGGGAGATGCCGACGAGATCGGCCTCGGCGCCCACGGCGCAGACGATCTCCGTGGCGGCCGGGAGCAGCGAGGCGACACGATAGCCCATCGCTCGAGACCTGGAGCGCGCTCTCGGGTTCAGTCCGCGCCGACGCCGGACGCTAGGCCAGGCGGGCCGGCGAAGCGTGAGCGCGGCGGCGACGGCTCAGAACCGCGGCCCCGACGACGAGCTGATGGAGGCCGACGAGGCCCACGAGCGTGACCGCGTTGACGAACAGCACCTGGCCGACGATGGCCGGCGCGAACGCTTCCGCCCCGCCCAGCATCGACACCGCGGCCGCGTACAGCGCGAGCTCGTAGAGCACGAACGCTGCGGCAAATCCCGCGGCCATCCGGGCGAGCGTGTGGAGCGCCGAGAGTCGCCGCACGGCCGAGTGCGCGACGAGCGTGGCGACTACCGCGGCCGCGCCGATCGCGACGCCCCAGGCCAGGGTCGGGGCCGTCCACGGGTAATTCAGCACGCCGAAACCCACGGCCTGATTCGTGAGCCACAAGGCCACGGCCAGGATGACCGCATCGCGCCGCGACAGCGTCGTGGCGGCGATCACCGCGAATGCCGCGAACGGCGTGATGCACGTGTACCCGGTGGTGATCGCCGCAATCGCGGCGATCAGCAATCCGAGCCACAGGGGACGGAACCACACGGTCGGTCGCGCTGTCATCTCCGGATCCTCCCTCGAAGACCGGTTTTGAGGTGTTGCGCCCGGGCAGGTCTCCTGGCTCTCGGATCGTCCTACTCCCCGCGTCTTCCCAGCCTCGCGGCCAGTGACACTTGCGGGTTTCGTCCCCGATTACAGTGACGGGGTCGCGGCGGTCTCGCACCGCCTTCCCTGGGCCCTCATGGGCATCCCGGGCGCGTTCACCGTGAAGCTATTCGAATGCCGCCGCGATTGCAAGCCGGCGTCGCGGCGGCGGCCGTCGCGCTGCGCGAAGCTAGGCCGGGGCCGGCAGCCTGAACCCCTGCCGCGCCAGCAGCTTCCATCCGCCGTCCTGCTTCTGCCAGACCTGCAGGGCGCCGATCCGGGTGGTCGTCGCCTTACCCTCGAGCTCCGAGTCGGACAGGTAGATGTGGCGCACGACGGCGGCATTGCCGACCACCGCGACCTTCAGCTCGGGGAAGGCGAGCGACTTGACCGTCTGCTTACGGGTCATCACGCCGGTGATGAATTGGTCCTTGGTCTCGACCCGACCGTCCGAATGGCCGTAGCTGATCTGGGCGGCCGCCACCTGATCCAGCTTGGCCTTGTCGGCTTCGAGCAGTGCCTTGCGGAGAGTCTCGACGCCCTGGGCAACGGCCGCCTCGTCGGCAGCGTCGGCGCCCGCGGAGCCGCTGAGCAGCAGGCTGGACGCGCTAAACGCAAGTGCACCGGCAACCGCGAAGTCACGACGCGATACGTTCATGAGCTTCCTCCTCAGATCGGGTCAACAGCAGGGTTGGCCGAAGCGTACTCCGTCAGGCCACGCTCGGAAAGGGCAATATCGCGCTCCGACGATGCGGGCCGGACCGAGTAGCTAATATACGAAGTGCGGGTGCGGTGCTTGGTGCCCAGCTCGAGCGTCGTGATCACCACTTCGTTGCTTTGCGCATCCAGGTTCGGTATGCCCTGGAACTTCGTCACCCAGCAGCCCTACAGCAAGTACGCCGCCGCGAGCTGGCCCGCCTCGTTGCAGATCTCGAGGACGAGATCCTTGCGCTTGTCCGCTCCCCAGGTTGGGGTGGGTGTGCCGATCCAGCTCGCGAAAGCCGCGTTGCGCGTGACGCCGCGCTCGAGCACGACGAGCTCGAGCTTGGTGCTGGACGTCGCCAGACCCGTGCATTTGCTGAAACCTCCAACGGAGCGGCCATCGGACTTGAGCCTGAACCGAAAGCTCTTGTACGGATCGTCGCCGGGGAGCCTGACACCGGCCGAGCCGACCGTGAATCTACTCATGTCGTCAGGCGACCCACCACACGATTCCAAGCAGCGCGGCGACCGCCGCGTGCAGGGCGTGACCGGCGATTCACAGCGGACACGGCTGTCGGAGGTCGACGACCAGAGCGCGGACGAGATACAGCCCGACCAGCACGCTCACGGCCGCGATGATCAGAAATGGCCAGGGCACCGCGACCCGGCCGGTCAAAATCCACGAGAGGGCGAGGCCGAACAACGCCAGGTTCCAGACGATGCCGACGTGGACGTTCGGCGTGCCGCCGAACAACCGGGCATACGGCGTCCGCACGACGATGGCGCAAGACGACGTGTCGGCGCCGCAGGTGGCGAACAGCCCTCCCAGACGGTCACGAAGCCCGGGCCACCGGTCCAGCAGCAGCAATGTGAAGTAGATGTTGATCAGCAGCGCGGGGATCGTCAGCACGACCAGCGCGATCGCGAGTGCCGTCGTCATGCGAGCCCAGAAACCTCGTTGCCGACCCAACGCTCGAACACACGCAAGACCAGCCCAAGGCTTCGGCCGGGCCATGGTCGCCGAAGCGCCTGCCCCCGTCAAGGCGGTCACCGCCAGCGATGAGCCGCGGACCGCTCGAGGACACCGGGGGACTGTGCCAATCGAGCGCCGCGCGGTCCCGGATTGGAGGAGTTCAAACGGCGGGATAACCTGGATACTGAAGTCGCATCATGTCCGGGCCTGCCGTCGACATCGGAAACAGAGTGGAGGACGCCTCGCGTAGCGTGCCGGAGTCCGCCTATGCATGGATCCGGCTCTGCGCCGCGCTGGTGCTATCGGCCATCGGCGGTGTCGGGATGTGGTCAGTGATCGTGGTGCTGCCGGCGGTGCAGGCGGAGTTCGGCGTCGCGCGCTCCGCCGCCTCGCTGCCCTACACCATGACGATGATCTGCTTCGGCTTCGGCGGCATCCTGATGGGACGCCTCTCCGATCGCTTCGGCATCTTCGTTCCCGTCGTGGGCGGGGCGATCTCTCTGGGGCTCGGCTATGCCCTCGCCAGCCAGGCGACGAGCCTCGGGCAGTTCATCCTGGCCCATGGCCTGCTGGTGGGCGTGGCCAGCTCGGTCACGTTCGCACCAATCCTCGCCGACACTTCACTCTGGTTCACCCGTCGCCGCGGAATGGCTGTAGCGATCATCGCGAGCGGCAGCTACCTCGCGGGAACGGTCTGGCCCCCCGTCGTGCAGCACTTCACCGGGAGCGAGGGCTGGCGCCGGACATACCTGGGCATCGCCGCCTTCTGCGTGGCGACCATGCTGCCGCTCGCGTTGATCCTGCGGCGGCGTTCGCCGCTGACCGAGGCCGCGTCCGCAACATCGCCCGCCGTGGCGCGGTCGTCGCGGCCCCTGGGGATGTCGCGTGGCGCGCTGCAGACCGTGCTGATCATCGCCGGCCTGAGCTGCTGCGTCGCGATGTCGATGCCGCAGGTGCACATCGTCGCGTACAGCGGTGACCTGGGGCATGGCGTGGCACGCGGCGCGGAGATGCTGTCGCTGATGCTGGGCTTCGGCGTCGTGAGCCGCCTCGCGTCGGGCTGGATCTGCGACCGCATCGGCGGCCGGCGCACGCTGCTGCTCGGCTCGAGCCTGCAGGCGCTGGCGCTGGTCCTGTTCCTGCCGTTCGACGGGCTGGTGTCACTCTACGTCGTGTCGGCGCTGTTCGGTCTGTTCCAGGGCGGGATCGTGCCCGCCTATGCCGTCATCATTCGGGAGTTCTTCCCTCCCGAAGAGGCCGGCGTGCGCGTTGGCACGGTGCTAATGGCCACGGTGTTCGGCATGGCGCTCGGCGGCTGGATGTCCGGCGTGATCTTCGATCTGACCGGCTCCTACCAGGCCGCGTTCCTCAACGGCCTCCTGTGGAACCTGCTGAACCTCGGTATCGCCGTGGGCCTGCTGCGGCGAACGGGAAGGCCGCTCGAGCACGCCGGGCTGTAGCGTCCAAAAAACAGCGGGCGCTTCCGATACGCTGGAAGCGCCTGCGCGAGCTGCGGTACTGTGCGATTGCGGCGGATCGAGGGCGCTTCGCCCTGAGCTCCACTACGGCGCTCGCCGTTTTACCCTGGTCTCCTGCGATAGCATTTCCTCGACATAGGATTTGAACATCGCGGCATCGGCGAGCTGTGTATCGGTGCACTTGTATTGCGTGCCTGCTTTGAGGTCGCCCGCGATGCCAGAGTACCCAAACTTGCACAGACCGAGAAGCTCACGTTGCGTCACGTTGAAGGGGAACTGTGCGTTCGGGTCCCCCTTTAAGTTCACGTTGCTTACCAGGCTAAACACCGCATGACTGTGAATTCCGCCCAGGATGAAGGCGTCGTTCAGCCATATCGACCACTTGTTTCCCATCATCGTGTCCATCTGTTCCTTCGGGCTCTTTTTCGTCCACTCCGCTGCGCTTACACCGCGAGGCACAACCGTCTTGCCGAAAGTCGGGGCAGGGGGCGACATTTTTTCGCTGAAGCCTTTTGAGGCCTCGGAGGTGAGCAGCAGTTGGCCCTTTCCTCCCTCGAAGGACGTCCCGCTCGTGTTCCTTAGCGGCTTGGTATCGTCAAGTCGCCCCAGAGTCAGACTGCCTTGTCGGCGCGCGTGGTTGTAATGCTGGAAGAGGATGTCGATTTTCGCGTCGGACGTGGTCTGGGGGAAGTTGGCCGCCTCCAGCAAACCTGCTTTGAACTGAGGGAAGGTGTCGTAATGCATGACTCGCCCCCTTGTCTTGGAGCTCTTAGTGCGCGGGTTCTTTCGTGGAGTGTGCTCTCAGGCGTGCAGTTCCACAACGTCGCCGTTCTCGACCTTGTGGTCAGCTGAACGGCCGCGTGCGATCGGGTGGGTGGCCCGGCGTCTTTGGTGCGCAGCACGCGCGGGTTACGAAAGGTGAGGGCTCAGGTCGGAACAATTGGTAGCCAATCCGGGGTCTGAAGACAGATCAGGCGCTCCGAATGACTTCGAAGCGCCTGATTTGCTTGGTGGGCCGTCGGGGACCCAGCCCGTCACCGATTTGGGTTCGCGCCGGTCCTTGACCCCCTCGTTGCGTTGGCGCTACGGTTGCCGCAGGATTCGGGCCTGGCGGTTCGCGGGAGGCGCGAAGATGAGGACGCGTCAGGGAAGCCACGCAAAAGGCGATAGGCCGCGGCGCGACCACCACGATTGGGCCTCGGAGACGTACGTGGACGAGTGGGTGAGACGGCAGCAGGCTGAGGACCCGAGCCGAGCCGAGCGGTTCCAGCTGATTTGCGACCTGTTCACGTTCCCCTCCGACGCAACCGTCACCATCCTGGATGTCGGTGCGGGCTACGGGCCGGTGAGCATGTTCATCCTCGACCGGTATCCTCACGCGACGTGCATTGCGCAGGATGGCTCCGAGCCGATGTTGAATCGCGCGCGACACCTCGTCGCGAAGTACGGGGAGCGCTTCAAACTGCATCGGTCCGATCTCTTCGAGGCGAGTTGGCTGCCCGAGCAGTTCGGCCCGTTCGATGCCGCGGTTTCGTCCAGCTGCTTGCACAACCTGCGGGACTTCAAGCGCATCCGCGAGATCTACAGCGAGATCTGCGCGCATTTGAAGCCGGGCGGCGCTTTCCTGAACGCGGACTTGATCAATGCCCCGACCGCCGCGCTGCGCCAGCGGTACGACGGCGTAGCGGCCGCGCGACGCCAGCGCGTCGGCGCCTCGGCCGAGGATCTCGCCGCGCTGGTGCGGCGCGGGAGACGACCTTCGGCGACTGCGACCCGGGAGCCCTTTCCGGCGACCCTGGACCAACACTTGGCGGCGTTAAAGGCGGCGGGGTTCAAGAATGTCGACTGCTTCTGGAAAGAACTACGACGGGCCGTTTTCGGCGGTTACGCATGGCTGAAGGAGAGGCGGCGATGAGCCCTGGAAAGCCCGAGTACGTGTCGGACCTCGTCGTCTACCTACTGAATCGGCTCGGCGTCGAGTACGTCACTCTGAATCCAGGCGCGACCACCCGGGGGATGCATGAATCGCTGGTGACCTACGGCGGAAATGTCGCGCCCGAGGTCATCACCTGCAGCCACGAAGAGGTGGCAGTTGCCATGGCGGAGGGCTATTACCTGGCGACCGGGAGGCCTCAGGCCACGCTGGTTCACAACATCGTTGGCCTGCAGCACGCGAGCAAGGCGATCTACGAGGCCTGGCTCAACAACGCTCCGATGATCATCATCGGAGGCACCGGGCCGCTGGACTCGACGCACCGGCGGCCGTGGATCGATTGGATCCACACGGCGCAAGTCCAGGCGCAGATCGTCAGAGACTACGTGAAGTGGGACGACCAGCCCCAGGGGGCGCTCAGCGTCGCCGAATCTATTCTCCGCGCCTACCAGATCGCGATGACCGAGCCCCGCGGCCCGGTCTATCTCTGTCTCGACGTCGAGCTGCAAGAGAGCCGGCTTCCTGACGGCTTTGTCATTCCCGATCTGAGCCGCTATCGGCCCCCTGCCCCTCCCTCGGGTAACCCCGAGGCGATCGCCGACGCTGCGAAGGCGCTTCGGGAGGCGCGCTGGCCGGTTCTGCTCGTCGAGGGATTAGGACGGGCGCCGGGCGGACCGGAAGCGCTGCAATCGCTGAGTGAGCTTCTCGGGATTCCAGTGATCGAGCAGGGCTCCTCCTTCAATCTCTCGAATCTTCACCCTCTGAACGTCAGCGGAGCCAGCGTTGAGGTGCTGAAGGAAGCGGACCTGGTCCTGACCGTTGGCGTCAAGGACATCGAAGCGGCGCTGACGCGGCCAGAGCCAGAAGCCGGTATCGTTCCAGCGGGCCTGCCGAGGGTGGCCGCCGGGTACAATCGGCGCCACCAGAGCATCATCCGGGAAGGGACCAAGCTCGTTCGTGTCGGCTTGCAAGAGTATGGGATCAGGAGCTGGACCAGCAGCCACGGCCGGCTCCTGCCCGCGGACATCGCCATTCTCGGAAGCGGGTCCCAGGTTCTGCGGGAGCTCACGCGTCTGTGTGAGAGCGCAATGGACGGTGATCTGCGGCGGCGGATCGCCGAGAGGACCGCGCGGGCTCGGGAGATCCACATGGCGATCGCGACCCGCGTCCAGAAGGACTTGAAGGAACGCTGGTGGGCGCAGAAGCCCACCTCGACCGCCCGGCTCGCCGCCGAGATCTGGGAGACGATCCGCGGCCAGGACTGGGTCCTGGTGCACGGGTCGCTGAGCGGCTGGGAGCGAAGGCTCTGGGAGGTGACGGACGGGTCGCGCTGCATCGCCGGTGGCGGTGGAACGGGGACCGGGATGGGCGTGGCGATGGGGGTCGCGCTGGCGTTCAGGGGGACGGGCAAGGTTTGCGTCAGCATCCAGAACGACGGTGACCTTCTGTACACCCCCGGGTCTCTCTGGACCGCCGCCCATCACCACATTCCCATGTTGATGGTCATGTTCAACAACAGGTCCTACTATCAGGACGTCGGACACCAGCTCGCGGTCACCAAGATGAGGCAGCGCTCCCTGGACAACGTCGGAGTCGGAGTCAGTTTGGAGGGACCCGCCACCGACTTCGCCACCCTGGCGAAGAGCTTCGGCATCTACGGCGACGGTCCCATCCTCGACCCTGAGGAGATCCGCCCGGCTCTGGAGAGAGGCCTGAAGGTCGTGAAGGAAGGAAGGCTGGCGCTCATTGACACGGTGACGCAGCCGCGGTGAGGAGACGATCCGATGAATATTATCGTGCTCGCGCTCCTGCTCCTCGCCTGGGCCGCTCCGCTCCACGCGGCACCTGAAGGAAGCGTGACGTGGGGGGCGCACGTTTCCCTTGCCGCCCGCTGGCTCGACCCCGCGGACACGGAAGGGACCATCATCCCGTTCATGGTGCTCTACGCCCTCCATGACGCGCTGGTGAAGCCGATGCCAGCCGGCCTCAACACACCGAGCCTGGCCGAGTCGTGGACAGTGTCGAAGGACGGCCTCGTCTATGAGTTCGTGCTCCGGAAGGGCGTCAAGTTCCACAACGGCGACGTGGTGGCTGGGGAAGACGTCAAGTTCTCCTTCGAGCGCTACCGGGGCGCGGGCGCCAAACAGATCAAGGAGAAGGTCCGCGAGGTGCAGGTCGTGGACCCCGGGCGGGTGCGGTTCCACCTCAAGCAGCCCTGGCCCGACTTCCTGACGTACTTCGGCACCACGGCCTCGGGTGTCGGGTGGATCGTCCCCAAAAGATATGTCGAGCAGGTCGGCGATGATGGATTCAAGAAAGCTCCCATCGGCGCCGGCCCGTATCGACTCGTCTCGTTCACGCCGGGGATCGAGCTGGTGGCTGAGGCGTTCGAGGGTTACTGGCGGAAGACGCCGAGCGTCAAGCGGCTCGTGTTCAAGGTCATGCCCGACGACACGACTCGCGCCGCCGCCCTCAAGAAGGGCGATGTGGACATCATCTTCCAGGTGAACGGGCCGGTCGCCGAGGACCTGCGGCGGACGCCCCATGTGAGGGTCGTCTCGAGGCAGACGGGCAATGGCGTCTTCTGGCTCGATCTGCCCGACCAGTGGGATCCGAAGTCGCCGTGGCACGACAAGCGGGTCCGGCAGGCCGCGAGCCAGGCGCTCGATCGTCAGGCCGTGAATCAGGCCGAGTCGCTCGGCACCTCGCGCCTGACCGGCTCGATCATTCCCCGGTCCTTCGAGTTCGCGCTCCCGATCGATCCTCCACCCTACGACCCGGGCAAGGCCAAGCAGCTCTTGGCCGAGGCCGGCTACCCGGGCGGGTTCGACGCCGGAGACTTTTATCCGTATCCGCCCCTGTACGCCATGGGCGAGGCGCTCGCCGGGTATCTGGGGGCCGTCGGTATCCGCACGCGTATCCGGACGATGGAGCGTGCGGCGTTCCTGACCGCCTGGCGTGACAAGAAGCTCAAGGGCGTGCTCATGGGACTCAACGGGTCCGGTGGGAACGCGGCAACCCGCCTCGAGGCCTACGTGACCAGGACCGGAATCTACGCCTACGGCGTCCTGCCCGAAGTCGAGGACCTGTTCCAGCGCCAGGCCCGCGAAATCGATCGACCAAAGCGTGAGGCCCTGTTACATCAGATCCAGCGCATCCTGCACGAGCGCGTCATGCACGTGCCCGTTTACGAGCTGAGCCCGATGGCGGGCATCGGCCCCCGTATCGAGCAGGCCGGGGTCGGGCTGATCCTCGGCTTCCCCTACTCGGCGCCGTACGAGGACGTCACGCTCAAGAAACCATGAAAAAGGAGGAGACGTCATGGCGAGGATCAAGCACATCGCACTGACCACGAAGAACCCCGACAAGGTCGCGGCGTTTTACAAAGAAGGCCTCGGACTGAAAGAAATCCGCCGCAGCCCGAGCGGCGCGGTGTTCCTGACCGACGGCTACATCAACCTGGCCATCCTGAACTGGAAGACGGAGAAGGACGCCGACGTGGGAGCCAACGGGCCCAATTACAACGGCATCCATCATTTCGGCTTCGAGGTGGAAGACCTCGACGAGGCCTCTCAAAGGCTGGAGGCCGTCCAGGCCAGGCGGCTCACCCAGAAAGACGGCCTCGACGTCGCCATGACTCCCGGCCGCCACCGCAACTTCGAAATGAAATGGGCCGGCCCCGATGAGGTGGTCTTCGACATCTCACATACGGGCTGGCAAACTCTTCCCGACAGGGACTGAAGAGAAGCGGGGGTCATTCTTCCGGTTGGTGAAATGCACGACCCTCCGGCCGCCCTGGGAGGCGGCCACCGGAGGAAGGCGCGCATGAGCTCGAGCCCGTCTCGCCCTCGGAGCCATGAAGCTCGCTGCCGGGTGAAGACGCAGCACTGGTCCTCCTCTTCAGCCTCGTGGCGAGCGGGCAGATCACGTTGCGTAGGATCGACGGCTGGCGGAGAATCGCCGCGGTGCTCAGCCAGCACACGGCGGTGGTGGCATGATAACCAGATGGGCTGCGCTCGTAGCTACCCTCACTCTCGGTCTCCTCACCGCGCCGCTCGCCGCCGAGGCGCAAACGCCGGCGAAGGTGCCGCGCGTCGGTGTTCTCTCGCCCGGCAACCCGCCACCCGGCGACGCCTTTCACCAGCGCGAGCGGTTCGAAGCAGGCCTGCGCGAATTGGGCTGGACGCCGGGATCGAATATCGTCGTCGACTATCGCTACGCGGAGGGGAAGCTCGAGCGCTTGCCGGCGTTGGCCGCAGAGCTAGCTCGCATCCCCGTGGACGTGATCGTGGCACGGGGCTTGACCATCGCGGCGGCACGGCAGGCGACGGCTAAGATCCCGATCGTGATGGTAGCCGATCCCGACCCGGTGCGCAGCGGCTTCGTCGCAAGCCTGGCGCGCCCCGGGGGAAATATCACCGGGTTCAGCACTCAAGCGCTGGATTCGGAGCCCAAGCAGCTCGAACTCTTGCGCGAGGCTCTGCCGTCATTGGAGCGAGTTGCAGTGCTGACGAACGCGAACTCCCCGGACCGCGAGGATATGAAGCGAATCGCAACAGCATCACGAACGCTGCGACTCGAGCTGACGGAATTCCCGATCGGCGGATCCGAGCAACTTGCTGCAGCGTTCGCAATGGTGAGTAAAGCTCGCGCGGGTGCGGTCCTCGTGAGCCCCACTCTATGGTTTATCGACGCGAAGCAACTCGCAGCGCTCGCGCTCAAGCATCGTCAGCTCACGATCCACAATCTGCGCCAATTCGCGGAAGCCGGAGTCCTTATCTCGTACGGCGCGAACTTTGCCGAGCTCCACCGACGTTCTGCCCTTTTTATAGACAAAATCTTGAAGGGCGCCAATCCCGCTGAACTTCCAGTCGAGCAGCCGACGAGGTTCGAGCTGGTCATCAACACGAAGACGGCGAAGGCGCTCGGTCTGACGATCCCGCCGTTGCTGCTGCTGCGGGCCGATCAGGTCATTGAATGATATGACTACCGGAAGCTGCGTCCTAGATTTCCACATCTCACGGGACACTGCCAAGCGGGGCGGCGGGAGGTGAATCATGGCGCTGAGACTGACGATGGGCTTCTCCGACAATCCGCGAGTGCAGCCCCTGAAAGATGGAATCGTGAAACCGCAGGGCATCGAGCTCGACTGCATCACGCTCGATCCCAGCAACCTCTTCCAGCGGAACCTCACCTACGACGAGTTCGACGTCTCGGAGATGTCCATCTCGGAGACGCTCCTGGCCCGGGAAAGGACTGACGGGAAGAGATGGGATTGGTCTGCCCTGCCGGTCTTCCTGAGCCGGGGTCACCACTGGCACGCGCTCTACGTCAACACCGCTGCCGGCATCAAGAGTCTCGCGGACCTCAGAGGCAAGCGGATCGGTGTTCCTGACTACGATATGACTGCCGCTCTGTGGTTCCGGATCACGCTCAAGGATCTCCACGGTATCGAGGCCAAGGACAACGTCT
>Ga0099791_10000055_pt1 | contig 36552 bp, 37 predicted proteins | sample Rivendell_Oct201_7_FD_77318 | JGI IMG/M metagenome (GOLD analysis project Ga0099791, IMG submission 77318) | Vadose zone soil and rhizosphere microbial communities from the Eel River Critical Zone Observatory, Northern California to study diel... | ecosystem: Environmental > Terrestrial > Soil... | reverse complement strand
CTCGCCATTCCCGGCTCGTCGCTGCGGCGTTCGGGCCGGGTCAAGCCCACGAGACGCGCTAACCCCCGACCCGAATGTGGACAGAGATGCGCAGATCACCTAGTTTTTCCGTAGCCTGCTAGCTCTTTCACGGCACGCTCCGACCGCTCCAGACACCAATCGGTCCCGGAGCGACGTCAATGAGATGGTGTGCACGCGGCGGCCCCCGACGGCGCGACCTCCGGCCGACCTCGAAGAGCGCAGTGCGTCGCGAGAGGGGGTGTGCCGCCGCTACGGCGAGGAATGCTTAGGAGACTGGAGGGGCGCGAGCGTCTGCGGAGGAGGCGACCTGCGAGGGCGACCAGCTCGAATCGTCCAGCGTCACCACCGGTCCGAAGGCCGGGAACGGTGTCCAACAGCGCAGCGGGAACGGATCGAATGTCGCCAGGCTCGAGGTGACGAGGAACACACCGTCGTCGTTGTCGTCGTCGTCGAAGAAGCCGCTCACCCATACCGGGTCGGGAGGAGTGGCATAGGCGAGCGGGGTGAGCGCCACCAGAACAACGAGCAGCGCGAGGAGAAGGGCGAGGGTGGCAGCCGGGCGGGTCATCCTAGTAAGATCGGATACGCGGATTGCGCAGCCCTGTCAAGCTCATTCAGGCGCCGGTCTTACGTCTCGCCGGGGTCTAGAGCCGGGACCGGGTGAACTGGTGGGCCGGAGTGAGATAGCGCGCGACCGCCAGGCGAACGAACAGCATGGCGGCGATGGCGGTGGCCGCGGCCTGCATGAAGACCACGACCAGCTGGTACTTGATGGCGAGAAGGGGAGAGGAGCCCGCCAGGATCTGCCCCGTCATCATGCCCGGCAGCTGGACGAGGCCGACCGTCATCATGCCGTTGACGGTCGGAATCATGGCGGCCCGGAGTGCCGCGCGGACCACCGGCTGGACCGCTTCGCGCCCCGAGAAGCCGAGGGCCAGCCGCGCCTCCACTTCGTCGGCCCGGCTGCGAAGGTCACTCTGGAGGCGGTCGCCGGCCAGCGCGGCGCTGGTCATGGCGCTGCCCAGGATCATCCCCGCGATGGGAATGATGTACTGCGGCTCGTACCATGGGCGCACGCGTACGACGACACCGATGACGTAGAACAGCGTGACCGCGGTCGACACCGTGAGCGCGAGCGCCGCGATGACGCCGCCCCCCGGGAGCGGCTTCCCGAGGCGCCCGGTCGCGGCCTGGGCCGCGACCGCGGTCATGACGACGAGTATCAGCAAGACCCAGTACCAGCGGGCGGCGCGGAAGACGACGGCCAGGATGAGGCCCACGAGGTAGAGCTGGACCATCGCGCGAAGGGTGCCGACGACGGCGTCCCCCGCGATGCCGAGCCGCTGGTAGATCGAGATCGCGATGATGACGCCCACGAGGAGCAACGCGAGTCCCAGCTGCGGGAGCGACAGGTCCAGGACCGCGCCGGACGCGGTCATGGATGGCGGGTCGGCGGAGAGGCCTGTGCCCCGGAGAGGAAGGCGTGGAGCCTCGAGTCGCTGACGGCGCCGTCGGCGCGCTCGTAGGCGAGGACCACCCCGCCCACCAGGTAGAGCAGACCGCCGCCGAGCCGGCGGACGAGGTCCGGCTGGTGAGTGACCGCGACGATCGTGAGCTGGTAGCGCTCGCGCAGCCGCGATACGGTCTCCGCCACCAGCGCGACGTTGGGCGGGTCGAGGGCGGACGTGGGCTCGTCGAGGAGCAGGGCCTGCGGATCGCCCAGAAGGGCGCGGGCGATGGTGACCCGTTGCTTCTCGCCGCCGGACAGGGTCGCCGCGTCCCGGTCGAGCAACTCGGGATCGAGGCCAACGTCGAGCAGGGCCGACGCCAGGCGGCCGGGCGAGAAGTCGCCGGACGCGTCCGGGGGCCGGACGAGGAGGTTGTCCCGCACCGAGCCCTCGAAGAGCACCGGGGTCTGCATGACCAGGGCCGCGCGCCGCCGCAGTTCGCGGGGGTCGAGGGAGCGGATGTCTCGACCGTCGAACTGCACGCGGCCGGCGGTCGGCTCCACCAGACGGTTGAGACACCGGAGGAGCGTGGACTTGCCGGAGCCCGACGGGCCGACGAGGACGAGCGCGTCGCCCCGCTCGACCCCGACCGACACGTCGTTGAGGATCGAGACCGGCGAATGGTTGGAGGCTCCCGGGTAGGCGAGCGAGAGGTGCTCGACCTCGAAGAGCGGGTCGCGCAGCGAGGGCGGGGCGGCCACGGCGCCAGCCAGCGTAACACTAGTCCTCCAAGGCGGACGTCACGACTATTCCGCCGACGATGCACGCCGCGATGACGAGCGACGAGGCGATGCGGCTCAGGCCGAGGCCCCCTTCGGGGCGGGACTTGGTCAGGGTGTCGCCGAGGGTCGCGCCGAGGGGGCGCGTCAGGACGTACGCAGCCCAGAAGATCACGCTCTTCTGGACCGGCGTGAAGAAGTGCGCCGCCGCGACGAGGGCGAGCAGGCCGGCGAAGACCAGCGCGCCGCGCTCGAATCCGAGGCCCGAGCTCGTCGCCACGAAGTCGCCGAGCGCGGTGCCGAGCGTGTTCGAGACCAGGATCGTCACCCAGTAGAAGACCTCGTGTGGCCGCGTGGTGATGTGGTCGAACTCGATCCGTCCCAGGGCGCGGTGCCAGACGAACAGGACGGCCAGGACCCCTCCGAACAGGAGGATGGAGGACACCACGTAGCCGAGCTGCAGCGTCCGGTCGAGGTAGTCCGACATCGTCGTGCCCACCGTCGTGGTGGCCACCACGACCGCCCAGTACAGGAACGCGTGGTACCGCTTCGACGCGACCTGGGGGGCCAGGGTGAGCGCGAAGAAGCCGAGGAAGATCAGGGTGCTCATCGCGTAGCCGAGCGCGAGGGTCATCGAAAGGGCGTCGCCGCCGGTCTCGCCCAGGGTGGTCGCGAGGATCTTGATGGCCCAGAACGCCAGGGTGACCTGCGGGACCTTGCTCAGGACGTCACCGACCGGGACGTCGGTGCTGCGGTTGTCGAATTGCAAGGGCTACTCCCTGACGAGGAGAACGAAGCGGCGACCGGCTATCGGCCCGGCGGCAAGGGCTCGCAGGTGGTCCGACGCCGGTAAGCGCGACGCGCTCCGATCGGGCGCCAGCAGATACCGGGCCTCCGTCGTCTGCGCGAAGGTCTGGTAGTCGGGTGTCACCAGGACCGGGCGCCTCAGATAGAACTGGAAGACCAGCTCGGGGGCGTCGAGCGCGAAGAGCGACCCAGGGATCCGTCCGGCTTCCGGGGCAAAGGCTTGCCAGTCGGTCGCCCGATTGTGACGTGTCGTCAGCATGGTTTGGCCGACGGTCAACCCGACCGCGACCACGACCCACGCCACGGCAAAGGCCTGCGTACGCCGGGGCCATCGCAGGTCACGGACCCAGGCCGCGAGGAGCAACGCCACCGGGGCGCAGAGCGGGAGATAGTAGCGCCATCGCTGGCGATGCGAGAGCGCGACGGCGATGAACATCACCGCCGCCCAGACTATCGCCAATCGGGTACCAGGCTGGCGCTCCGGCTCGACCCCGCGCAGCGCCCGTGCGAGCGCGATCGGCAGGAGAAGCGACCAGGGCAGCAGGATCGTGAGGGCGTGCCCGAGGGGCTCGAAGAGCCCGCGACGTACCGACGAGCCGGCCATGAAGTAGGCGCCATAGTCGTTGACCACGACCTCGGTGACCATCGTCCCGCGTCCCACGCCCAGGGCGAGGCCCGACCAGGCCACCACGGCCACCCCCAGGAGCGCCAGGCCGGCCGGCGAGGCCAGGCGCAGCGGCCCGGCCCATCCGTAGGTCGCCATCTCGTACAGCGCCGCGATGACGAGCGGCAGCAGCCCGACCGGGCCCTTGATCCAGAAGGCAACGCCGACCAGCCCATAGAACGCGATGAGCGCGCCGGGTCGCTTCTCGAATTCGGCGGCCACGAACGCCGCCATGGCGGCGACCATGGCGCACGACAGGGTCATGTCGGGAACCGGCGAGCGCGCCAGTGAGAAGACGCCCGCCGTCGTCACCGCGATCAGCCCGGCGGTGAATCCGACCCGGGCGTCGAACGCGCGACGGCCGACCCAGTACGTGCCCGCGACGAGGGCGAGGCCCGCGAGGAGGGAGGGCACCGCCGCGGTTCGCTGCGTCACCGCGCCGGTCGGCCACGCGGCGAGGGCGATCAGCCACGCGTGGAGCGGAGGTTTGTTGAGCATGGGGGCGCCGTTGACCTCGGGGAGCAGCCAGTGCCCTCGCGCGAGAATATCGCGGGCCATGAGGGGAAATCGCGTCTCGTCATTGGTCGACAGGACGTGCGCGCCGAAGTCGAAGAAGAGCAGTGCCGCGCTCAGAGCCATCACGACCACCCACCCACGGTCAATTCCAGCGTTCATCGGGCAGGTAGTGGTCGCACCACGCGTCCAGCATCAGGAGGCTCCAGAGGATCTTCCGGTGGTTGGCCCGGCCCGACAGATGCTCGCCGATGAGCTGGGCGATCGCGGTGGGCTCGAACAGGCCACGGCGTGCGATGCGGTCCGGAGCGAGGCGCTGCCAGAGGATGTTCCGGAGCGGCCCGCGCAGCCAGGCCGCGATGGGGACCCCGAGGCCCTGTTTCCGCCGGTTGACGATGGGGGAAGGAAGGAGGTCGTCGATCGTGCGCTTGAGGAGGTACTTCGTCACCACTCCGGCCCGGAGCTTGAAGCGGGTCGGGATCCGGCAGGCCAGCTCGACGAGCGCGGGATCGAGGAACGGAGCGCGGACCTCGAGCCCGGCGGCCATGGTCGAGCGGTCGGTGGCGACCAACGTCTGGTCCGCGAGATAGAAGCGACAGTGCTGATAGATCATGCGCTCCATGGGGTCGCGGAGGGACGTGTCGTCGATCGCCGTCGTGAGCTCGGCGTAGGGATCGAAGGTGTCCAGGGAGTGCCGGACGGCCGGCGACAGCAGGCCCGCCTGCTCGGATGGGGTGAGGCCTCCGAGCAGGAGCTGGGTCCGGACCGCGGGCTCATAGGGGAGCCCGCGGACGAATTGCTTGAGCAGGAAGTCGACGCTCCCATAGCGGGAGGAGTGCGGCATCTGCTCCACGACGGTCCGGGCGGTGCGCTGGATCGCCGGGGGAAGGAGCCGCCGCAGCCAGCGGGCCGGCCGGTCAGCCGGAAAGGTCGGGTAGCCGCAGAACAGCTCATCGCCGCCGTCTCCGCTCAAGACGACGGTGGCGGTGGCGCGGGCCGCCCGCGCCAGCGCGTACCGGGGCAGAAAGGATGCGTCGCCGAGCGGCTCGTCGAGAAGGCCGCCCACGCGATCCATGAGTCCGAGCGCGTCACGAGGCGAGAAGACGATCGAGTGGTGCTCGGTCCCGCAGTGCTCGGCGATCTGCCGGGCGAAGGGCCGTTCGTCGTAGGTGGGCTCCTCGAAGCCCACGCTGAACGTCCGGAGGGGGCCGGGCCGGCTCGCGCGGGTCGCGATCGCCGCGATCGTTCCCGAATCGACGCCCCCGCTCAGGAAGACCCCGAGGGGCACGTCGCTCACCATCCGGCTGCTCACCGAGGCATCGAGCTGGGCGCGTAGCTGCTCGCGCCACTCCGGCTCGCCGAGGGAGTCGTCCGGCAGGAAGCGCAGGTCCCAGTAGCGGGCGAGCCGCGGCTTGTCGGCCAGGGATACGACCAGCGTGTGGCCCGACGGCAGCTTCGCGATGTCGGACAGGATCGAATGGGGCGCGGGAATGCATTCGAACAGCAGGTATCGGGCGACGCTCTCGAGATTCAGCGTGACGGGCACGTCGGGGTGCTGGAGGAGCGCGCGCAGCTCGGACCCGAACACGAAGACGTCCGGGCCGGCATAGTAGTAGAGGGGCTTCTCGCCCATGCGGTCGCGCGCCAGCAGGAGGCTCTGCCGGGACCCGTCCCAGAGGGCGAAGGCGAACATGCCGTCGAGGTCGCGGACGCACTCCGCCCCCGACTCCTCGTAGGCGTGCACGATCACCTCGGCGTCCGAGCGGGTGCGGAACCGGTGGCCGCGGTGCTCGAGCCGGTCGCGCAGGGCGGCGAAGTTGTAGATCTCTCCGTTCAGCACGACCTGGATGGTTCCGTCTTCGTTCGCGATCGGCTGCCGCCCACCGGCCGGATCGATCACCGCGAGCCGGCGGACGCCGAGCGCGACGTGATCGTCGACGTAGGCGCCCTCGTCGTCGGGTCCCCGGTGTCGGAGCGCCTCCGTCATCCGGCTCAGCACCTCGCGGCGGTTCTCCCGCGGTCGGTTCACCACGAACCCGGCGATCCCGCACATGCTCGTCGACTCCGCCTAGGTGCGGGAACGGAGAGGCGACCCTGCGGGCGGGCAGCGATCGCCGGGCTCGGGGCCGGCTGGGAGCGTGAGCATTCCTCGATCTCCGTGTCGGCGCCGGCGCCCGAAGGCGTCGACCCGACGGCACGTGTGTTGACGCCTCGGCGGCCACGCATGGGCCGCGGGCGTGAGTTGACTCTTCCGGGTGGAGGGTCCACCGTCCACCGAGAGGAATCGCTCTACGGCACGGATTGCGGCGGCGGTCAGCCGCCGGTACTACGGGAGAACTTGCCTAGGAGAGGGCGGAGCTCGAGCGTCAGCCGCCGAGGAGTACTGCGTGGCAGCCGGAACCGGGATGTCGAGGGCGACGCGCGGCCCAAATATCGGGAATGGCGACCAGTCGCACAGAGGGAAGGGGTCGACGGTAGCCAGACTGGACGTGACGACGAACACCGCATCGTCGTAGTCGCCGTCGTCGAAGAAGCCGCTGACCCAGGTCGGGTCCGGAGGGTCGGCATAGGCAAGCGGGATCACCGCGACGAGAACCGTCACCAGCGCGAATACCAAGGCGAGGATCGGGACTCGACGCGCCATGTCGGCTAGAGTTGATACACGACACCGCGAATTGTCAAGGTATTGTTGGCCCGCGCGTGTGCTAGCGCCGTGCTGCCGGCGGATGTCCGCCAGGTGATGGCGCTCGTGGCCGGCCATGGCGTAGGCGATGGCGCGTACGCTCCGGATGGTCCAGTCTTGTGGTGCGCGGCGCTGCCAGGCCGCGGCGTCCAGGCCACGCAGGAAGGCAACGAAGGCGGCGCGCACCGCCGTGAGCTCGGCCACGATATCGCCGAGCGGGCGCTCTCCGAAGTTGGCGGCCGCCGCGTAGTCGGGGAACTCCACCGCGGTCCACATGACCGGGTCGGCGCGCGCGATGCGGAGCGCGCGGTAGCCGAAGACGCGCTCGGTGTCGGCCACATGCCCGACGATCTCGAGGATGTTCCACTCGCCCGGCGCCTCCCGCCGGAGCGCCTGCTGCGGCGTGAAGGCGTGCAGGAACGCCGCGCTCTCGGTGATCTGGTGTTCGAGGGTATCGAGGATGTGCCCGTCGGGGACGAGCCGGATGTATTGGAAGTAGTAGGGCAGGCACTCGTCGGCGTCCGGGCGTCCGGGGCCATGGGCGGTATCGTGCATACGGTATCTCCTCGGTGAGGGCTAACCGGGCGCCGGCGGGCCCTTCAAGACCTCGGGCTCGATCGCCACGCTTCGCTTCGAGTCCGCCACCCAGATCTGGCCGTCCTGCATCGTGCAGTGCAGTCGCATGTTCCGCTGGGCCAGCTTCGCCAGCGCCTGGGTAGCCGCCAGGGGCAGGTTGACGACGGTCAGGTTGGCGACCCGGTCGAGCTTGGCCGCGGCGTCGTCCCACCAGAGACCGGCGCCACGCCCTCCGTAGCTGTAGACGAAGACCGCCTCGGCGCGACCGCAGGCTCGGCGGATCCGTCTCTCGTCCGGCTGCCCCACGTCGATCCAGACGTCGATGGCCCCGGTGAGGTCCTTCCGCCAGAGATCGGGCTCCTCGTCGGTCGCCAGGCCCTTTCCGAAGGCCAGCGCCTCGTCCGCGTGCCGGGCGAAGGCCAGGAGCCGCACCATCATGCGCTCATCGGTCTCCGAGGGGTGCCGCGCGATCGTCAGGGTGTGGTCGTGGTAGTAGGCGCGGTCGATGTCCGCGATCTCGATGGTGACCTTGAAGATGGTCGCGTTCTGGGCCATGTCTCCGGCGCCATTGTGGCACGGGCGGCCACCTCCCGGTGCCGCGCGGGCCTGCCGCCGCGCTATACTCCGGCGGACGCAAGACAGGGCCAGGAGGCGTTCCCATGGAGATCAGGGCGGCGGTCTGCCGCGCGACGCACGTGCCGGTGGGCATCGAATCCATCGACATCGACCGACCGCTCGGCCGCGAGGTTCTGGTGCGGACCGTCGCGACGGGTGTCTGCCACAGCGACCTGCACGTGGTCGACGGAGACGGCCGGTTCGCCCTCGACCGCGGCATCGTGCTCGGCCACGAGGGAGCGGGCATCGTCGAGGCCGTCGGCGATCAGGTGACGGGGATCCGTCCCGGCGACCACGTGGTGGCGTGCCTCTCCGGCTTCTGCGGCAGCTGCGCCCAGTGCCTCAGCGGTCATCCGAATGTCTGCGTCGGAGGGGCGGTAGCGCGCGGCGAGTCGGCGCCGCCGCGGCTGTCGAAGAAGGGGCAGGGGATCCCGTCGTTCGCGGGCATCGGCAGCTATGCCGAGCGCATGCTGCTCCACGAGAACTCGGTGGTGAAGATCGACGACGACCTGCCGCTGGATCGGGCCGCCCTCGTGGGCTGCGGGGTCCTCACCGGGGTCGGGGCGGCGCTCCGGAGCGCGGGGCTCGAGGCCGGGCAGACGGTGGCGGTCTTCGGCTGTGGCGGGGTGGGGCTGTCGATCGTGCAGGGAGCGCGCATCGGCGGCGCCCGGCAGATCATCGCGCTCGACCGGTTCGACGGCAAGCTCGAGATGGCCCGGCGGGTGGGCGCGACCCACGTCGTGAACACGTCGAACGACGATCCCGTCGAGGCGGTGCGTGCGCTGACCGGCCGGGCGGGGGTCGACCACGCGTTCGAGGCGGTCGGCAACACGACCCTCGTGCGCCAGGCCATCGAGAGCCTCGCCGTGCGCGGCACCGCCACCATCGTCGGGGTCCTGCCGCCCGACGCGAAGATCGAGTTCCCCTGGATGGCGATCCGCCCCGAGTGTCGCGTGCAGACCTCCCGCATGGGCGGCAACCGCTTCCGCATCGACATCCCGCGGTACCTCGACTTCTATCGCCAGGGGCGGCTCCTGCTCGACGAGATGGTCACCCGCCGCGGCCGCCTCGACGATCTCAACGAGGCGTTTCGCGCGATGAAGGCGGGCGAGGTGGCGCGGACCGTCTTGACCTTCGACTGAGCGGGTGGGCGACTGAGCGGGTGGGACCGTACCGCGGCTACTCCGCCCACAGCTCGATCGGCGTATCACGTCCCCGCAGCACGGTGGGGCCCCGCGTCGTCAGCCCTCGCAGGAGCGCGGGATCGGCGGCTTCGCGCTCGATCGCGGCCACCAGCGCGCCGCTGGCCACGATGCGGACCCGCAGCTCGCGGGTGAGGGCCTGTAGCCGGCTGGTGACGTTGGTGGTGTCGCCCACCGTCGCGAAGGCCATGCTGCGGCGGCTGCCGATGTCGCCGGCCACCACCGGGCCGTAGTGCAGACCGAGCCCGATCTGCAGGGGCGGCCGCCCGGCCGCCTCCCGCTCGAGGTTCCAGGCGGTGAGGGCCGCCAGCATGCCGCGGGCGCAGGCCAGCGCATCGGTCGCGTCCCGGCGGCCGGTGTCGGGGACGCCGAAGGTGGCCAGGAGCGCGTCGCCGATGAACTTCTCCAGGCAGCCGCCGTGTCGGAACACTTCTTCCTCCATGCGGCCGTGGAAGTCTCGCAGGAGCGCCATGACCTCCTCCGGGGTCATCTCCTCGGCCATGGTGGTGAAGCCCACCAGGTCGGCGAAGAGCACGCCGACCGCCTGTCGGCGCACGCGGCCCAGCGGCTCGTCCCGCTCGGCCAGCGTGTCCACCACCTTGGGCGAGAAGTAGCGGGAGAGGTTCCCGCGGGCGCGCTCGGCTTCGGCGCGCTCGGCCACCAGCGTGCGCGACCGCCGGACCAGGAGCGCCAGGCCCGCGCTCACCAGCAGGAACACGATGACCTCGTTCTGGTACTTGAGCATCGAGACGTAGTTGGGATCGAAGTAGGCGGCGCGCATTGCGGCGCGGCTGGCCCCGCTGGGCGGGTCGGTGATGGTCTCGGGCCGGGTGAAGATCCAGAGAAAGCCGGCCGTCCAGGCGCCGGCCCCGCAGAGCCCGGCCCACAGGAGCAGCCGGGGCCGGAACGAGAACGCCGCCTGCATGAGCATGACGAAGAAGTACATGAACGTGGCCCAGCGCAGCGGGATCGCGTGCGGCACTGGCGGGGAGACGTAGGGGTTCGGGAGCAGGAGGGTCGCCGCCAGGGCCAACGACTCCACGAGGATCAGGACGTAGGCGGACAGCCGCAGCGCCCGGCCCCGGAAGTAGAGCCAGAACTGCACGAGCCCGGTCGCGAGGAAGAAGGCCGCGCAGCCCAGAACCCAGATGTAGGCGGCCCCTTTCTCGGGGCTCGCCACCGCCAGCCACCCCAGGATGAACACCACCGCCACCGAGCGCGCCGCGGCAGCCGCCATCAGGCCCCGGCGCTCCTCACGGGCGAAGGCGGCGTCCAGCCGCTCCTGGGCCCCGAGGTCTCGCTTCAAGCTGCTATGTCCGGCCTGGCGCCCTCATCGGCACCCGGCCAGATCCGCCATCAGCTCGATCGCCTCGTCCTGCTGGGTGGCCACGGTGAGGCCCGTCGCGCCGCTGTCGGCCCACGCCCGGAAGCGCTCGCGGATCCGGTCCCTCGGCCCCACCAGCGCGCCCTCGTCGATGAAGTCGTCGGGCACCGCGGCCACCGCCTCCGCCTTGCGGCCGGCCAGGTAGAGCTCCTGAATGCGCTCGGCCGCTTCGCCGTAGCCGTTCGCGGTCATCGCCTGGGTGTGGAAGTTCTTGTCGCGGTGGCCCATGCCGCCCACGTAGAGCGCCACGCGCGGCTTGAGGGTCTGGAGCCCGGCGCGCACGTCGTCGGTCAGCACCACGAAGGCGCGCGGCTGGATCTCGAGGTCACGCAGCGTCTTGCCGCCGCCGGCGCGGCGGAGCCCTTCGTCCAGCCAGGGCCGGAAGGCCTTCATGCGGGCGGGCGTGAAGCCCAGGGGCAGCCAGCCGTCCGCGACCTCCGCGGTGAGCTTCACGGTGGACTCGCCGCCCGTCCCCAGCCAGATGGGAATGTCCGGGCGCATGTGCAGGATCGAGGTGAGGGGCTTGGCCAGCCCGGCCGAGCCCGGGCCCGTGTAGGGCAGCGAGATCTCGCGGCCCTCGTGCTGCACGGGCGACTTGCGGGCGAAGATTTTTCGCATGATGCCTACATAGTCGCGGAGCCGCCAGTACGGCTTGCCCCAGGGCTGCCCGTACCAGCCCTCCACGATCTGCGGGCCCGACACGCCGAGGCCCGCGATGACGCGCCCGCTGCCGGCCATCGCATCGATGGTGCCGACGGCCATCGCGGCCGCCGCGGGGGTGCGCGCGGCGAGCTGCATGATCCCGGTGCCGAGCCGGATGCGCTTGGTCACCGCCGCGAGGTAGGCCAGCGGCGTGAGGGCATCCGAGCCGTACGCCTCCGCCGTCCACACCGAGTCGTAGCCCAGCCGCTCCGCGAGCTGCACGCGCGCCACCGGCAGGTCGAGGTGGGCGCCGGAGTACCCGATCGAGAGCCCGAGCTTCATGGCCGCTCAGCCGCGGGAGGGCAGCGCCGCGACGAAGGTGCCGCTGATGAGGGTCTCGCCCTTTTGATTGACCGCTTCGAGCTCGCCCTCCACCAGCTTCTCGCCCTCCTGCTCGAGCTTGCGGGTCACCGTGCCCCGGCACACCACGTCGTCGCCCGGCCAGGCCCGCGTCGAGAACCGCACCTTGTACCGGCGCACGTTGGGCCGGCCCGCGAATCCGGTGACCACCCGGCTCAGGATGCCCGCGTTGAGCATGCCCATGGCGAACACGGTGGGGTTCCCGGAGGCCTCCGCGAAGGTCTGGTCGTGATGGATCGGGTTGAAGTCGCCGGAGGCCCCGGCGTACTTCACGAAGTCGGTCCGGGTGAGCTTGTCGACGCGGACCTCGGGCAGACGGTCACCCTCCTTGACGTCCTCCCAGAAGCGCTTGGTCGCGGGCATGGCGATCTCCTCTTAGTCCTTGACGACCTGGCCGGTCTCGATGCCGACGGCGCGCGCGCGGGCCACCAGCGCGCCCCTGGCGTTGCGGTACTCCGTCTCCGTCACCGCGAAGGTCATGGAGCCGCCGCGCTTGCCCGGTTTCTCGTACACGTCGACGATCTTGCTCACCGCGGTCAGCACGTCGCCGGCGTGGATGGGGGCGAGGAACTCGAACTCCTGCTCGCCGTGCAGCACCCGCTTGAGGTCGAAGGGCAGGCGCGGCCGGCCCCGCCCGTCGTCCCAGTGCGCGACGGTTTGCAAGAATGTCACCGGGGGCATGATGCCGCCGGCCTCTTTCGCCGCGTGGCCCTCGTCGTAGTACAGTGGATCATCGTCCTTGATGGCGCGCGCGAACTCCCGGATCTTGCCGCGCTCCACGTGCATGGTCACGGGCTCGCCCGTCCTGCCGATGGCGCTCTTGTCGACCGGCATCGCATCCTCCTTGGTGGTCGTGCCGAACCGCGCCGCGAGTGTAGCAGGGGGCCAGCTCGCGGCGCCATCCCCTCGCTAGTCGAAGCTCACGATCTCGACCCAGTTCGAGCCCTTGCCGGTGGGGTACTTCTGCCGCAGCGATAGGGCGCCGCTCGCCGAGTCGATGGCGTACACCGAGAGGGTGTCCGATTTCTCACCGGACACGATCATGGTGCGGCCGGTGGGATCGATGGCGAAGCCGCGCGGCTGGGGCTCGGTCGGCGTGCTCGAGAGATACGTCAGCGTGCCGGTGGCCGGATCCACCCGGAGCGCGCCGAGCGAGCTGCTGGTCCGCTCGGCCGCGTAGAGGAACTTGCCGTCCGGCGTGAGGTGCAGGTCCGACGCCCAGATATCGTTGTCGACATTGCGCCCAGGCGAGGGCCGCGGGGCGCCGGGAACCAGCTTGGTGTCGGGCGGCAGCGCCGAGGCCGAGCTCACCTCGGTCAGCAGCCCCGTCCGGGCGTCCAGCGCGAGGGTCGTCACCGTCGCGGTCAATTCGTTGAGGAGGTAGGCGAAGCGGTTGTCGCTCGACATGATGATGTGGCGCGGCCCGGACCCGGCCTTCATCTGGACCACCGGTGGAGTGTTCGCGGTCAGGCGACCGGCCTTCACGTCGAGACGGAACTGGAAGATCTGGTCGGTGCCCAGGTGCGGCACGAAGACGAAGCCGTTGGTGTGGTCGGTGATGATGGAGTGGGCGTTGCGGGCGGTCGGGATCACCTGCTTGGGATCGGACACCGCGCCGTCCTTGCCGATCGCGTTGACGCTGACGAGGTGGCCGCCGTAGGAGGCGCCGAGCAGGACGGTTCCGGTCTTGTCCACCCTGATGTACGGGAGGCTCTCCGCCAGGGCCGCGTCGGACCGCCTGGTCAGCGCACCCGTCTTTGGATCGATGGCGTAGGTGATGACCGCGAAGGGCTTCGAGCGCACCGCGGCGTAGAGAAAGCGCCGGTCGGGGCTGACGCTCATCGGCATCACCGGCTTTCCGGCGGCGACGCGCGCCCCGGGCACGAGGCTCCCGTCGGGTAGCAGGGCGTAGGCGCCGATGTCGCCGTCTTCGGCGTTCGACACGTAGACGAACGTGGCGGCCTGGGCGGTGCCGGCGAGGGTCATGAGCAGGGCGAGCATGAGCCCGCCGGCCATTGGTGCGAAGGTCTGCATGAGTGTCTCCTCTCGGGGGTCACGCGTCGGTGAGTCCGCCCGCCTTGCGGCCGGCGGCCAGGATCCCGTCGACGAGCGCGTAGGCGCGGGCCCGGTCGGCGTTCCGGAGGTGGTGGTTGATGCGGTTGCGCGTCGCGGAGGTGAGATAGAAGCGCTCGTAGAGGACGTTGCGTCCGGCGAGGGTCGAGCCGACGAAGTCCCAGGCGAGGCGGAACAAGGCGGCCCGCTCCTCGGCCCCGGCGCCCTTGGCGCCGTGGAGGAACTCGTCGATCAGCGGCCGGAGCGTGGCGTCGTCGAGCTGGCGGCGGCTCGGCGCGGCCAGGAGATTGTGGCTGCCGATGAGCATGATGATCTCGTTCACCCGCGGAAACCACGTGGCCAGCAGCGACCGCATCGGCGCGAGGGGGCGCCCGTCGGGGAACCACACCCCGTCTCCCACGTTTCGCCCGTGCTCGGCCGAGAGGAGGACCGCGCTGCGGGCGACCTCGACGTAGTCGAGCAGCTCCCCCAGCATCTCGTGGGTCGTCGGGCTCGCGTCGCCGATCGCGTCCGCCATGCGGATCGCGAGGCCGTAGGCGAACTCGAGCTTGGTGAGCGCGCGGATGGTGGTCTGGTTCGTCATGTTGTCGCGCAGGCCGGAGAGGGGGATGGTGTTGTAGACGTCGATCTGACCGTCGATGAAGAGTCGCTCCCGCGGGACCTCGACGTCGTCGAAGATCACGAAGGCGTCCTGCTCGTCGAAGCGGGTCGACAGGGGCCGGTCGAACACCGTCGCGCCGGGCGCGGAGGCGCTGTCGCGGCACATGAAGATCAGCCCGGGCGTGTCCACCGGTATCGAGAAGGCGAGCGCGTAGGCCTCGGCCCCCGCGGGCAGGGGGTGCGCCGGATAGACCGCGATCTCGTCGGCGAAGGGCGCCAGGGTCGCCAGGATGCGGGCGCCGCGCACGACGATTCCGCCCGAGGTCGTCGCGATCCGGTGGACCGGCACGCGGTTCCCGACGATCTGGGCGTCCGTCGACTTGTCGATGGTCGGGTGGATGATCGTGTGGGTGAGGGAGATGTCCTCCCGGGCGAGCTGCTTCTGGAACGCGACGAGATTGTGCGCCCCCTCCTCGTTCCGCCCATCCGCACCGAGCCAGTCCCTCCAGCGCCCGGCGAAGCTCGCGAACTTGACGTTCATGTAGTCCGGGGTGCGACCCATGAGGCCGACGGTGGCCTCCGCGATCCGCGCGAGGCCCCGGTTGCGATGCTTGAGGTCGTCGATCGAGCGCGGGATCATGTGCCCGACGTTGAGCCGCTCGCCGGTCTCCGGATCCGCGATCAGGCACTCGTCGGGGAACGCGTGGAGCCGGTCGAAGATCCCGGCCAGCGTCTGGGCCCCGCCCGCGAGCGCGGGGTGCGCGGTCACGTCGTCCACGCGCTCTCCCTCGAGCCACAGATGCCGCTTGGTGTTGCGCAGCCCCTGGAGAAACTGCTCGCCCGATCGTGCCCCCATGGCCCCCTCCTCGCCGAGATGCGCCCCGGTCTGCCCGGGCGCGCACACTCTACTCCGGCGCTGTCTCCTCCGGAAGGCGGTCCGGACCGAGGCCGGCTACCGCCCGGCGAGCGCGCGGTTCTCCAGTCGGCTCAGGAGTCGCACCACCGGCCAGAGCATCAGGAAGTAGATGACCGCCGCCACCACGATGGGCGTCGGGTTGTAGGTGATGCTCTGCGCCTGGCGCGCCTGGTAGAGGAGCTCGGGCACCGCCACCACGCTGCCCAGCGAGGTGAGCTTCACGACCTCGAGCGTGTTGGAGAGCAGGTCCGGCAGCACGTTGCGCACCGCCTGGGGCAGCACGACGTAGGCCATGGCCTGCAGGCGGGAGAGGCCGGTGGAGCGCGCGGCCTCGACCTGGCCGGCGGGGACGGAGTCGATGCCGGCTCTCAAGATTTCACCGTAGTAGGCGCCGGTGTTGAGGAAGAAGGCGACCGCGACGCAGGCGAAGCCGCCCAGCTCGAGCCCCGCGAAGGGCAGTCCGGCGAACAGGAGGATGAGCAGCACCAGGGGCGGGAAGGCGCGGAAGAAATCGACCCAGGCCATCAGGGGCCAGCGCACCGCGGGAGTCTTCACGCTCGCGAGCAGGGCCAGGATCAGCCCGCCGAGGAGGCCCAGAGGTACCACGATCAGCGACAGGAGCACGGTGTTCCAGAGCCCGGCCCGCACGATCGGCCACGCCGCGACGATGATCCCCGGGTTGAAGAAGGTCTGGATCAGCGCTTCCACGCGAACCTCGTCTCGATCCAGCGGCCCGCCACCACGACGGGAAGGAACAGAACCAGGTAGGCCGCGGCGCCCATCATCAGGGGCGAGGGATTGTAGGAGTTGGACACCGCCGAGCTCGCCTGGCCCAGGATCTCGGTGACCGCGACGACCGTGCCGAGCGCGGTGCCCTTGGTGATGGCGATCGTGCGGTTGGTCAGCGGCGGGATGGTCAGCCGGAAGGCCTGCGGCAGCACGACGCTCATCAGGGTCTGGCCAAACGACAGGCCGGTCGAGCGCGCGGCCTCCCACTGGCCCCGGGCGACCGAGGTGATGCCGGCCCAGAAGATCTCCTCCGAGAAGGCCATCAACACGAAGGCGAGCGAGAGCCAGGTCGAGACGAAGCCGGAGGGCGAGAGGTTGACGCTGGGCAGGCCGAAATAGATCAGCACGATGATCACCAGCGGGGGCAGCGAGCGGAACAGGTCGACGATGAAGATGATCAGCCAGTTGAGGGGCCGGACGCCCAGACTCCGGAGGAGGGCCAGGGCGAGGCCCGCGGCGATCCCGGTGACGATGATGAGCAGGGCCAGCTCGATCGTGACCACCACGCCGGACAGGATGTCCGGCAGGTACTTCAGCATGACCCGGCCGTTGAAGAACGTCTCGGTGAAGCTCAATGCCGCTGGATCTGGCCGACGAAGGTGCGGGTGCGCTCGTGGGTCGGGCTCTCGAAGATCGCGGCGGGCGGCCCCTGCTCCACGATGGCGCCCTCGTCCATGAACACGACCCGGTCGGCCGCGTTGCGGGCGAACCCCATCTCGTGGCTGACCACGATCATGGTCATGCCGCTCTCGCGCAGGGAGCGCATGACCTCGAGCACCGAGCCCACCAGCTCCGGGTCGAGGGCGCTGGTCGGCTCGTCGAACAGCATGACCCGGGGCTCCAGCGCGATCGCGCGCGCGATGGCGACCCGCTGCTGCTGGCCGCCCGAGAGCTGGCCCGGCGTGTGGCCGGCGCGGTCGGCGAGGCCGACCCGGTCCAGGGCGGCCAGGCCCAGGGCCTCGGCCTGGGCCCGCGACTTGCCCGCGACCTTGCGGAGCGCGAGGGTGACGTTGCCGAGCGCGGTCATGTGCGGATAGAGGTTGAAGGACTGGAACACCATGCCGATGCGCTGGCGCGCATGGTTGATGTCGGTCCGGGGATCGAGCATGTCGATGCCGTCCACCACGACGCGGCCGGAGGACGGCTCCTCGAGGCGGTTGAGGCAGCGCAGCAGGGTCGACTTGCCCGAGCCCGACGGGCCGATCACGAACACCAGCTCGCGCTCGGCCACCGCGAGGTCGACGCCCTTCAGGACGTGAAGGGCGCCGAAGTGCTTGTGGATGCCGCGTGCGTCGACGGTCAGTTGCACCTGAGCTCGTGCGGCGTCGGGTCGTAGCCCGGCATGCCCGGCACGCCGTAGCCCGGCGTGATCACCACCTCGAGGCCGTCCGCCGGCGGCTTGCGGCCGAACCACTTCTCGGACATCCGGGCGATCGTGCCGTCCTTCTTCATGCAGTCGAGGGCATCCTGCAGCTCGGCGCGGAGCTTCGGGTTGCTCTTGGGCACCGGCGCGGCCCAGTGGGCGCGGGTGTCCGTCAGCTCGAGGTCGGCCGAGAATTGCGGGTTCTTCGACGCGGCGTAGACGATGCTGGTATTGCCGCCGAGGGTCGCGTAGGCGCGGCCCGAGAGGACGGCCTGGGCGGCGTCCGGCTGGTTGTCGTAGACCTGCACCGTGAAGCCGTGCTCGGCGCCCTTGGCCTTCGAGAGCGTCTCGTAGGGCGTGCCCTTGTTGACGGCCACCGACTTCCCCTTGAGGTCGGCCCAGTCCTTGATCGGCGCCGAGCCCTTCTTGATGCCGAACTGATAGGCGGTCCAGAGGTAGCCCGCGGTGAAGAGCATGTTCTCGGCCCGCTCCCTGGTCACCGTCGTCGGCGCCGCGATGAAGTCGTAGCGGCCGGACTGCATGCCCGGGATCAGGGTCGAGAAGCTCACCGCGTCGATGGTGATCTCGCGCTTCATGCGGCGCGCGACCTCGGTGAAGAGATCGATCTGGAACCCCTCGACGCCGCCGCCCAGCTTGGGCATGGCGTGCGGCGCGAAGGTCCCGTCGACGCCCGTCCGGAGCGGGGGAAGCTTCTCCTGGGCCAGCACGGGACCGGTGCAGAGGAGCGTGGCCATCGCCGTGGCGGCAACGAGACGGTGCTTCATGATGCGCCTCCCAGAGAACACGTGGTGTGGATTCGGCCGGGCCCCGCGCGGCGGCCGGCGTCGATGAGGGCCTGCGCGAATCGGTGCGGCAAGGTCGCGCCGATCCTGTCAGAGAGCACGGAACAAGTCAAACCGGGACCTCGAGGCTCAGGGGTGCGGACCCCACGGAGCCGTCGCGAAGCCCTCGACGAAGTCCTGGTTGGCATATACTGCGGCCCAGTGCGCGCGACGGTCGGCATCGTCGGCGAACTTCCTGGTCCGCATCTCGTAGACGGTCATGGGGGGCGAGGTTAACACGCGGGCATCGGAGGCAGCCATGAAAGGCGTGGTGTTTCTGGGTGATCGCAAGCTGGAGCTCAGGGAGTTCCCCGATCCGACGCCGGGCCCGAGGGACGTGATCCTCGAGATCAAGGCCTCCGGCATGTGCGGCAGCGACCTGCACAACTATCGCGCGTCGGCCCAGCCGGGCGGGGCGGTGGCCGGGGGCATCAAGCGGCAGGCGGGGGTGATCGCCGGCCACGAGCCCTGCGGCGTCGTCGCGGCGGTGGGCGCCGGTGTCACCGAGAAGGAGGCCCGGCTCGGTCAGCGCGTGATGGATCACCACTACGACGGCTGCGGCACCTGCAAGCACTGCCGGGCGGGCTGGACGCAGATGTGCCTGCAGGGCACGGTGGTCTACGGCTCGGGCGGAAACGGCGGGCACGCCCGGTACATGAAGGTGCCGGTGTCGACGCTGGTGCCGCTCCCGGACGCGCTCTCCTTCGTGACCGGCGCGGCCATCTCCTGCGGCACCGGCACCGCGTGGGGCGCGCTCCGGCGACTCACCCTGCAGGGCGGCGAGACGATCGCCATCTTCGGCCAGGGGCCGGTCGGTCTCTCGGCGACCCAGCTCGCCGTCGTGATGGGCGCGCGGGTCATCGCGGTCGACATCGCGCCCGAGCGGCGGAAGCTGGCCCAGCAGTTCGGCGCGCACGAGGTGATCGACCCCGAGGCGGGCGACATGGTGGCGGCCATCCGCGACCTGACGCACGGCGAGGGCGCGCACAAGACGCTCGACGCCTCCTCGGCGCCGGAGGCCCGCGCGGCGGCGGTGCGTGCGGTGCGCTCGTGGGGCACCGCCTGCTTCGTGGGCGAGCGCGGGCAGGTGACCCTCGACGTGAGCCCGGACCTCCTGCGGCGGCAGGTGACCCTCGTGGGCTCCTGGACGTTCTCGAAGCAGGGCCAGGCCGAGTGCGCGGAGTTCGTGGCCGACCGGCGTGTCGACGTCGAGCAGCTCTTCACCCATCGCTGGAAGCTCGAGCAGGCGGAGGAGGCCTACCGGCTCTTCGACACGCAGACGACGGGCAAGGCGGTCATCCTGCCGTCCTAGGGCCCGGAGGCGCGGGCCACCAGGAACACGCCGGTCGAGGCGATGGCGAAGCCGAGGACGGCCAGCGGGGTCAGGCGCTCCCCCAGGAGCGCCCACGCGGCCACCGCCACCGTCCCGGGGACGAGGTAGAAGTTGGCCGCCACGCGGCCCGCCGTCCCGCGCGCCAGCAGGTAGTAGTAGAGCGCCATGGCCCCGATCGAGACCGCCAGCACGTTCCAGACCACGGAGGTCACCGCGGGAGCCGTCCACACCGCGTGCATGCGCTCGAGCCCCAGGGCCAGCGCCACGGTCAGGAGCGCGCCCGCGGCGACCTGCACGGTGGTGGCGCCGAGCAGCGGCACGCCCTCGCAGAAGCGGCGGAAGTAGATCGTGCCGCCGGCCAGGCCGGCGACGCCGGAGAGCCCGAGCGCGATGGCCCGCCAGCCCGCGGGGCCCTCGAGCGCGCGCGGCGTCACGACCATCAGCACGCCGACGGTGCCCAGGATCAAGCCGAGCCACTGCGAGGAACGGAGGCGCTCCCCGAGCGGCGGCACCGCCGACAGCGCGATGAGCGTGGGGCCGAGCGACTGCAGCAGCGCCATCACCGCGACGTTCTCGGTCACCATCCCCACGTGGAACGCGGACAGGGTGACGCCGTTGACGAGGGCGCCGGCGACCGCGAGGTGGTGCCAGCGCCCGCGGAGCGCGGCCCAGGAGTGCCGGCCCACCAGCGCGGCGAGGCCCAGGAGCGCGGCGGCGGCCAGCAGTCGCACGCCGACGAAGAGCAGCGGCGAGACCAGCCGGAGGCCGACGCGCGCCGTGATGAAGGACGAGCTCCAGAGCAGGACGAAGACGTAGGGAGCGACGGGCGCGATACGACTACTCTCGGACGGGCGAGCCGCCCGCCGGGCCCGCCCCGGCCCAGGACTGGACGATCGGCAGGACCTCCTTGGCGTAGAGCCGAAGCCCGGACTCGGCCAGGTCGAGGGGCGTGCCCCCGAAGCGGAACGACGTGGCCAGCTCGAACGCGCCCACGAGGGCCCGCCGCTCCTCGAGCGTGCGGAGGATTCGATCGGGCGTGCCCCAGACCGCGGCCTGCATGAAGGCGGAGACGATCCCGTCCATGCCGATCTCCCGGGCCATCGCGATCTTCTGCGCGTAGGCGTCGTAGCCCTTCACGGTGGCGAAGTGGGGGCCCAGCAGTTCGTAGTGGTAGAAGTTGCTCTCCACGAACTTCCCCATGTAGCGGCGCGCCGTCTCCTCCGCCCCGTCCATGGTGGGCGTGCAGACGCAGAAGTCGGCCAGCAGGGGCGGCCCCGCCTCCTTGCCGTGGATCTTCCGCACCAGGTCGCGGTGCTTCTGGATGGCCGGCATGCGGATGGGCCAGGGCCGGTCGGCGAACATGACTATTCGGGCGTTGATCCGGGCGGCTGAGGTCACCGAGTCGTCCGAGGAGGCCACCGCGTACACGCGGTCGTCGAAGCTCCGCTTCGGGCGCGGGCGGATCTCGGTCCTCGGCTGCGGGTAGAAGGGCCCGTCGCCCTCCATGAACCCGGTGCGGAGGCCACGGAGGATCATCTCCGCCGCCTCGTCGAACCGCCCCCTCGATTCGTCCATCGTCCCCCGGAAGGCCTCGAACTCCCGTCGGGCGAGGCCGCGCCCGATTCCGAGGCGGAGCCGGCCCCGGCTCAGGTGGTCGAGGACGGACGCCTGCTCGGCGACGCGCAGGGGATCGTGCCAGGGCAGGATCACGGCGGCGGTACCGAGGCCGACCTCCGGGCACTCCGCGGCCAGGTAGGACATGAGCTGCAGGTTGTCCGGGCAGAACGAGTAGTCGTTCCCGTGGTGCTCGACGGACCACAGCACGTCGAAGCCGAGGTCGGCGGCCAGTCGCGCGAGCCGCAGCTCCTCGTCCCACGCCTGCTCATCGGACACGTCGTTCCACCCGTAGGTGGCGAAGATCATCTGCAGGCCGACGTCCATCGTATCCTCCCGGGATCCCTCGTGCGTTTCGTGGACCTGGCTACCGGGGAAGCGGCTGCGGGACCCGTCCGCGGCGTAGGAGCCGTACGAGCGGCGGTCCGAGGAGCGCGGCGGCGGCGAGGATCAGGATCGTCGCCGACAGCGGGCGCGCCACGAGATCGACCACGCTGCCGCGCGTGAGGAACAGCGCCTGGCGCAGCGTCTTCTCCATCATCGGGCCCAGCACCAGCGCGACCACCATCGGGGAGGGGTCCACGCGGAGCTTCCGCAGCGCGTAGCCGAGTACGCCGAAGATCACGAGCACCCACAGGTCCAGGAAGCTGTTGCTCAGGCTGAAGGCGCCGACGAGACAGAGCAGCAGCACGAGCGTGGCGAGGACGTGCTGGGGCAGGCGCAGCACGGTCACGAAGACGCCGACCAGGGGCAGGTTCAGGATCAGCAACATGAGGTTGCCGATGTACATGCTGGCGACGAAGCCCCAGAAGACCTCCGGCCGCTGGCTGATCATGAGGGGCCCGGGCTCCAGGCCGTGGACCACCAGGGCGCCGAGCAGGATGGCGGTGGCGGGCGAGAACGGGATGCCGAGCGAGAGCAGCGGCACCATCGCGCCGGCGGTGGCCCCGTTGTTGGCGGCCTCCGGCCCCGCGACGCCCTCGATCATGCCGGTGCCGAACTTCTCGGGTGTCTTCGACACCTTCTTCTCGACGGTGTACGAGATGAACGTCGACAGGACCGCGGCGGGGCCGGGTACGAGGCCGGTGAGGAAGCCGAGGACGGAGCCGCGGGCGATCGGCATCGTCGAGCGTCGCCATTCTTCAGGCGTGGGCAGGAGCTCGCGGAGCTTCACGCTGGCGATCTGCGCCTTCGCGATGCCCTCCTCGGCCAGGAGCAGGACCTCGGCCACCCCGTAGACGCCCATGATCACCGGCACGAGCTCGATGCCTTGCGCGAGCTGGACGGAGCCGAAGGTGAAGCGGCGCAGGGCCGAGATCGAATCCATCCCGACGGTGCCGAGGGCCAGGCCAAGGGCGACCATCACGAACGCGTTGAGGATCGAGCCGCCGGACAGGCGGGAGAGGAGCAGGATCCCCCCGAGGGTGATCGCGAAGTATTCCGGCGGCCCGAACCGGATCGCGACGTCGGCCAGCCAGCCCGCCGCCAGCATGATCCCGACGACCCCGACGGTGCCGGCGACGAAGGACCCCACCGCGGAGATCGTGAGGGCGGCGCCCGCGCGCCCCTTCTTCGTCATCTGGTAGCCGTCGAGCAGCGTGACCACGGACCCGGCTTCGCCGGGCACGTTGACCAGGATGGAGGTGGTCGAGCCTCCGTACATCGCGCCGTAGTAGATGCCCGCGAGCATGATCAGCGCGGTGGCCGGCTGCATCGCGAAGGTGGACGGCAAGAGGAGGGCCATGGCGCCGACGGGCCCGATGCCGGGCAACACGCCGACGATGGTCCCGACCAGCACGCCGACGAAGCACGCGAACAGGTTGCTGGGCAGCAGGGCGATCGAGAACCCGTAGCCGAGGCCTTCGAGCGGGCCCACCCGTCAGCTCACCAGGGCCCGCGCGGGAGCGGGACGTCGAGGAGCACCGCGAAGAGCCCGTACGAGGCCGCCGAGCTCAGCGCGCCCGTCAGCAGCGCGGTCGTCCAGCGGGCGCCGAGGTAACGGAGGACGATGGTCACGAAGGCAAACGCGGCCGCGGGATAGCCGACCCAGGGCAGCGCGAGGCAGAACGCCACCAGGGCGGCCACCGAGATCACCACGCGGCGGCGTGCGGCCGCATCCAGGTCGACCGCCGCCGCCGCGGCGCCCGGGGCGGACCGGAACGCGCTGGTGGTCGCGCCGAGGGCGACGACGAGGGCGAAGACGGCGACGATGACCGGATAGAATCCCGCGCCCGGACGGGCGGCCGCCCCGAACGGTAGCTGGAGCGAGAGGATCAGGTAGGCTCCCGCCGCGACCAGGAGCACGAGGGGAACCGCGCGCGCGAGCACCTACTTCTTGATCATCCCGAGGCGCTTGAGCACGTCGTTCCACTCCTTCTGCTCACGCACGAGCTCCTGCCGGAGCTTGTCGCCGCTCTTGTAGTCCACGTCGACGCCGCGCGATTTCATGAGCGAGAGGAACGACGGCTCCTCCATCGCGGCCTTGGCCGAGTTGTGGAGCACCTTCAGCGCGGGCCCCGGCGTGCCCTTCGGGGCGGTGAGCACGAACCAGGTGCCGATCCCGTCCCCGAGCCCCGCTTCCTTCCCGGTGGGCGCCTCCGGGAAGAAGGGATGCCGCTGGGGGCTGGCGACCGCCAGCACGCGGAGCTTCTTGGCGTCGACGAGGGGTTTCACCTCGCCGGGCTGCGCCATCGCCGCGTCGATGTGGCCGCCGAGCAGCGCCGGGCTCGTCTCCCCCCAGCCCGAGAACGGCACGTGGGTGGTCTTGAAGCCGCCGGGGATCTGCCACCGCTCGAGCGTCAGGTGGCTGATGGTTCCCTCGCCGGGCGACCCGACGCGGAGCTTGCCCGGATTCGCCTTGGCCGCGGCCATCAACTCCTGCAGGGTCTTCCACGGCGCGTCCGCCTTCACGGTGAGGAGGGTGTAGAAGGTGATCGTGTTCAGGATGGGCTCGTAGTCGTCTGGCGTCTTGTACGGCAGCTCGTTGAGCTGCGGATGGATCACCAGGGTCGAGTTCGGCGCGAGGATCACGGTGTAGCCGTCCGGCTTCGCCTGCGCGACTTCCGCCATCCCGACGGAGCCCCCGCCACCCGGCCGGTTGAGGACCGCCACGCCCTTGGTGAACGTCTTCTTCATCGATTCGGCCATCGGGCGGGCCACGATGTCGACCATGCCGCCGGCGGGGTAGGCGACGACGATCGTCAGGGAGCGCTCGGGATACTCGGCGGCCGCGGGCGCCGCGAAGCCGAGGAGCAGAACGGTGAGAAGAGCGAAGCGGGGCATGCGTGTCCTCCCTCTCGGATACGGAGAGCGGCGATCCAGGTGAGCGGCATCCTAGGCCAGGCTCACCGCCGCCGTCAACCGGCCGATGGAGGGGCCGGATGCTCGCGCCCTTGACGACCTCGGAGCGGCCAGCCTAAGCTTCTGCGGCATGCAGTGTGTGGGGTGTCAGCACGAGAATCCGCCGCACGCCAAGTTCTGCCTGGAATGCGGCGGCCGCCTGGCGCTGACGTGCTCCAGATGCCGCGCGGAGCTGCCCGGGTCGGCGAAGTTCTGCCTGGCGTGCGGGGCGCCGGTCGGTCCTCAGCCTCGCTCACCCCAGTCCTACACGCCGAAGCATCTCGCGGAGAGGATCCTGACGTCCAGGAGCACGCTCGAGGGCGAGCGCAAGCAGGTCACCGTCCTCTTCGCGGATCTGAAGGACTCGATGGAGCTGATCGCCGACCGGGATCCCGAGCAGGCGCGGAAGCTGCTCGATCCCGTCCTCGAGCTCATGATGGCGGCTGTCCACCGATACGAGGGCACCGTGAACCAGGTCCTGGGTGACGGGATCATGGCCCTCTTCGGGGCGCCGCTGGCGCACGAGGATCACGCGGTGCGCGCATGCTACGCGGCGCTCAAGATGCAGGAGTCGGTCAAGCGGTACGCCGAGGAGATATTCCGCTCGCACGGGGTCCTCGTCCAGATCCGGGTGGGCCTCAACTCGGGAGAGGTCGTGGTCCGCGCGATCGATTCGGATCTGCACATGGACTACATCGCGCTGGGCCAGACGACTCACCTGGCCGCGCGCATGGAGCAGCTGGCCGCACCCGGTACCGTCCTGCTGGCTCCCACGACGCTGCAGCTCGCGGAGGGCTATCTCCAGGTGACGGCCCGGGGGCCGGTCGCGGTCAGGGGCCTCCCGGAGCCGATCGAGGTCTACGAGATCGTCGGGCCGGGTGCGGTCCGATCTCGGCTGCACGCAGCGGCCGCCCGGGGGCTGACCCGCTTCGTGGGCCGGGACCGGGAGGTCGACGAGCTGCGCCGGGCTCTCGAGCGAGCCCAGGCCGGACACGGCCAGATCGTCGCGGTGGTCGGCGAGCCCGGAGTCGGCAAGTCGCGGCTCTACTGGGAGTTCACCCGGTCCCATCGCGTGCAGGGGTGGCGGGCGCTCGAGAGCGGGTCGGCCTCCTACGGCAAGACCACCGCGTATCTTCCGGTCATCGATCTGCTCAAGGTGTACTTCCAGGTCGAAGGGCGCGACGACACGCGGACGATCCGCGAGAAGGTGACCGGGAAGGTCCTCGCGCTCGACCGGACCCTGGAGCCCGCGCTGTCGGCACTCCTGACCCTGCTCGAGGTTCCGGTCGAGGATGCGGCGTGGGCGCGCCTGGATCCCTCGCAGCGCCGGCGGCGGACGCTGGAGGCCGTGACCCAGCTCTTGCTGCGGGAGAGCGAGGTCCAGCCGCTCCTGCTGCTGGTCGAGGACCTGCACTGGATCGACGCCGAGACCCAGGCGCTGCTGGATGGCCTCGTCGACAACCTGCCGACGGCCCGGCTGCTCTTGCTCGTCAACTACCGGCCGGAGTACCGGCACGGGTGGGGAGACAAGCCCGACTACCGGCAGCTGCGCATCGACCCGCTACCCGCCGAGAGCGCGGACGATCTCCTCAGCGCCCTGCTGGGGACCGCCGCGAGCCTGGACGCGCTCAAGCGCACCCTCATCGCGCGGACGGAGGGGAATCCGTTGTTCCTCGAGGAGAGCGTGCAGGGCCTGGTGGAGACGAAGGCCCTCATCGGGGAGCGCGGCGCCTACCGGCTGGCGCACGACGCCACCCCGGTCCACGTGCCGACGACGGTCCAGGCGATCCTGGCCGCGCGCATCGACCGCTTGTCGCCCGAGGACAAGCGGCTGCTCCAGGCCGCCGCGGTCATCGGCACCGACGCGCCGTTCGCGCTCCTGCTCGCCGTCGCCGAGCTGGGCGAGGGGGAGCTGCGGCGCGGGCTCGATCACCTCCAGGCCGCCGAGTTTCTCTACGAGGCCCGGCTGTTCCCGGATCTCGAGTACACGTTCAAGCACGCCCTCACGCACGAGGTCGCCTACGGCGGCTTGCTGCAGGAGCGGCGCCGTGAGCTGCACGCCCGGCTGATGGAGGCGATCGAGACGCTCCATCGCGATCGCCTCGGCGAGCAGATCGAGCGCCTCGCCCATCACGCCCTCCGCGGCGAGGTGTGGGAGAAGGCGGTGCCCTATCTCCGGCAGGCCGGGCTCAAGGCGGCCGGCCGCTCGGCGCTCCCCGAGGCCCGAGAGTGGCTCGAGCAGGCGCTGGAGGTGCTCGCCGCGCTGCCGGAGAGCCCGTCGACTCAGGCGGAGGGCTTCGACATCCGCCTCGACCTCCGGCCGCTGCTGGGCCAGCTCGGCGAGTACCGACGGGTGATGGAGCGCCTGCGGGAGGCCGAGGCCATCGCGGAGACCCTGAACGACGACCGCCGCCGGGTCCGGGTGTGCGCGGTCATGACCAACGCGCACTCGCAGCTCGGCGAGCTGGACGAGGCGCTCTCGTTCGGGACCCGGGCGCTGACCGTCGCCCGGCGCGGGGCGGACCTGGGCCTTCGCCTGCTCACCACGACCTATCTCGAGCAGGCGCACTACTTCCGCGGTGAGTATCAGCGAGTGGTGGAGCTGGCCACCGAGAACCTCGCCGCGCTGCCGGCCGACTCGGAGTACGAGTCGTTCGGGGCCGCCATGCCGATCGCGATCTACGATCGCTACCTCCTGATCCGGAGCCTCGCGCAGCTCGGCCGCTTCTCCCGGGCCGCCCGGTACGAGGCCGAGGCGCTCCGGCTCGCCGAGCCCACGCGCCACGCCTATGCCGTCGGCATGGCCCACCTGGCCGCGAGCTGGCTGCACCTCCTCGAGGGGGACTGGGTCCGGGCGCGCACCCTGATCGAGCACGGGGTCGCGGCCTACCGGGCCGGGAACATCGTGCTCAACCTGCCCCACGCGGTGGCCTGCTCGGCGTGGGCCCTCGCGCAGGTGGACGAGGTCGACCTGGCCGTGACCCGATTCCAGGAGGGCGAGCAGCTCCTCCAGCGTGAGGCGGAGAGGGGGATCGTAGGGATCCACGGAGAGGCCTGCCACGCGCTGGGTCGGGCCGCGCTGCTGCTCGGCCGGCTCGACGAGGCCCGTCGCCTGGGCGAGCGCGCGCTCTTCTATGCTCCCTCTCACCCGGGCTTCGCGGCCCACGCGCTGCACCTGCTCGGCGACGTCGCGGCCCATCCGGACCGGTTCGACGCCGAGCGGGGCGCGGCCGAGGCCCACTATCGCAAGGCGCTCGCGCTCGCCGAGAGGTGCGCCATGCGTCCGCTCGTCGCCCACTGCCACCACGGCCTCGGCCGGCTGGCCCGGCGTGCCGGCGCGGGCGCGCCGGCGCGGGAGCACCTGGCCATCGCGACGATGATGTACCGTGAGATGGACATGACGTACTGGCTCGAGAATGCGGAGGAGGGGGCGAGGAGAGCCTGAGGCCATGCCGTCGATATTCAACGCGCGCGATGCCGACAGCTACGAGCAGACGATGGGGCGCTGGAGCCGCCGTCTGGCGCCGCTGTTCATCGAGCACGCGGGCGCCGCCGCCGGCGAGCGGCTGCTGGAGGTGGGCTGCGGGACCGGCAGCCTGACCTTCGCCCTGGCCGGGACGGTCGCCTTCGGGGAGCTGACCGCCATCGACTACGCCGACGTCTACGTTGCGGCCGCTCGCGCCAAGAATCGAGACCCGCGCATCCACATCGAGCAGGGGGACGCGGTCGCGCTGTGCTTCCCCGACGCGCACTTCGATCGCGCGCTGTCGCTCCTGGTCCTGCAATTCGTCCCCGAGCCGGGGGTGGCGGTGGCGCAGATGCGGCGGGTCACCCGGCCGGGGGGAGTGGTCGCCGCGGCGGTATGGGATTCCGGCGGTGGGCTAGTCCCTCAGCGGATATTCTGGGATACCGCCGCGATGCTGGACGCCGCCGCGGTCGTGCAGCGCGGACGCGCCATGTCGAAGCCGGTGGTCGCTCCCGGCGGGCTCGCGCGGCTGTTCAGCGCAGCGGGCCTCGCCGACGTCGACGAGCGGCCCTTGCTGATCCGCATGGAGCACGCCGACTTCGCCGACTACTGGGAGCCGTTCCTCAACGGCGAGGGGCCAATGGGCGCCTATGTCGCCGGCCTGGGTGTGGCGGACCGGGCGCGGCTCGAACACCATCTGCGGGCGGCGTACCTGGCCGGTGCACCGGACGGGCCACGCTCCTTCGCGGCGATTGCCTGGTCCTGCCGGGGGGTCGTGCCGAGCGTCGCTAGCGCCAGCCCAGCCCGGCGAGGGCCAGCAGGAGGAGCACGGAAATGACCGCAACCCAGCGCTCGAGCTTCATCGCGTCCTTCAGCATCTCTCTCCGCCTAATCCTTCCTTTTCTCTCTAGATGCGACTGGCGGCCCGGAGGGTTCCGTGTCGGATTCTTGCCGGACCGGGAACGGGGCGCATCCAGCGCGGCGCCGGCGCCGTCCCAATCGCGGCGGAGGGAACGCTCGGACATGACTGGACGATCGATGGGGTGCGCGGCTCTGCTGGCTTTGATGGTCCTGTCTCCCGCGAAGAGCCAGGGAGCAGACGGACCCGTGGGCCTGCAGGTACGGTGGGCGGCGGACCCGCCGCGCAGTGGGCTGCAGGCGGTTTGCGGCCACGTGTCCAATGACCGCCCCATGACCGCCGTGCGCGTTCGGCTCCGGGTCGAGGGCCTGAACGAGCAAGGCGCCGTGACCGGTCAGCGCGAGGCGGAGGTCCTCGGCCAGGTCCCGTCCGGGGGCAACGCGCTGTATTGCATCACCATGTTCGCCGGTGCGGCCACCTACCGCGTCACCGTGGTCGGCGTCGAGTGGACGGGGGGCTCGGACGGCTCCTAGCCACCCGAGCGGGCGGGGGCGGTCGCCGCGAACAGGTAGCGCTCGAACCAGCCGGGAAACGCGCGAACCCACTCCCGCCGCCCCTCCAGGACCAGGCCGGCGGCGACCGCCTGGCGGAAGGTCAGGTCGCCTCGCCACCACCCGATCAGGGTGCGGCGGGTGGCGCGCAGACACAGCTCCTCCGGGAAGCCCGGGTTGACGGTGCAGAGCGACACCTCGCTCCGGCGGAGCAGGAGATAGTGGCGACCTGCGGCGCCGCGCAGGTCGGTCAGCTCGATGCGGACGACGAGCGGCTGACCCGGGAGGGCGTCCCGGCGCACCCGCCGGTGGATGTCCCACATCAGCGCGCGCGCGTCCAGCTCGGTCGAGGGAATCTCGCGGGGGAGCCAGCGCTGGCCCCAGGTGCCGAGCTCGCGGACGACCCCCGCGAGCTCCTGGCCGGCGGGCGTCAAGCGGTACTCGGGCCCGCCGTCGCCGTCGAGCCGCTCGATCGTGCCGGCGTCGGCCAGCTCCCGGACGCGCGCCGCGAGCATGGTGCGCGAGATGCGCGGGATCCCGCGCTGGATCTCCCCGAAGCGGCGGCTTCCGCATAGAAGCTCGCGCACGATGAGCAGCGTCCACCGCTCTCCCAGCAGATCGAGGGCCCGCGCCATCGAGCAGAACTGGCCGTAGCTCTTCATGCTCCGACCATACCGCGAAGCCTTCCCGCGCCGCAGTACGGATTCCGTACCGCTCGGATCGAGCCCGCGGCGGTAGCGTGTCCTCCAGCAGATCATTGAAGCGCGGCCGCGAATGGCTGCGACAGGAGGAGAGGCCATGAAGAAGGTGGAGATGGAGAGAGTGCTCCGCTGTGCCGACGTGTCGGGTACGTCCTGCCAGTTCGTCGCCCGGGCGCAGACGATGGACGAGATCCTTCGGCTCGCGGGACAGCACGCGGTGGAAGCCCACGGGCTCGCCGTGACGCCCGAGCTGGTCGAGGCCGTCAAGGCACGCGTCACCGAGAGCTGATCGACGGGTCGGCGGGCGGCGCCGTCCGGGCCGCCCGCCGCTCGGCCAATCATGGCGACGCGCGCCGAGCTCGCGGAGGCCGACGGCCCGACGGCGGCGCTCACCCGCAACGTCCTCGCGCTGACGAGCGGCCTGCTGCTGTGGACGGCCGGCCACTTCGGCGTCCTCGCCGTGCTGCCGCTGTTCCTGCACGACCAGGGCTACGACGCCGGGAGCATCGGGCTCACGCTCGGGGCCACCGGTGTGGCCCAACTGTGCGTGCGTCCCTTCGCGGGCTGGGTCGTCGACGCCTTCGGGCGGCGGGGGCCCCTCGCGCTCTCCCTGGTCCTGCTCTCCGGCGCGGCGGCGCTCCTGCTTGCTCCCGCCGGCTGGGCCGTGCTGGCGAACCGGGTGCTCACCGGGGCTGCCTTCAGCCTGGGTACCACCGCGTTCTACACCATGGCGATCGAGGTGGCCCCGGCCGGTCGTCGCAGTGAGGTGCAGGGCTACGTGGCGCTGGGGCTCACGCTGGGCATCGGGATCGGGCCCCCAGTGGCAGTGGGACTCTATCGAGGCCTCCGGCCCGAGGGCACCCTGCCACCCGAGCGACTGGCCGCGATCGCCATCGGCGCCGTCGCGATCGCGCTGGTCAGCGGAGCCTGCTTCAGTGCGACCGTCAGCCCGTTTCGCCCCCGGGGGCGCGCGCATCCCTATGCGCTGCGGGCGAACTTCCGTCGGGAAGGGCTGATGCCGGCGATCCTCAACTTCTGCGCGCAGGTGCCGAACACCGGCTTCTCGGCGTTCCTGCCGCTGTGGGCGATTGGCCGTGGAGTCGGAAATCCCGGCATCCTCTTCGTCGGCTCGGAAGTGGGCGCGGTGGGCAGCCGACTGCTCGCGGGCCGCCTGGCCGACCGCCATGGCCGGCGCGCGGTGCTCGCTCCGGCGATGATCGGGGTGGCCGCGATACTGATGGGCATGAGCGCGGCCGTGGGCCTACCCGCGTTTTTCATCCTGGCGGTGGGCTACGGCGCGCTGTACGGGGTGGCCTTCGTGGTCCTTCCCGGTCTCGCGGGCGAAGCGGCCCCTCCCGCGGGACGCGGTGCCGCCCTCAACACCTTTGGTCTCGGGTCGGACCTGGCGCAGCTACTCGGGCCCTGGGGACTCGGGCTGGCTGCGGCGACCTGGGGCTTCGGCGGCGCGCTCGTGGCCGCCGCCGTCGTGCCGCTGCTGGGCGCGGCCGCATACCTGGCGCACGTGCGCCGGCTCGCCGATCGGCCCTAGAGCCATAGGATCAGGGCCCGCCAGAGGAATCGCAGCAGAATCGTCACCGCGTAGGCGATCGCCAGAAATCCGATGAAAAGCCCGCAGTGATGGAGAACACGCCCGAGAAGGGAGGAGCGGACGCGCCGGTAACCGTGCAAGGGCAAGAGATGAAGCACGGCGGAGGCGGAGGTCCTCGCCAGTACCCTCTGCTGAGCCCGCCGCGCCCCCCGTCCCTCCATGACGCTGGCCAGAATGGTGAAGACGAGTGCCGCGACACCCATCAGAACCCATAGGGCCATAGGAGTCGCCGATGCTAGCAGAGACGGTCAGGACGGGCAAGGTACAGTCACATCCTGAACGGCGAGACCGCGCGACCGATCACGCGCTGCCGCTCGTCGACGTGTGAGCGGCGGTCAGGCCGACGTGACCGCGAAGAGCCGCCAGTCGCCGGGCACGCCCTTCAGCACGTGGCTGCCCCGATCGTCGAACGCGATGCCAGAGCCCGCCACGAGATCCCTGACGGTCCCGGACACCAGGATCTCCTGAGCGCCGGCCGCGGCGACGATTCGCGCCCCGGTGTGCACCGCGATGCCGCGGACCTTCGATCCAGCAAGCTCGCATTCACCGGTGTGAAGACCCGCGCGCACCTCGAGACCGAGCGGGTGGACCGCGTCCCGGATGGCGGACGCGCAGCGGATCGCGCGCGCGGGGCCGTCGAAGACCGCGAAGAGGCCGTCGCCCGCCACGTCGATCTCGCGCCCGCGGAACCGCTCGAGCTGGCGGCGGGCCACCTCGACATAGCCGTCCAGGAGCTCCCGCCAGCGGCGGTCTCCGACGGCCGCCGCGCGCTCGGTCGAGCTGACGATGTCGGTGAACATCACGGTGACGAGCACGCGATCGGGCTCGGGGCCGGGGCGCGCGCCGGTGATGAATTCCTCCGTCTCGTCGATCAGGAGATCCAGCGTGTCCTGATCGAAGGCCTGGAGGAGATGGTCGTCACCCGGGAGCTCGACGTACTTGGCGCCGGGGATGTGCCGCGCGATGTAGCGACCGGCCTCGACGGGGACGGTCAGATCCCCGACGCGGTGAAGGATCAGGGTCGGGGCCTGGATCGCGGGCAGAACGTGGCGGACGTCGATGTCGTAGTTGGCCCGCATCAGGGCCAGGATGGAGCCCGGGCTCGCGGTGGCCCGCTCCAGCCGGCCGAACCACTGGACGAAGGCCTCGTCGTCGCGGCGGCTCGGGGCGTTGATGGGGACGAGCACGCCCTTGCCCCAGCCGATCTCGATCTGCCGAAGGAACTGCATGAAGACCTCCGGGCTCACCGCCCACGGCTCCTCCCGGATGGAGGCGAAGCTCCCGCACAGCACGAGAGCCGAGGTCCGCTCCGGATAAGTCGCGGAGAACATGAGCGACATCGATCCGCCTTCCGACCAGCCGAGGATCGTGGCGCGGGGGGAGCCGGCCGCGTCCATCACGGCGCGCACGTCGCCGATGCGCTCCTCGAGAGTCTGCTCCGCGACTCGATCGGAGAGCCCCTGGCCGCGCTTGTCGAAGACGATCACCCGGGCGAAGGACGTGAGCCGCTTGAGCAGGTACTGGTTGATCGGGAGCTCCCAGTAGAGCTCGGCGTGAGACAGGCTCCCCGGAACGAGGACGAGATCGCGGGGCCCATCGCCGAACACCCGGTAGGCGATGTGAACGTCTCCGCTCGTCGCGTAGTTGATCTCGCTCGCCATGGCCCGCGGCTCATGATCCCACGCGGGGGCGGCGTTGGGTAGGTCGGCACGCCCGCCGGATCCCTCGCCGTCCGTCCGGCGTAGCTGCGCGCCGTGCGCATGGCCTTCTGCTATAGTGCGCGCAATGTTCGAGCAGCCCCTGCCGCGGTGGCTGGCCTGGGCGACGGACCCCGAGCAGGTCCGCCGGGCGCCCTTCCTCTCGAGCTCGCCGCTCTTCACCGGTCTGCCACGCCGCCTGCTGGCCCGGCTGTCGACGCGGTTCTTCGAGAAAGCCTATCACCCGGGCGAGGTCGTCTTCGAGGAGGGCGATCCCGGCCGGGCGTTGTTCGTGGTGGTCGACGGCGCGGTGGAGATCACCCGGGCGACGCCGCAGGGCTCGTACGTGCTGAACACCCTCGGCCCCGGCGATGCCTTCGGCGAGCTCGCCCTCATCGACGACTTCCCGCGCTCGGCCACCGCGCGAGTCGTCACGCCGGGACGCCTGCTCATCCTCTACAAGAGCGACTTCGACGCGCTCATCGAGGGTAACGGCCGGATCGCGGTCGTGATGATGCGTAATCTCTCCCGAAGGCTCGCCATCTACGCGCGGCGCCAACCGGGGGCCATGAGCGAGCCGGGCCCGGGGTCGGAGACGGCCGGTCCGCTGTGAGAGCCAGCCGGCTCCTCGCGTGGGGCGGTGTCGTCGCGCTGGCCTGGCTGGCGCGCGGCCTGCTCCTGCCCGTGTTCCTTGCCGCCGCGCTCGCCTATCTCCTGAGCCCGGCGGTCGCGTGGGCGGATGCCCTGGCCATCCGGCGGAGCGTGGCGGTGGGCGCGCTGTTCGCGGTCATCATCACCGTGCTGGTCGTCGTCGGGTTCCTGCTCGGGCCGGGCATGGTCGCGGAGACCGCGGCGCTGGTGGACCGGCTGCCCACGCTGGCGCGGCAGATCGACGTCGGCCTGAACGCCGCCGTCCGCGAGCTGGCCGAGTCGTCGCCCGCGCTCCGGCGGCTCTTGCCGGAAGGTGGGGACTGGGTGCAGCGATTCGTTCTCAACCGGGGCCCCGGCGAGCCGGCCGATCTCTTCGAGCACGTGGGGCACCTCTTCCTGCTGGTGATCCTCGTGCCGTTCTTCGCCTTCTTCCTGTTGCGGGACATGCACCGGCTCATCGCCCTGGCGATGGACCGGCTGCCTCCGCAGCACGTGGAGACGTCGGTGGCGGTGTGGCGTGAGCTGAACGGAGTCATCGGGCGCTACATCCGCGGCCTGGTGCTGGACGGCCTCGTGGTGGGCGCGCTGGCCGCCCTGGGCCTGTGGGCGGTGCGCGTCCCGTATCCGCTCCTGCTCGGCGCCTTCGCCGGCCTCGCCAACGTGGTGCCATTCGTGGGGCCGCTGCTCTCGGCCGCGGCCGCCGGGCTCGTGGTGGTGCTGACGCCGGGCCAGGGGCTGGCCGGGGTCGTGCGCGTGGTGATGCTGTTCCTCGTCATCAAGGTGCTCGACGACACGATCATCCAGCCCTTCACCATCGGGCGGAGCGTTCACCTCCATCCCGCGCTGCTGCTCGGCTCGGTGGTGGTCGGCAACCACGCGCTCGGGGTGCTCGGCATGATCATCGCCGTGCCGGTGGCCACGGTGCTCCAGGAGACGGTGCGTCTCCTCCTCGAGCACCGCCGGGTGCTGGCGCGCCGCGACCTGCGCAGGCGACCGGAGCGCCTGGTCGCCTGACCGGTCGCGGTCACCCCGGCCCCGCACCACCGGCCGGGCGATTGGGCTTGACCTGTTGAGCTATATCTTATATAAGTAGGTCGGCAAGTAACCCGCGCCGCCTGCCATCGGGCCCGCGCCCAGGCGTTCTCCCTCTCGAAGAGCCGGTTGCACGCGGTACTGCCAGTTCTGTTGGTCTCTAGACCCATCCGAAGGCACCCGCCGATCGGGATCAGCCACCAAGTTCCACCTTTACCATCAGGAGGCGAGACCATGAAGATTCGTCCGTTACACGACCGCATCCTCGTCGAGCGAGAAGAGGAGAAGGCAGTCAAGAAGGGGGGCATCATCATTCCCGATACCGCGAAGGAGAAGCCCCTGGAGGGCAAGATCATCGCGGTGGGCAACGGGAAGGTGAACGAGGACGGCAAGAAGGTCGCCCTGGACGTGAAGGCCCACGATCGCATTCTCTTCGGCAAGTACTCGGGGTCCGAGGTGAAGCTCGACGGCCAGGAGTACCTGATCATGAAGGAAGAGGACGTTCTCGCGATCATCGAGTAGGTAAGGCCGCACGCAATCAACCCGACCGCGCCCGACGGGCCGGTCCATTCGATCCTACGATCGAGAAGGAGAAGCAGATGCCGAAGCAGATTCTATTCAGTGACGCGGGCAGGGCCGCCCTGCTCCGCGGCGTCACCGTCATGGCGTCGGCCGTGAGGGCCACGATGGGGCCGAAGGGTCGCAACGTGGTGATCGCCAAGAGGTTCGGCAGCCCGACCATCACCAAGGACGGGGTGACGGTCGCCAAGGAGATCGAGCTGAAGGACAACTACGAGGACATGGGGGCCCAGATGCTCAAGGAGGTCGCCTCCAAGACCTCGGACATTGCGGGTGACGGGACGACGACCGCGACCGTGCTGGCCCACGCCATCATCCGCGACGGGCTCAAGAACGTCACCGCCGGGGCCAATCCCATGGGACTCAAGCGCGGGATCGACTCCGCGGTGGACGCGGTAGTCAACGAGCTGAAGAGCATGTCCAAATCCACCAAGGATAGGAAGGAGATCGAGCAGGTCGCCACCATCGCCTCCAACAACGACAAGACGATCGGTAGCCTGATCGCCGAGGCGATGGAGAAGGTGGGCAAGGACGGGGTCATCACCGTCGAGGAGTCCAAGTCCGCCGAGACCGCCCTCGACGTGGTCGAGGGCATGCAGTTCGACCGCGGGTATCTCTCGCCGTACTTCGTCACCGACCCGGAACGCATGGAGGTCGTGCTCGAGGACGCGCTGATCCTGATCTATGAGAAGAAGCTGAGCGTGATGAAGGACATGCTGCCGCTCCTCGAGCAGGTGGCCCGCGCAGGGAAGCCCTTCCTGATCGTCGCCGAGGACGTGGAGGG
>Ga0099791_10000052_pt1 | contig 37891 bp, 38 predicted proteins | sample Rivendell_Oct201_7_FD_77318 | JGI IMG/M metagenome (GOLD analysis project Ga0099791, IMG submission 77318) | Vadose zone soil and rhizosphere microbial communities from the Eel River Critical Zone Observatory, Northern California to study diel... | ecosystem: Environmental > Terrestrial > Soil... | reverse complement strand
TCCATCGTGGGGCTCCCGCCGCACGCGATCTGCCGCCTCGGCCTGGCCCGGACGTTCCAGATCACGCGGCCCTTCGCGCGCATGACCGCCCTCGAGAACGTGAGGGTGGGTGCCCTCGCCCGCCATCCGCGCGCGCCCGAGGCGCTGGACCGCGCGCGCGAGGTCGTGGAGCGCGTGGGGCTCGGCGCCCGCGCCGGCGTAGCGGCGACCACCCTCACGCTCGCCGAGCGCAAGCGGCTCGAGCTGGCGCGCGCGCTCGCCACCGAGCCGGCGCTGCTCCTGCTCGACGAGGTGATGGCGGGACTCAATCCGACGGAGGTCGAGGCGATCATCCGGCTGATTCGGGACGTGCACGCCTCCGGCATCTCCGTTGTTCTCATCGAGCACAACATGCGGGCGGTGATGGCGCTCTCGCACCGGATCGTCGCGCTGAGCTTCGGCGAGAAGATCGCCGAGGGCACGCCGGCCGACGTCGCCAGTCATCCGAAGGTGATCGAAGCCTACCTGGGGGACGAGTATGTCCGCGCTGCTCCGGCTTGACGGGCTCGAGGCCGGCTACGGCGACCTGACGGCCATCTCCGATGTCTCGCTCGAGGTGCTCCCGGGCGAGGCGGTGACGCTGATCGGATCGAACGGCGCCGGCAAGACCACCACCCTGCGGGCCATCAGCGGGCTTCTGCCCCTGCGCGCCGGGCGCATCGAATTCGAGGGCGCGCGGCTCGACGGCCTCGGCTCGAGCCAGATCGTCGCCCGGGGGATCGCCCACGTGCCGGAAGGGCGCCAGCTCTTTCCGACGATGACCGTGCGCGACAACCTGGAGCTCGGCGGCCGCGCGTTGGACCGGCGCCGGCGCGACGAGGCGCTCGAGATCGTCTTCACGCTCTTTCCGCGGCTGCGCGAGCGCGAGCGGCAGCCGGCCGGCACCCTGTCCGGCGGCGAGCAGCAGATGTGCGCGATCGGGCGCGGGCTCATGGCGCGCCCGCGGCTTCTTCTGCTGGACGAGCCGAGTCTCGGGCTGGCGCCCCTGACGGTGAAGCTGATCTTCGAGACGCTCGAGCGGATCAATCGCGGCGGTACGACGATCGTCCTCGTCGAGCAGAACGTGCCGCGGGCGCTCCAGCTCTCGCACCGCGGCTACGTGGTCGAGAACGGCCGCATCGTGCTCGAGGGCACGCGGGACAGCCTCCTGGCGAGCCCTCACGTCAAACAGGCGTATCTCGGTCGCTGAAGGGAGGCCGCCGGCGGCTCTTGACAAGCCCGCGCCCTTCACGCTATCCATTAGGGCCTCCTAACATGGCAAAGACGGTAGACCGAAATCTGGAAATGATTGTAACCGAGGGCCCCGATGCAGCCGGCGCGCGCTGAGGCGGCGGCGCGGCCGCCGCGCCGGGTCGAGAGCGTGACGCTCTTCCAGCTCGACCGGGAGCTGGTCATCGTCCACCACGGGCAGGAATACCGGTTGCGCATCACGAAGTCCGGCAAGCTGATCCTGACGAAATGAGGAGGGGAATGAGGTCGTAAGGGTCCTCTCCGATGCACGGATAAGGTACTCTTGGGGGCCCAGCGCGCGAGGGGGAGGGGGGCCGGCATGACGAGTCCGATCATCACCGAGGCGATCCGGGTCCTCGTCGACCGCCGCGACCTGACCCGCATCGAGGCCGCCGCGGCGATGGAAGCGATCATGTCGGGGGCGGCCACCAACGCCCAGATCGCCGCGTTCCTGACCGCGCTCCGGATGAAGGGCGAGACCATCGAGGAGCTCATCGGCTTCGCGCAGGTGATGCGCGAGAAGGTGGCGCGGGTCCCCAGCCGCGGTGAGGAGACAGCGGCCCTCACCGGCACCGACCGCGAGATGCTCATCGATACATGCGGCACCGGCGGCGATGCCTCGGGCACCTTCAACGTTTCGACGGCCACCGCGTTCGTGGTGGCCGGCGCGGGCCTCAAGGTCGCCAAGCACGGCAACCGGTCCATGTCGGGCCTCAGCGGGGCCTCGCTCTGCGGCTCGGCCGATGTCGTGGAGACGCTCGGCGTGAAGCTCGAGCTCGCGCCCGAGCAGGTCGGGCGCTGTATCGCCGAGGTCGGCATCGGCTTTCTCTACGCGCCGCTCTTGCACACGGCGATGAAGCACGTCATGGCGGCCCGCCGCGAGGTCGGGATCCGGACGGTCTTCAACCTGCTCGGACCGCTGACGAATCCGGCGGGCGCCAACGCCCAGGTGATCGGTGTCGCGGCAGCGGCGCTCACGGAAGCGCTCGCCCGGGTGCTGGCCGAGCTGGGCACCTATCGCGCCTTCGTGGTCCACGGCGCCGGTGGCCTCGACGAGATCTCGAACACCGGGGAGAGCCGGGTGTCCGAGGTCCGCGAGGGCGTCGTGCGGACCTACACCGTGCGACCCGAGGATTTCGGCCTGACACGCGCCTCGATCGGCGACCTGCTCGGCGGTGACCGTGAGCAAAATGCCGAGATCATTCGCGATATTCTCCGCGGCGAGCCTGGCCCCCGCCGCGACATCGTGCTGATGAACGCGGCCGCCGCGCTCGTCGCCGGCACCAGGGCGCGCGACCTGAAGGAAGGCGTCGAGCTGGCGGCCCGGTCTATCGACTCGGGTGCCGCCCGGAGCAAGCTGGAGAGCCTGATCCGGCTCACGCGAGAACTTGTGACCTCAGGGTCACTGACCTAGAATAGATCGTTGCGGCACGCCCAAGTTCCCTTCGGCGTTGCCGTTCCTCTCCCGAACCCGGCGAATCGCGAATCGGGTTTCAGGGAGAGAGTTCTAGAACACTGAGGTTCAATGAACGGCGTCGGGTCGAACGGTCGAGTGCCGCGCTACCACCGCATCGCCGAGACCCTGCGCGACAGGATTCGCGAAGGGCTGCTCGCCCCGGGCGCCCGGCTCGACAATCAGCGCCAGCTCGCGAAGAGCTTTGGCGTCACGCTCATGACCCTGCGCCAGGCGCTCGAGCTCCTCGAGCGCGAGCACCTCATCACGCGGCGCCACGGACTCGGGACGTTCGTCGCCGCGCCGTCGATCGACTACGACATCCTCCAGCTCCAACGCTTCGCCGGCGATCTCTCGGCCAAGGGCGAGCACGTCGCGACGCGCCTGCTGGGGACCCGCTTCACAATGGCCGACCGGCGCGTCGCGGAGGCGCTGCGCAGGCCGGCCCCGACGCGGGTGCTCGTGGTCGAGCGGCTCCGGCTGGTCGACGACCGCCCGCTGAGCTTGCAGCGCTCGTTCCTGCCGTCGCCCATCGGCGATGAGGTGGTGCGGGCGGACCTCGCGCTGACGCCGCTCCACCACGTGCTCGAGTTCAAGCTGGGCGTCGTCATCTCGCGCGCGCACGAGACGGTGTCGGCGGTGCGGCTCGGCCGCCGCGAGGCGCGCGAGCTCGGGTGCCGCGCCGGCGAGCCGGCGTTCGAATCCGAGCGCGTCTCGTACGACGCCGCCGGCGCGCCGATCGTCTTCGACCGCGTGTTCATCCCGGGCGATCGCTTCCGGATCACCCGCGAACTCCGTTACGAAGGAGCGACCTCATGAAGATCCTCGTCACTATCAAGCAGGTGCCGGACACGGCGACCCAGGTGAAGATCGCGGCCGACGGCAAGTCGATCGATACCACCGGCGTCACGTGGATCGTCTCGCCGTACGACGAGTTCGCCGTCGAGGAGGCGCTGCGCATCAAGGAAAAGCGCGGCCAGGGCGAGGTCGTGGCGGTCTCGCTCGGTCCCGATCGGGTGAAGGAGGCGCTCCGCTCCTGCCTCGCGATGGGCTGCGACCGCGCGATCCACCTGAACGACCCGGCGTGGGCGGCGGTCGACACGCTGGCGACGGCCCGCGCGCTCGCGGCGGTCATCAAGCAGGAAGGGCCGCAGCTCGTGCTGTGCGGCCGCCAGGCGATCGACGACGACATGGGCGCGGTGACGGCGCAGCTCGCCGAGCTGCTCGGCTGGCCGTGTGCCTACTGGATCATGGAGGAGGCGATCGACGCCGACGGCAAGTCCGTCCGCGCCGCCCGCCAGGTCGAGGGCGGGCTCGAGGTCTTCGACCTCCCGCTGCCGGCCGTGCTCGCCGCGCAGAAGGGACTCAACGAGCCGCGCTATCCGACGCTCAAAGGGATCATGGGCGCCAAGAAGAAGGAGATCAGGGACGTGAAGGCGGCCGACCTCGGAGCGGCGCCCGAGCCGCCGCAGCTCTCGATCGTCGGACTCCAGGCTCTCCCGCCCCGCCCGCCCGGACGCATCATCCAGGGCGACGTGCCCACCGCGGTGAAGGAGCTCGTCCGCGCCCTGCGCGAGGACGCCAAAGCCATCTAGCGAAGGGGAAGAGGGAACAATGCCGAACGCGTTCTGGTGCCTCGTCGAGGACGATCGAAACGGCTCGCCGAAGAAGGTCATGGCCGAGGTCATCGGCGAAGCCTCGCGGCTCGCGCCCGGGCGGGCCGAGGCCGTGTGGCTCACCGACAAGGCGAGCGAGGCCGGCCTGAAGCAGCTCGCCGAGTGGGGCGCCGCGAGAGTGCTGCTCCTCGAGCACGCGGCGCTCGCTCCGTACCGGAGCGAAGTGTGGGTGGCCGCCGCCGCCGAGCTCGCGGCCAAGGAGGCGCCGAAGGCGATCTTCGCGCCCGTGACGAGCCGCCAGCGCGAGTTCGTGGCGCGGCTCGCCGCGCGGCTCGGCGTGGGCCTCGCCGCCGATTCGGTCGGCTTCGCGCTCGAGGGCGACTCGCTCGTCGCGACGCGCCCGGTCTACGCCGGCAAGCTTCTCTCGAAGGTGACGTGGGCGAAGGCGCCGTGGGTCGCGACGCTCAGGCCCAACGTGTTCCGTCCCGCCGAAACGCAGACCGGAAAGACCGCGCCGGTCGAGCGTCCCGCGGTGGCGGCCGCCGCCGCCCAGATGAAGTTCGTGGAGCGGCGCGAGGAAGTCTCGACGGGGCTCCCCGAGCTGACCGAAGCGGAGACGGTCATCTCGGGCGGCCGTGGGATGAAGGGGCCCGAGAATTACGTGATCCTCGAGGAGCTGGGGCGTGTGATCGGCGCCGCGGTGGGCGCGTCCCGCGCCGCCGTCGACGCCGGCTGGCGGCCGCACCGGTTCCAGATCGGACAGACCGGCCGGACCATCTCGCCCAAGCTCTACCTGGGCTTCGGCGTCTCGGGCGCGATCCAGCACCTGGCCGGGATGCGAACGTCGAAAGTCATCGTCGCGGTGAACAAGGACCCGGAGGCGCCGATCTTCAAGATCGCCGACTTCGGCCTCGTCGCCGACCTCTTCGAGGTCGTGCCCGAGCTCACGAAAGAGTTCAAGAAGCTCCTGGAGAAATAGACCAAGGCTCATGCGACTGGAATTGACCGACGAGCAGCAGATGATCCAGGCGACGGTCCGGGAGTTTGCCGACGCCCAGATCAGGCCGATCGCCGCCGAGATCGATCGGGACTGCCGCTTCCCGCACGAGACGGTCAAGGGCATGGGCGAGCTCGGCCTCATGGGCATGGTGATTCCCGAGCGGTGGGGCGGGAGCGGGGCCGGCGCGGTGGCGTACGTGGTGGCCCTCGAGGAGATCGCCAGGGCGTGCGCGAGCCACGCGGTCGTCATGGCGGTCAACAACTCGCTCTACGGCGACCCGCTGTACCGGTTCGGCACGGACGCGCAGCGCGAGCAGTTCCTCCGGCCGGTCGCCTCCGGCCATGCCCACGGGTGCTTCGCGCTCACGGAGCCCCAGGCCGGCTCCGACGCGACGAACCAGGCGACGATCGCGTCGCGCGACGGCGATCATTACGTGCTCACCGGCCGCAAGCGCTTCATCACCACCGGCCGCGAAGCGTCGTTCGCGCTCGTCTTCGGCCAGACGGATCGCGCCCGCGGGCATCGCGGTATTTCCGCCTTCGTCGTCGAGAAGGGGACGGCCGGCTTCACCGTCGCCAAGATCGAGGACAAGCTCGGCATCCGGGCCTCCGACACCGCCGAGCTCGTCTTCGACGACTGCCGCGTGCTGGCCGCGAACCGCCTCGGCGAAGAGGGACAGGGGTTCCGGATCGCCCTGTCGGCGATCGACGGCGGCCGGGTCGGCATCGCCGCCCAGGCGGTCGGCATCGCCGCGGGCGCGTACGAGCGATCGGTGGCCTACGCGCGGGAGCGCCGATCCTTCGGCGTCCCGATCGGCGAGCACCAGATGGTGCAATGGATGCTGGCCGACATGGCGGTGGCGATCGACGGCGCCCGGCTGCTCACGCTGCGCGCCGCCGCCCTCAAGGAGGCCGGCCGGCCGTTCGGGACCGCCGCCGCGATGGCCAAGCTGTTCGCCGCCGAGATGGCGATGAAGGTCACCACCGACGCCATCCAGGTCCACGGCGGCTACGGCTTCATCAAGGACTACGAGGTGGAGCGCGCCTTCCGCGACGCGAAGATCACGCAGCTCTACGAGGGAACCTCCCAGATCCAGAAGCTCGTGATCGCGCGCGCGGTGCTGCGAGGTGATCATGACAGAGCCTGAGCGCTGGCCCGAGCGGCCGGCGCGCTTCGAGACGCTGTCGGGCATCCCGGTCGAGCCCCTGTACACGCCGGAGAGCCTCGCCGGCTGGTCGCCGGCCGAGCAACTGGGCCGTCCGGGCGAGTATCCGTTCACCCGCGGCGTCTATCCCACGATGTACCGCGGACGCCTGTGGACGATGCGGATGTTCGCCGGCTTCGGCCGTCCCGAGGACACCAACGCCCGGTTCAAGTACCTCCTGGCCCAGGGCCAGACCGGGCTGTCGACCGCGTTCGACATGCCGGCGCTGATGGGGTACGACGCGGATCACCCGCGCGCGCGGGGCGAGGTCGGCAAGGAAGGCGTGTCGATCTCCACGCTCGACGACTTCGAGCGCCTGTTCGCCGACATTCCCCTCGGCGACGTCACCACGTCGATGACGATCAACTGCACGGCGTCGGTCGCCCTCGCCATGTACCTGGCGGTCGCCGAGAAGCAGGGGATTGCGTGGGACCGGGTCGGCGGCACCATGCAGAACGACATGCTGAAGGAGTTCATCGCCCAGAAGGAATGGATCTGCCCGCCCGAGCCGGCGGTGCGCATCGTCGTCGACATGATCGAGTTCACCGCCAAGCACGTGCCGCGCTTCAATCCGGTCTCGATCTCCGGATATCACATCCGGGAGGCCGGCGCGACCGCGGTGCAGGAGCTCGCGTTCACGCTGGCCGACGGGCTCGGCTACGTCGAGGCGGCGTGCGCGCGGGGGCTCGACATCGACAGCTTCGCGCCGCGGCTCTCGTTCTTCTTCGACATTCACAACGACTTCTTCGAGGAGATCGCCAAGCTCCGGGCGGCCCGGCGCCTGTGGGCGCGCTTCATGAAGGAGCGCTTCGGGGCCAAGAAGCCCGAGTCGATGCGGCTGCGGACGCACACCCAGACCGCCGGGGTCTCGGCGACCGCCCAGCAGCCGCTCAACAACGTGGCGCGCGTCGCCCTGCAGGCGCTGGCGGCCGTGCTCGGCGGGGCGCAGTCGCTTCACACCAATTCCTACGACGAGACGTGGGCCTTGCCGACGGAGGAAGCGGTGACGGTCGCGCTGCGAACCCAGCAGATCATCGCGGAGGAATCCGGCGTCGCGATGACCATCGATCCGCTCGGCGGCTCGTACTACCTCGAGACGCTCACCAACAAGATGGAGGCGGCGGCGCACGAGTACATCCGGAAGATCGACGCCATGGGCGGCATCGTCCGGGCCATCGACACCGGCTACCCGCAGCGCGAGATCGCGGACGCCGCCTACCGCTACCAGCTGATGGAGGACCGCAACGAGAAGGTCGTCGTCGGGGTCAACAAGTACGCGATGACGGAGGGGCGCCCCATCAACTACCTCAAGATCGACGCCGCCGTCGAGCACGAGCAGGTGGAGCGCGTCCGCCGCTTCAAGGCCTCGCGCGACGCGGCCAAGGTGGAGCGGCGGCTCCAGCAGCTGGCCGAGGCGTGCCGCGGGACGCGCAACGTGATGCCGGTGCTGATCGACGCGGTGAAGGATTATGTGAGCCTCGGCGAGATCGCGGACGTGTACCGGCAAGCATTCGGCCTCTATCGCGAGCCGATCATCTTTTAGGGCAGGAGCAGCAACGCAGATGCTGCGCAGGGTGAAGGAGAGATGAGATGAGTGAGCCGATCAGGATCACGCGGGCGACGGTGAAGAAGCAGAAGCCGAAGGACAGCGAGCTCACGTTCGGGACCGTCTTCACCGATCACATGTTCGTCATGAACTTCCAGGAGGAGAAGGGCTGGTACGACCCGCGCGTCGAGCCGTACGGGCCGCTCTCGATGGACCCGGCGGCGGCCGTGCTGCACTACGCCCAGGCGGTGTTCGACGGTCTCAAGGCGTTCCGCGGCCGCGACGGCCGCGTCCGCCTCTTCCGACCGCAGAAGCACGTGGACCGGCTCATCCAGTCCTCGAACCGCCTGTGCATCCCGCCGCTCGATCCCGAGCTCGCGCTGAGGTCGCTCGTGACGCTCGTCGGCATCGAGAAGGACTGGGTGCCCTCGACGGTGGGAACATCCCTCTACGTTCGCCCGACGATCGTCGCCAACGAGGCCTTCCTGGGCGTGCGGCCGGCGAAGTCCTACATCTACTACGTGATCCTGTCCCCCGTCGGCGCCTACTACCCCGAGGGGATGAATCCGGTGAAGATCCTGGTGGTCGACAAGTACGTCCGCGCCGTCGAGGGCGGCGTGGGCAGCGCGAAGACCGGCGTCAACTACGCGGCAAGCCTCTTCGCCGCCGAGGAGGCGAAGCACGCCGGGTTCACGCAGGTGCTGTGGCTCGATGGCCGGGAGCGCAAGTACATCGACGAAGTGGGCACGATGAACATCATGCTGAAGATCGGGGACGAGATCGTCACGCCGCCGCTCAGCGGGACGATCCTGGCCGGCGTCACCCGTGACTCGGCCCTGACGCTGATGCGCGAGTGGGGCCTGCGGGTCGCCGAGCGCCCGATCGCGATCGACGAGGTGGCCGCCGCCGCGCGTAAGGGCACGCTCGAGGAAGTCTGGGGCACCGGTACCGCTGCCGTCATCTCGCCGGTCGGCGAGCTCGCCTACAAGGGCGAGCGGCTCGTGATCAACGAGGGCAAGATCGGCAAGCTTACCCGGAAGCTCTACGACGCGATCGTCGGCATCCAGTACGGGACGGCGCCGGACCCCCACGGCTGGACGGTCCCGGTCTAGGCGACGGGGATGAGCGACTGCGTCTTCTGCAAGATCCGCGACGGACAGATTCCGTCGATCAAGCTCCACGAGGACGCGCGGACACTCTGCATCATGGACATCAACCCGCTCAACGCGGGCCACTGCCTGGTCCTCACCCGGGCGCACGCGCCGACGATCTTCGACGCAGACCCGGCCGATCTCGCGGCCGCGATCACCACCGCGCAGCGGGTCGCCCGGGCGCAGCAGACGGCGCTCCGGCCCGACGGGCTGAACATGCTGCAGGCCAACGGCGCGGCGGCCTTCCAGTCGGTGCCGCACTTCCACCTGCACCTCATCCCGCGCTGGACCAACGACGGCAAGGGCTTCGATTGGACGCTCGTCCCCGGGGAACGAGATCAGATCCAGAAAGCCGGCGAGAAGATCCGCGCCGCGCTCGCGGGAGGCGCATGATGGCCGAGCGGGCGATTCGCGTCGTCGTCGCCAAGCCGGGACTCGACGGCCACGACCGCGGGGCCAAGATCGTGGCGCGCGCGCTGCGCGACGCGGGCTTCGAGGTGATCTACACCGGGCTCCACCAGACGCCCGAGCAGATCGTCGCCACCGCGGTCCAGGAGGACGCCGACGCCATCGGGCTCTCGGTCCTCTCCGGGGCCCACAACTATCTCTTCCAGCGCGTCCTCGAGCTGCTGGCCGAGCAGGGCGCCGGCGACATCGCCGTCTTCGGGGGCGGGATCATCCCGCCCGAGGACATCGCCGGCCTCAAGGCGATGGGCGTGAAGGAGCTCTTCACGCCCGGCACCTCGACCCAGGACATCGTTCGCTTCGTTCGCGAGCACATCCGCGCGGCGGTCTGAGCGTGGACTTCGAGCTGAGCGCCGAGCAGCAGCAGGTCCGCGAGGTCGCCCGCGCGTTCGCGGAGGCCGAGCTCGGCGACAAGATCGCCCCGTTCGACGAGCGCCACGAGTTCCCGCACGCGATCGTGAAGAAGCTCGGCCCACTCGGCTTCCTCGGCGTGCTCGTGCCCGAGGAGCTCGGCGGCGCCGCGCTGGACTACGTGTCGTACGCGCTGATCGTCGAGGAGCTGTGCCGTGGCGACGCGTCGGTCGGCATCACGATGTGGGCGCACAACTCGCTCTGCACCAACCACATCGCCACCTTCGGATCGCCGGAGCAGAAGCGGCGGTATCTGCCGCCCCTGGCCGCCGGCCGGGTGCTGGGAGCCTGGGGCCTCACCGAGCCGGGCTCGGGCTCGGACGCCGCGGCGCTCGTCACGCGCGCCGAGCTCCGCGGGGAATCGTGGATCCTGAACGGCAGCAAGGCCTTCATCACGAACGCCTCGGTCGCCTCCACCGCGGTCGTCATGGCCCGTACCGACGGCGGGCGGAGCCGGGGCATCTCGGCCTTCGTCGTCGAGCGCGGGGCGCCCGGCTTCACGAGCGGCAAGCCGTATCGCAAGCTCGGGCTGCACGCCTCGGACACGGCGGAGCTGATCTTTCAGGACGCCCGCATCCCCGCCGCCAGCCTGCTCGGCGAGCGCGGCGCCGGGTTCGCGCAGGCCATGACGGTGCTGGAGGGCGGGCGCATCGCGATGGCGGCGATGGGCGTGGGCATCGGCCAGGCGGCGGTGGATCAGGCCACCCGGTACATGCGGCAGCGCACCGCGTTCGGCAAGACGCTCGCGGAGTTCGACGGTCTTCAGGGCATGATCGCCGACGTCGCGACCGACGTCGAGGTGGCGCGCCTGCTGACGCTGCGCGCGGCTTATTTAAAAGATAGCGGCCGGCCGGCGATGCACGCGGCGGCGATGGCGAAGCTCTTCGCGTCGGAGGCGGCGATGAAGGCGGCGACAAAGGCCGTGCAGATCCACGGCGGCGCCGGATACATCTCGGAATTCCCGGTCGAGCGCATCTTCCGGGACGCGAAGCTCACCGAGATCGGCGAAGGCACGTCCGAAATTCAGCGCATGGTCATCGCCCGGGAGATCCTCCAGCTCACGTGACGGTCTCCCGCGGCGAGCTGATCGCCATCGAGGGCGTCACCAAGCAGTACCTCACCACCTCGGGCCCGGTCGAAGCGCTCCGCGACGTCTCGCTGGCCGTCGGCGAATCCGCGTTCTGCACGCTGATCGGTCCCTCCGGGTGCGGCAAGTCGACGCTCCTCGGCATGCTCGGCGGCCTCGTGACGCCCGACGCCGGGCGCCTCCTGGTCGACGGCGAGCCGGTGAGGGGGCCGGATCCGCGGCGCGTCGCGACCGTGTTCCAGGACCCCGGCCTTTTCCCGTGGCGCACCGCCCTCGAGAACGTCGAGCTCGGGCTCGAGCTGCAGGGCGTCGCGGCGGCGCGCCGCCGTCGCGTTGCCGCCGAGCTTCTCGGCCCCCTCGGCCTCGCCGGGTTCGCCGAGAAGTACCCGCGCGAGCTGTCGGGCGGGATGAAGCAGCGCGTGGCGATCGGACGCGCGCTGGCGATCGACGCGAAGATTCTGCTGATGGACGAGCCGTTCGGCGCGCTCGACGAGCAGACGCGTCTGCTGATGGGTGAGTGGCTCCTCGACATCTGGCGCCGCACCCGCAAGACCATCATCTTCGTCACTCACAGCCTGCACGAGGCGCTCTTCCTGTCGACCCGCGTCGCGGTGATGACGGCGAGACCCGGGCGGATCAAGGCGGTGCTCGAGCTGCCGATGGAGCACCCGCGATCGATGGAGTCGCCCGAGATGGTGGAGCTCCGCGCCAAGCTCTGGAGCGAGATCCGCGAGGAATCGCTGCGGGCCATGCAGTGAGGGTCGGCCTGCTGCGCCTCGGGCTCCTCGCCGCCGTGCTGGCGGCGTGGGAGCTGGCCGGGCGGGCGGCGAACCCGCTCCTCGCGGTCCCGCCCTCGGCGGTGCTTCCGGCGCTGCGCGATCTCCTGCTCCTGCGATCCTATCCGGATCTGCCCGCGAGCCTCTGGCTGACGGTGCGCGAGATCGGCACGGCGTACGCGCTGGCGGTCACGGCCGGACTGGGCGCGGGCCTCGGGCTCGGGATGTACCGGCTCGTCGGCCGCGCCTGGGGGCCGATGCTCGCCGCGCTCTACGCCGTACCGGCGGTCGTCTGGTATCCGTCCCTCATGCTCTTCTTCGGCCTCGGCGCGGCCTCGAAGATCGCCTTCGGCTTCCTGCTGGGCTTCTTCCCGATCACCCTCGCGGTGCTCGCCGGCGTCCGCCAGGTCAATCCGCACCTCGTCACCGTCGCGCGCGCGTACGGCGCGGGCACGCTCGCCGTCTTCGGCCGGGTCATGCTGCCCTCGATGCTCTTCACGCTGGCGGGAGGCCTGCGGACCGGGCTCGCCCTGTGCGTGATCGGCGTCATCGTCGGCGAGATCCTCGGCGCGAAGGCCGGGATGGGCGCGCTCATCAATCATGCGTACGGACTGCTGAGAACGGGAGACTACGTGGCGCTCGTGCTCGTCACGCTCGCTCTCGTCGTCGGCTCGGACGTCCTGGCGAGCCTCCTCGAGCGCAAAGCCCGCGCGTGGACCGAATGATTCGAGGGACTCGAATGAATCTGCGGCCGAGTACACAGAACACCAGGCGTTGTCCGGGCGACCGGAGCCGGGTCGCACCTGTTTCAGGCCACCCTCGGTCCAAGCCGGCCTCAAGGACCCCGCTACAATAAATACCCGCGTCAGGGCCCTCCAGCTCGTGACCGTCCTGCTAAGCCTTGCCGCCTGGGAGACCGCAGCGCGCAGTGGCTGGGTCGACCCGCTCTTCGTTCCGGCGCCGACCGCCGTTGCCCGGGCGCTCGTCCGGATCGGCGGCCCGGCGCTGGCGGCTCTGGCCGACACCCTCGGCAAGACGGCCCTCGCCTACATTCTGTCGGTCGCGCTCGGCGTCACGGCGGGCCTCGCCGTCGGCTCGGCGCGGCTGCTGCGGGACGTGCTCTCCCCCTACGTGATCGCGCTCTACGGCATCCCCAAGATCCTGGTACTGCCCTGGATCGTCCTCCTGCTCGGCTACGGGACGGCGCCGGCGGTTTTCTACGGCGCCATCCACGGGCTCTTCCCGATCATGGTGCTCGTGATGGGCGCCGTGCGGGACGTCGACCGCTCGCTCGTGACCGTGGCGCGGTCGTTCGGCGCGACACCGCTCCAGCTCTACTGGAAGGTGCTGCTCCCGGCGATCGTCCCGTCGGTGCTCGCCGGGATGCGGCTCGGGATCGTGTTCTGCCTGCTGGGGGTCCTCGTGGTCGAGATGTTCGCCGGCGTGCGCGGGATGGGCCACGTCCTGGGCACGTTCGCCAACGGATTCCAGGCGCCGGAGCTCTTCGCGGCGACCGGCCTCGTGTCGGCGGCCTCCATCGCGATCGTGCTGGCGCTCGACAACCTGAACGATCGGCTCTCTCGCTGGCGCGGTTGATCTGCATCGGTCCAGGGCTTCGCAGTCGACCGCCCAATTCCTGAACACCTCCCTTCCGAGCACTGCAGGACGTGCTGATATTTCAGAGGTTTAGGCCGCGCCCTTCCTGGAACGCCGATTGCTCTTTCCAGGTGAGCGGGAGGGCAAACGGCAATGGATTCCTCGGTCGAGGCAGGGATCGTCACCGTGTATATGGCGCTGGACGGCGGGCTTCATCACTCGCGCTGCAGCCAGCGGCTCTCGCTGCATGGCCAGCGTGCAGGCCTGGAGCTCGACTTCTACTGTCTGGCGTGCGCCGAGTCCGTGACGATTCCGTTCTGCGTCCTCGAGCGCATTCCGATCGCGGACGTCGCCTAGCTCCTACTCGCCCCGCAGCGTCGGGTCGAGCAGGTCGCGGAGCCAGTCGCCCGTCCGGCTCACGATGATCGACGTGAGCATGAGGACGATTCCCGGCGCCGTTGATATCCACCACGCCGAGTCGAGGTATTCCCGCCCCTCGTGAACCATCCCGCCCCATGACGGTGTCGGCGGCTGAACGCCGAGCCCCAGGAACGAGAGCGTCGCTTCGAGCACGATGGCCCGGGCCAGCTCGAGAGTCGCGATGACGACGAGCGACGAGAGTACGTTCGGCAGGATGTGGCGTGCGATGACCCGCGCCACCGAGCCGCCCAGTGCGTGGATCGCGTCGACGAACTCGCGGGAGCGCAGCACCAGCACCTGCGAGCGGAGAACGCGGGCGTAGGTGACCCAGCCCGAGAGCCCGATGACGACGATCAGCGTGGGGAAGCTCGGCCCGAGCACCGCGATGATGCCGATCGCCAGCAGGATGAACGGAAACGCGAGCTGCGCGTCGGCGAGCGTCATGACGATGCTGTCGGTCCAGCCGCCGCGGAAGCCGGCCAGGAGTCCCAGGCTGGCGCCGACGATCCCGCCGACCACCACCGCCGCCAGGCCGACCAGCAGCGAGACCCGAGCTCCGTAGATCGCGCGCGAGAGGACGTCGCGCCCGAGGTGGTCGGTGCCGAGCAGGTGCGCCTTGCCGTCGGCGCCCGCGAGCGTCGGCGCCGCCAGCCGTCCCCGCAGCGACTGCCTGATCGGATCGTACGGCGCGATCAGGGGCGCCGCCAGCGCCACGACGACCAGCACCAGGACGAACACGCCGCCTCCCAGCGCCATCCAGCGCGTCCGGCGGGCGCGGCTCGCGCGGGCCGCCGGCGCCCCGGCGGCGCTCGTGTCAGCTCGCGCGGACGCGGGGATCGAGGAGTCCATAGATCAGGTCGATACAGAAGTTGATCACGATGAAGAGCAGGGCGGAGAGGAACACCGTGCACTGCACGATGGGATAGTCGCGGTTGTAGATCGACTGGATCGCGAGCCGCCCCATGCCCGGCCATGCGAACACCGTCTCCGTCACCACGGCCCCGCCGAGCAGCGTGCCGAACTGGAGCCCGGTGATCGTCACGATCGGGACGGCCGCGTTCTTGAGCGTGTGCTTGGCGATCACCAGCGCCTCGGAGACGCCCTTGGCCCGCGCGGTGCGGACGTAGTCCGCCCGCAGCACCTCGAGCACCGCCGATCGGGTGAGCCGGGCGATCGAGGCCATGGCGAAGGCGCCGAGCGTGAGCGCCGGCAGCACCAGGTGACGCCAGCTCTCCCGGCCCGAGGTCGGCAGGAGGCCGAGGTTCAGGGAGACGACCAGGATCAGGAGGATGCCGATGAAGAAGGTAGGCGCCGACTGGCCGACGAGCGCGAGCCCCATCGCGGCCTGGTCGACGAACGAGTTGCGCCGAACCGCGGAGATCACGCCGATCGGCAGGGCGACGAGCGCCGCCAGCACGAATGCCGTCAGGCCCAGCTGGAGCGTCGCCGGCAGGTAGCCGAGCACCACGCGGAGGGCCGGCTGGCGAAAGTGGATCGAGCGGCCGAAATCCCCCTGGAGGACGTGGCCGAGAAAGACGGCGTACTGCACGGGCAGCGGACGGTCGAGGCCGAGCTCGGCCCGCACCCGGAAGATCTCGCTGCGCGGCGCGTCGGGCGGGAGCAGCAGCGGGACGGGATCGCCCGACAGTCGCATGACGACGAAGACGACGGTGGAGACGAGCCAGAGGGCGATCGCGGCACGAAGAAGGCGGGAGGCGAGGAACGGAAGAAGTCCGCGCATGGTCACCGGGACGGAGCCCGGGGGCTCCGTCCCGGCCCGTCAGCTTACGTGCGGCGGAACTTGAAGTTGAAACGGCGGATTTCGAGCTGCTGGAGCGGATCGGGCGTCCACTCCACATACTTCTGGAGGCCGTAATCCTCGTACGGCTGGATCACGGGGATCCAGGGCAGGTGCTCCAGGAAGAGCTGGGTCATCCGCTTGTACGCGCCCGCCCGGAATTTTTCGTCGACCGAGAAGCGCGCGGCGCTGCCGAGCTCGTCGAACTCGGGATGGCGCCAGTAGTCCTGCGGGCCCCCGGGGCCGAGCAGGCGCCACATCATGCCGTCGGGATCTCGCAGCGTGGAGGTCGGATCGGACCACCAGAGCCCCTTGAAGCTCTTGTCGCGGATCTTCTGGGCGCGCACGGAGTACTCGAAGACCTCGACCTTGGCGTTGACCCCGACGTCCCGCCACATGGCCTGGACGGCCTCGGCCATCGGCTTGTCGCCCGCCAGATAGCCCGCGGTGGTCTCGATCACGATCTCCTCACCGTTGTAGCCGGCCTTCTTGAGACGCGCCTTCGCCTCGCCCGGGTTGAATGCCAGCGGGGGTAGCGCCGCGTCGAAGTGGTTATCGCCCTTGGCGATCATGGAGTTCGGCACGATGCCGCGGCCGCGCCAGAGCTCCTTCACGATCGCCTCGCGGTCGACGGCCAGGGAGAGCGCCTGCTTCACGAGGGGATTGTCGAGCGGCGGCCGCTTCGAGTTGACCGCGAGCACGTAGAGGCCGCCGTACAGCGCGCCGGTCACTGTCGTTCCCGCGCTGCCCTTGACCCGCTCGCCCTGGTCGGGCGGCACCTGGGTGATCAGGTCGACCTCGCCCTTGAGGAGCGCCGCAACGCGGGGCGCCATCTCGGGCAGTGCCCGGACGACGAGTCGGTCGAAATCGACGCGCCCGCCCCAGTAGCTCGGGTACGCTTCGAGCACGATCTTGTCGTCCTTCGTCCACGAGACGAAGCGCAGCGGCCCGGTCCCGACCGGCGCCTCGTTGAACTTGTCGGGCCCGACCGCCTCGACGTACTTCTTGGGGACAATCTGCCCGCCGTAGAAGCCGAGCCGCGCCGGCAGCAACGGATCCGGCTTCTTGGTGTGCACGAGGGCGGTGCTCGCGTCCGGGGTCTCGACGCGATCGACCGTCGTCAAGATGGTGCTCACACGGTTGCCCTTCAGGGTCGTATCCAGTGTGCGGTCGATGCTGAACTTCACGTCGGCCGACGTGAACGGATCGCCGTTGTGCCACTTGACGCCCGGGCGCAGCTTGAATGCCCACGTCGTCTGCCCCTGGAGCTTCCACTCCGCGGCGAGGCCGGGTGCGAGCTTGCCGTCCGGACGGCGGCTCGTGAGGTTGTCGAAGATGTTGAACGAGATGCGGATGTCGTTCGATGACGTGCTCAGGTGGGGATCGAGGAACGCAATGTCGCCGCCCTGGGCGACGACGAGCTCGCGCTTCTGCGTGGTCTGCGCCTGCGCCGCGCGCGGGAGCCCCGGCACGGCGGCGGCGCCGGCGGCCGCGAGCTTCAGCACGTCACGTCGAGTCAACTCTGCCATACACGCCTCCCTCGGCGGTGCGTGGGTGTGGGCCTTCGGTGGGAGTCTATATGGGGGCGATTGGCAATCGCTGTCAAGGCCCGGTCGGCGGAAGGGGCGAGCGGCGCACGCGGGCCTGGACGTCGGCGACGACGTTCCGGTCGAGCGTGATCTCGACCTCGTGCTGCTCCACGGACCAGCCGCTGACGGTCGCCAGCCACCCGAAGCGCCGCCGGCGCTGGGGGACGATCCGGCTCCCGCGGTAGAAGACCGTGCGCCGATCGGGCGTGGCGAGCTGCTCGTGCTCCTCGGGCTCGCCGCCGCCCATTTTCAGGATGTCCTCGTAGGTCGTGGTGCCGGGCACGATGCGCGCGAGCGCTTCCCGCGACAGCACCACCCCGGTCTCCCGCGCGGCATCGCCGGGCCCGATGTGGACGCGGTTGACGATCTCCCGCTTGGTTCGCCGGAAGATCATCATGAAGACCGGCATGGTGAGATTGCCGACGAAGAAGAAGATGATCGGAATGATCACCGGCGCCCACGTTCGGAGGCCCTTGAAGTAGCCGAACTGGACGGTCAGCACCTGCGGGCTGATGCCCTCCGAGCGGTCGAGGAACATCGAGATTTCCTCGGTGGAGTCGAGCGTCTCGCTGAGCCGGCGGTTCGCGGTGCGCGGGAAGACGTCGTAGATCTTCAGGTGGTCGGCGTCGCGGAAGTTGATGACAAGCTGCGACGGGTCGTCGGCCAGGCGGACGACCCGGTCGCGATGCTCGAAGTAGAGCGGGAACAGGGCGCGCGGCCGCACGTCGTTGAAGGTGAGCGCGAGCGCGTAGTGCGGGCCCCAGAATAGGTCCTCGATCCACGTGGCGGTGCGCCGCTTCACGAGGTCGGTCACCTCCATGCGGAGGTCCATCAGCCACGTGCGGTTGGCGAGGAGCGGCGTCCACGGGATTCGCACGTAGGTGACCGGCGCCGTGAGACCGAGCGGGCCGCCCAGGCGCACGAACGTCACGAACGGCGCCCCGCCCTTCACCGGCTCGGGCGGCATCTCCTCGCCGATTCGGTAGAGGCTCTGGGCGAAGAGCGGCAGGCGCCCCTCCCTGATCGGCGTGAACCCGCGCGCCGTGACGTAGGCCGCGAGCGCCGGGTCGGGCGCGCCCGCCGTGCTCGCTCCGACGGAGTTCGGCCACAGGAGATAGAGATCCTGCGCGATCGCGGCGCCGCTCTTGTTCGGCGGGACGACCAGGCTCCAGAGGACGTCCAGCGTGACCCCGAGCTCCGGCGTCACCGCCAGGCGGACGAACAGCGGGCCCACCATGAACTCAGGATTCGGCCGCGAGGCGAGGAACACCTGCGCGCCGGCCGCGCCGGGCGCCGCCACGAGCAGCATCGCCGCGATCCAGGCGCGGATCACTCCGGGTCTCACGCGGTCCCCGGCTGTGTCAGGCGGCTCCGATGCACCTGCGCCTGGACGTCGCGGACACGGTCGCCGTCGAGCTCGATCTCGACTTCGTGACGCTCGACGTCCCAGCGGTGTACGGTCGCCAGCCACCCGAGCCGCCGGCGCCGGTGAGGCACCACGCGCCGGCCGCGGTAGACCAGGGTGCGGCGACCGGGAGGACTGACCTGCTCGCGCTCCTCCGGATCGGGACCACAGAGCTTCAGGACCTCGTCGTAAGTAGTCTCGCCCGGCGCGATGTGCGAGAGCGTCTCGCGCGGCACGATGGTGCCCGTCTCCTGCTGGGCGGACGCGCCGCTCGTGGGCCCGAACTGGACACGCCCCTGGATTCTGGCGCCGATGCTCTTGGCGAGGGTCGTGAGGAGCGGCCCCGCCAGGTTGCCCAGCACGAAGAACACCGCCGCGAAGAGGAGCGGCGCCCACGCCTTCCATCCGGTGAAATATCCGAACTGCACCGAGAGAATTTGGGGCCGGAGGCCCTCGGACGGATCGAGATAGGCCGAGACGATCTCCGTCGCGCGGCGTGTCTCGCTGGACCGGCGCTGGCTCGAGCCGGGGTAGACCTCGTGGATCTTCAGATGATCGGCGTCCGTGAAGGTGACGATGAGCTGGGCCGGGTCGTCGGCCAGATGAACGACGCGGTCGCGGTACGCCAGATACAGGGGAAACGTCGCGCGAGCCCGGACGTCGTTGAAGCTCAGGGTGATCACGTGCCGCTCGCCCCACAGCGCGTTCTCGAGCCAGGTGGCCTGCTTCGGCCGCCTGAGCCCGGTCAGGCGCATCCGCAGCTCGAGTAGCCACGCGCGGTCGACGAGCCGCGGCGTCGACGGGATCCGGATCCAGCTCGCCGGCGCGCCCTGGCCGAGCGGGCCCGCCTCGCGTGCGTACGTGACGAACGGTGCGCCGCCGGCCAGCGCCTCGGGACCGGGACGCTTCGGGCCGGAATACACGGCGCGAGCCGAGAGCGGCAGCCGTCCTTCCCGCGTCACCTGGAATCCCCGCTCCTCGACGGTCCGGCGAAGCTCGGGATCGGGAGCGCCCGGAACCGTCTCGCCGTCGACCTCGCCGGGCCAGAGCAGATAGAGGTCCCCGGGCTGGCCTTTCCCGGCGGCGGCCGGCGCCACGACACTGAAGAGCACGGTGACGTCGATGGGCCCGGCCTTGGGCCCGACGTTCGCCCGGACGAAGAGGGGCCCGATCGTGAACTCGGGCTTGGGCTGGCTCGCGATGAAGACCTGCGCGATCGCGTCGCCCGGTCGGACCCACAGCAGAAAGCAGAGTCCGCCGAGCAGAGCGAGCAGGCGACCGACGCCACCACCAGCCATGCGTGTTACACGCGAACCGGCGTGAGCTCCCGTGTGTAGTGCTCGTCGAGCGGGAGCTTCTTCTTGAGAAGGCCGTGCTCGAGGAGCGTGTTCTGCATGACCGCGAGCGCCTCCACGTCGATGTGCCCGTCGACGGGCAGCAGCGGGCCCGAGATCTTGTGGGCGGCGAGCACCGCCTCCGGCGTCCAGCCGAGCTTCTTCGCCACCAGCTCCGCCGCCTCCTTCGGCGTCTCGCGCATCAGCTTGATCGCGCGAAAGAGCGCGCGCTGGCTCTTCCGGATCGGGTCGGCCAGCCGTCGAATCGCGTCCTCGGACGCGTACTGGATCTGGCTGATCCACTTCGGCGTGACCGCGTCCAGGCGCAGCAGCACCTTCGACTTGCCCTGAAGCTCCGTGACGGCGCCGCCGTCGCCCCAGACGTAGGCGGCGATCTCGCGCCGCGCCAGGGCCGCCAGCTGCGCGTCGAGGCCGCCGAGGCCCACGATCTGCACGTCCCGGTCCGGGTCCCAGCCCTCCTTCCGGGCGAGCATGCGCGCGAAGACCCAGGTGGTGGCGCCGAGCCGCGTGACGCCGATCGTCTTGCCCTTGAGATCGCCGACCCGCTGGACGTCCGGCGCCACGTTGAGGGTGAAGTGATTGCCCTCGGTGTGGGTCGCGATCATCTTGATCGGCGAGCCGGCCTCGCGAAAGACGAAGATGTCGGTGCTGCCGGAGATTCCGACGAGACACTCGCCGACCATCACCGCCTTGAGGAGATCGGGCCCGCCGCGGAAGGGGACGAATTCGACGGCGAGGCCCTCGGCGGCGAAGAACCCGCGCTCGAGGGCGACGATGACCGGCCCCGCCATCGAGTAGTCGCCGAGCACCGCCGTGCCGATCTTGACCGCGGTCTGAGCGCGCGCGGCGCGCGCGAGGACGGGGGCCGCGCTCGCGGCGAGGGCACCAGCGGCGAATCGACGGCGCGTGATTGCGGACATCATGGCTCCCTTGCGCCCGGCGGCCTTGACTTTCACCGGGCACGCGGTGATCGTACAACCTCGTGAGCGGCGCGGAAAGCCTGACCCGATGACCGAGTCGCCCGTCACGTTCGAAGCCAGTGACGGCGTGGGCTGGATCACGCTCAATCGGCCCGCGGTCCTCAACGCGCTGTCCACCGAGCTCGTGGTCGCGCTGGCCGACTGCGCCGCGCGGGCGGCCGCCGACGCGACGGTCGCCCAGGTGGTCGTTCGCGGGGCCGGCCGCGCGTTCTGCTCGGGCATGGATCGAACCGCGCTCGCGGCGGGGACGGTCGGCGACGCGTTCTACCGCCACTGGAACCGGGCGCTCGACTGCCTCGAGGACATGCCGAAGGTGACGCTGGCCGTGCTTCACGGCTACTCCATCGGCGGCGGGCTGCAGCTGGCGCTGGCATGCGATCTTCGCGTGGCCACCGACGACGCGGTCATCGGCCTCGGCGCGACGCGCCACGGTCTCGTTCCCGACGGCGCCGTGCTGAGGTTGGCGCGCGTCGTCGGCGTGGGACGCGCCAAGGAGCTGGCCCTGCTGAACGAGAACGTCAGCCCCGCCGAGGCGCGCGCCATGGGCCTCGTCAACCGCGTGTGCTCGCGCGCCGATCTCGATCGGACGGTGGCGGCCATCGTCGAGACGGCGCGCGCCGCGTCGCCGACCGCCAACGCGCACACCAAGCGGCTGCTCCACAGCTCGTTCCACCGCGATCCTCGCGAGCAGCTCGAGGAGGTCCTGCGGGCGCAGGACGAGTGCGTGAGGTCGTGGGAGATGGGGGAGGCCAACCGCGCGTGGCACGAGAAGCGCGAGGCCCGGTTCTACCCGCCGCGCCCGCGCGCCTGAGATGGCCGACGACGTCATCCTGGAAACCGAGGACCTCACCAAGGAGTTTCGCGGGTTCCTCGCGGTGAAGGGCGTGCGGCTGCGCGTGCGCCGGGGCGCGATCCACGCCCTCATCGGTCCCAACGGCGCCGGCAAGACGACTTTCTTCAATCTGTTGACCCACTTCCTGGCGCCCACTCGCGGCCGTATCCGATTCAAGGGCCGCGAGATCACCGGCTCGCATCCGGCCGACATCGCCCGGCTCGGCCTCGTGCGCTCCTTCCAGATCTCGGCGGTGTTCCCCCACCTCTCGGTGCTGGAGAACGTGCGCGTCGCCCTCCAGCGCAAGCGCGGCACCTCGTTCGATTTCTGGCGGCCCCAGCGCGTGCTCGACGAGCTGAACGCCCGCGCGCTCGAGCTGATCGACGCGGTCGGCCTCGCGCCGTTCGCGCGGACGCTCGCGGTGGAACTGCCGTACGGCCGCAAGCGCGCCCTGGAGATCGCGACGACGCTGGCGCTGGACCCGGAGATGATGCTCCTCGACGAGCCGACCGCCGGCATGGCGCACGAGGACGTGGAGCGGATCTCGGCCCTGATCAAGCGCGTCGCGGCGAACCGGACCGTCCTGATGGTCGAGCACAACCTCAGCGTGGTCGAGAACCTCTCGGACACCATCACCGTCCTGGCGCGCGGCGAGATCCTCGCCGAGGGCGACTATCGGACCGTGGCGCGGAGTCCCGAGGTGATCCAGGCCTACATGGGGTCGGGCCATGCCTGAGCCGCTGCTCGAGGTTCGGGACCTCCACGCGTGGTACGGCGAGTCGCACATCCTGCACGGCGTCGATTTCGAGATCATGCCCGGCGAGACGGTGACGCTCCTGGGGCGCAACGGCGCCGGCAAGACGACCACGCTCAAGTCGATCATGGGCATCGCGGCGCGGCGGCGCGGCTCGGTGCGGCTCGGGGGCCGGGAGCTGATCGGCCTGCCGTCGAACCGGATCGCGCGGCTCGGGCTCGCGTTCTGCCCGGAGGAGCGCGGCATCTTCGCGAGCCTCACCGTGGAGGAGAATCTCCGGCTCCCGCCGGTCGTCCAGCCCGGCGGGCTCGGCATCGACGCGATCTACGACCTGTTCCCCAACCTGAGAGAGCGACTCCGGGCCGGCGGAGCCACGCTGTCCGGCGGCGAGCAGCAGATGCTGGCGATCGGCCGAATACTACGGACGGGCGCCCGGCTCCTGCTGCTCGACGAGCCGACCGAAGGCCTGGCCCCGGTCATTGTCCAGCAGATCGGCGCCACGCTCGGGCGGCTCAAGCGCGACGGGTTCACCGTCCTGCTCGTCGAGCAGAACTTTCGCTTCGCCGCCACGGTCGCCGACCGTCACTACGTGATGGAGCACGGCCGCCTGGTGGACATGATTCCGAACGCGCAACTCGACGCCAACATGCCCAAACTGCACGACTATCTCGGAGTATGAGTCGCCGCCGTTGACCGCAACGTCGGCCACCATGGAGGGGAGCGCATGACCATCGCACGAATCGTGGCACTCGTCGGCATCCTGACGCTGCTCGCGGGCCCGGCCGCCGCCGAGATTTCCGACGGCGTCGTCAAGATCGGCGTGCTCAACGACCAGTCGAGCCTCTACGCTGATCTGGCCGGCCAGGGCTCGGTCGTCGCGGCGCGGATGGCGGTCGAGGACTTCGGCGCCGCCGCCAAGGGATTGAAGGTCGAGATCATCTTCGCCGACCACCAGAACAAGGCCGACGTGGGCTCGCAGATCGCGCGCCAGTGGTACGACGCCGAGAAGGTCGACATGATCATGGACGTGCCCAACTCGGGTGTGGCGCTGGCCGTCAACCAGATCACCCGCGACAAGGGCAAGGCGTTCATCGTTTCGTCGGCCGCGTCGTCGGACCTCACCGGCAAGGCGTGCTCGCCCAACACGATCCACTGGACGTACGACACGTGGGCCCTCGCCAACGGCACCGGCAACGCGGTCGTCAAGACCGGCGGCGACACGTGGTTCTTCATCACCGCCGACTACGCGTTCGGTCATGCCCTCGAGCGCGACGTCGAGGCGGTCGTGCTCAAGAACGGCGGCAAGGTGCTGGGCAAGGTCCGCCACCCGCTCAACACCCAGGACTTCTCGTCGTTCCTCCTCCAGGCGCAGGCCTCGAAGGCCAAGGTCATCGGTCTGGCCAACGCCGGCGGCGATACCACCAACGCGATCAAGCAGGGCGCCGAGTTCGGCATCGTGAAGGGCGGTCAGAACTTCGCGGGCCTCCTGGTGTTCCTCACGGACGTGCACGCGCTCGGCCTCGAGAAGGCTCAGGGGCTGACGTTCACCGAGACCTTCTACTGGGACATGAACGACAAGACGCGCGCGTTCGCCAAGCGCTTCGCCGAGCGCAATCGGCAGATCCATCCCACGATGATCCACGCGGGCGTGTACGCGGGAACGCTGCACTACCTGAAGGCCGTGGAGGCGCTCAAGAGCGACGACGGCCCCAAGGTCATCGCCAAGATGAAGGAGATGCCGACCGACGATCCGCTCTTCGGCAAGGGGACGATCCGCGTCGACGGCCGCAAGATCCATCCGGCATATCTCGTCGAGGTCAAGAAGCCTTCCGAGTCCAAGTACGCGTGGGACTACTACAAAATCCGCGCGACCATTCCCGCCGAGCAGGCATTTCGCCCGCTTGATCAGGGCGGGTGCGAGCTCGTCAAGAAATAGCGTGGCGACGGGGCGGCCGGGAAGGTCGGGGGTCGGTGAGGGGTGCGGCGACCACGCGGCACGCGCGCGAGCAGCCCGCCGCGGCTGGGCTCCATCCGGGCGCGACGCGCACGACGCCCGCATGGAGGGAACGGGTCGGCGCACCCCTCACCGACCCCGCCCCGACGCGAAGTCGCCGGCGCGTCGGTGAGACGCCGCATCCGGCGCGAGGGTTGCGCGGGCGGGTCGGCGCCGGCTCGCACCTACAGCAGGCCACCCTCGGTTTGAGCCGGCCTCCAGCTCCTATACAGTAGTGAGCCGGCCTCCCGCTCCAATACAACAATGATCTTCGGGGTGCCGACGCAGGCGTTGTTCGGGCAGCTGCTGATCGGGCTGATCAACGGCGCGTTCTATGCGCTGCTGAGCCTGGGGCTGTCGGTCATCTTCGGATTGCTCAACATCATCAACTTCACGCACGGCGCTCAGTACATGATGGGCGCCTTCGGCGCGTACTTCCTCTTGCAGTGGGCGGGGCTCGGCTACTGGTGGGCGCTGCTCATCGCGCCGATCGTCGTGGGCGTCACTGGCATCGTGCTCGAGCGGACGACGCTCAAGCGCCTCTATCAGCTCGATCACCTCTACGGTCTCCTGCTGACATTCGGCTTCGCCCTGATCATCCAGGGCCTGTTCCGGCACCAGTACGGCTCGTCCGGGCTGCCGTACTCGATGCCCGGCCAGCTCGCCGGCGGCCAGAATCTGGGCTTCATGTTCCTGCCGAACTATCGGGCGTGGGTCATCGTCTTCTCGCTCGCGATCTGCCTCACCACCTGGTACGTGATCGAGCGGACGCGCCTGGGCTCGTACCTGCGGGCGGCGACCGAGAACCCGACGCTCGTCCAGGCGTTCGGGATCAACGTGCCGCGGATGATCACGCTGACCTACGGCTTCGGCGTCGGTCTGGCGGCGCTGGCCGGCGTGCTGGCGGCGCCGATCTACCAGGTGAACCCGCTCATGGGCGCCGACCTCATCATCGTCGTCTTCGCGGTGGTCGTCATCGGCGGCCTCGGGTCGATCATGGGCTCGATCGTGACCGGCTTCGGCCTCGGCGTGGTGGAAGGCTTCACGAAGGTCTTCTATCCGGAGGCGTCCAACACGGTGATCTTCGTCATCATGGCCGTCGTGCTGCTGGTGCGGCCCGCCGGCCTCTTCGGGCGGGCCTCGTGACCGCGACGGCCGGCGAGTACGTCGGCGCAGCCGCGCCGGTCACGACCGGGATGCCCCTCGCTCAGGTCGCTGCGTTCGCCCTCATGACGGCGGTCCTGGTGGCGGCGCCGTTCTTCGCGTACCCGGTGTTTCTCATGAAGGCGCTGTGCTTTGCCCTGTTCGCCTGCGCGTTCAACCTCCTCATCGGCTACGTCGGGCTCCTCTCGTTCGGCCACGCCGTGTTTCTCGGTACCGCCGGGTACGCCGCCGCGCACTCGGCGAAGATGTGGGGGTTCCGTCCGGAGCTGGCAATCCTCTTCGGCACGGTGGTCGCGGCGAGTCTCGGCGTCGTCATCGGCGCCCTGGCGATCCGGAGCAAGGGCATCTACTTCGCGAACATCACGCTGGCGCTCGCGCAGATGGTGTACTTCTTCTGCCTGCAGGCCGCCTTCACCGGCGGCGAGGACGGCATCCAGTCGGTGCCGCGCGGCTTCTTCCTGGGATTCCTCGATCTGAAGGACACGCTGACGCTCTACTTCGTCGTGCTCGCGGTGTTCCTGGCCGGGTTCCTCCTGATCTACCGCGCGATTCACTCGCCCTTCGGCCAGGTGCTGAAGGCCATCCGTGAGAACGAGGCCCGGGCGATCTCGCTCGGGTATCGCGCCGAGCGCTACAAGCTGCTCGCGTTCGTGCTCTCGGCCACCTTCGCGGGCCTCGCCGGGGCGACGAAGGCCCTGGTCTTTCAGCTCGCGTCCCTGACCGACGTCCACTGGACGATGTCCGGCGAGGTGGTCCTCATGGTGCTCCTGGGCGGCCTCGGCACCGTGTTCGGACCGGTGGTGGGCGCGTTCATCGTCGTGGCGCTGGAGAACTACCTGGCGCACCTCGGGGCGTGGGTCACCGTCGTCCAGGGGGCGATCTTCGTCGTCTGCGTGCTGACGTTCCGTCGCGGCGTCGTCGGTGAGCTCGGCAAGCTTCTGGGGAAATCGCTCTAGCCGGTCGGAGGCCTCATGGCGTACACGGACATCCTCTACGAGAAGCAGGGCGGCGTCGCCTGGATCACCATCAACCGGCCCGAGGTGCGCAACGCCTTCCGCACGACGACCGTCGCGGAGCTGACCGACGCGTTCCTCGACGCGCGCTGGGACGGAGCGATCGGCGTCGTCGTGCTGACCGGCGCCGGCGACAAGGCGTTCTGCTCCGGCGGCGACCAGAAGGAGCGGGGCCAGGGCGGCTACGCCCGGGGCGCCGCCGGCACGCCGAGCGAGCGCCCGATGGACGTGGAAGCGCTGCACAGCGCGATCCGGCACATCCCGAAGCCCGTCATCGCGATGGTCAACGGGTTCGCCGTCGGCGGCGGCCACGTGCTGCACGTGCTCTGCGATCTGTCGATCGCGTCCGAGAACGCGATCTTCGGCCAGACCGGGCCGCGCGTGGGAAGCGTCGACGCCGGCCACGGGACCGGATACCTCGCCCGGGTCGTTGGCGAGAAGAAGGCGCGCGAGATCTGGTACCTCTGCCGGCAATACTCGGCGCAGGAAGCCCTCGAGATGGGGCTGGTCAACCGGGTCGTCCCGCTCAAGGAGCTTCGCGCGGAAGTGGAGCGCTGGTGCGCGGAGCTCCTCGACAAGAGCCCGACCGCGCTCGCGCTGGCCAAGCAGTCGTTCAACATCGACTCCGAGACGCGGGCCGGTGTGGCCCAGTTCGCGAGCACCGCGCTCGGCCTCTACTACCGCACCGAGGAGGCGATGGAGGGCCGGAACGCGTTCGTCGAGAAGCGGCCGGTCGACTTCAAGAAGTTCCGGAAGTGAAGTTTGGCAGAAGTGACAGGAAGGTCCGTCGGTGACGGCCGCGGGTCGTCAGGCTGACACCCGGGCGAGGGTCCCGGCGCCCGATTCCTCTTGAGTTTCCGCCACCTATGCGAGAGCGCCCCCTGGCAGGACGTTTGCCCCTGGAAGGGGCATGATGGAGCGAGGCGTCCGGTCGTTCATCGCTGCGCCCGCCGGCCTCGCGCTCGCCGCCGCGCTGGCCCTGGCCTCGGTGGTGGCGAGCGGAGAAAACGGCCAGGACATTCGCCCGGCGGTCATGGTCGGGGACGATCTGCTGCGCGTCTTCCAGGAGGGCAAGGACGCCGCGGAGCAGGCGGATCCGCCCGAGATCAGCCTGGGTCCCGCCTTCGATCCGCAGCCGGACTACCGATAGCTCCCGGCGCGATGTAGACTGCCGCCCGGCACATGGCCGGGCTCCTCTCCCGCTACTTCGGCTTCCGCGAACGCGCCACCGATCTTTCCACCGAGATCCGCGCGGGCTTCACCACCTTCATGGTGATGGCCTACATCATCTTCGTGAACCCGATCATCCTCGGGTTCACCGGCGTGCCCGGGCTCGACGGCCGCGGCCTGCCGTTCGCGGCGACGCTCACCGTCACGTGTCTCGCCGCGGGCCTGCTCTCGATCGCGATGGGCCTCGCCAGCAACTATCCGTTCGCGCTCGCGACGGGCATGGGGCTCAACGCCGTCGTCGCCTTCGAGCTGGTCGCCAGCCGCGGGCTCACGTGGCCGCAGGCGATGACCGTCGTGTTCCTCGAGGGGCTCGTCATCACGGTGCTCGTGCTGACGCGCTTCCGGGAAGCGGTGATGGACGCGGTCCCGATCGCGCTCAAGCGCGCGATCAGCGTGGGCATCGGCCTCTTCATCGCCTTCATCGGCTTCTTCAGCTCGGGCCTGGTGGCGAAGCCCGCGTCGGGCCCGCTGCCGGTCGGCCTGGGGACGCTCCGCGGTCTGCCGATCGCGGTCTTCGTCATCGGATTCTTCCTCACGGCATGGCTCATGGCCCGCCGCATGCGGGGCGCCCTGCTGCTCGGCATTCTCGGGACGACCGTCATCGCGATCGGGCTCAACGAGCTCTTCGCCGGAGGCCACGGATTCGCGACGCCGGGCGCGGCGCGCATCCCGCCGGCGATCGTCCGCATGCCGGACTTCTCGACCTTCGGCCGCCTCGACTTCGGTCTTTTCGCGAAGCTCGGGGCGGTGACGGCCGCCCTCGTGATCTTCTCGATCATGCTGAGCGACTTCTTCGACACGATGGGCACGATCATCGGCGTCGGCGGTCGAGGCGGCTTCCTGGACGCCGGCGGGCGGCTGCCGGGAGCCAACCGGGTCCTCCTCGTCGACTCGGTCGGCGCCATGTTCGGCGGCCTGGCCAACAGCAGCAGCAACACGACCTACATCGAGTCCGCCGCCGGTGTGGCCGACGGGGCTCGAACCGGGCTCGCTCCGGTGGTGACCGGGCTCCTGTTCCTGGCGGCCATGTTCTTCTCGCCGCTGGCCAGCGTCATCCCGGCCCAGGCGACGGCGCCCGCGTTGATCATCGTCGGATTCTTCATGATGGGAATCGTGCGGGAGATCCCGTGGGAGGACTACGAGCAGGCCATTCCCGCCTTCGTGACGATGCTCGCCATGCCGTTCACCTGGTCGATCACGAACGGAATCGGAGCCGGCTTCGTCACCTTCGCCGTGATCAAGCTTCTCCGGGGCCGCGGCCGCGAGCTGCACTGGATGCTCTACCTCACGTGCGGGGCCTTCGTCGTCTACTTCTGCCTGCCGCTGATCGAGGGGACCGCCAGGTAGGGAGGGCGGCACCCCCGTTCCGTAAGTCCTCGTTATCCTGACCCAATTTATTGACACGGCCCCGGCGCTTGGCTAGACTCACGCCGCCTGGAGCCGGGCGCGGGCACGAGAGGTAAACCAGCTCCCCCGGCTCTGCCCTCCCTCGAGGCACTGACACCAACACTGACGGAGGCGGTTTGAAAGCACTCGACGCCGAGCGCGACACGTTCCCGAAGCTCGTGCGGGAGAACGCGCGGCGAATCGGCGGCAAGGTCGCGATCCGGGAAAAGGACTTCGGGATCTGGCAGCCGTACACCTGGTCACGCTACTTCGACGAGGCCCGCCTGATCGCGCACGGTCTCGCCTCGCTCGGCTTCGCGCGCGGCGATCGGGTCGCCATCGTGGGAGACAACCGCCCCGAGCTCTACTGGGCGATGATGGCGACCCAGGCGCTCGGCGGCGTCCCGGTCCCGATCTACCAGGACTCCGTCGAGAAGGAGATGGAGTACATCGTCGATCACGCCGAGGCGCGGTTCGCCGTCGTCGAGGACCAGGAGCAGGTGGACAAGCTCCTGAGCCTCCGGGCCCGCTGCCCGCGCCTCACCCGCATTGTCTATGACGATGCGCGCGGCATGCGCGCCTACAGCGAGCCCGGCCTGGTGAGCCTGGCCGAGCTCCGCGAGCTCGGCAGGAAGTTCGAGGTCGGCCACCCCGCGCACTTCGATGCCGAGGTCGCCGGGGGCGCCGCGGACGACCTGGCCATCATCTGCTACACGTCGGGAACAACCGGGGTCCCGAAGGGCGCGATGCTGTCGCATCGCAATCTGATCGTGACCGCGCGCAACGCCGCCCGGTTCGAGGGGCTCGGCGAGGACGAGGAAGTTCTCTCGTATCTGCCGATGGCGTGGGTCGGCGATCACGTTTTCTCCTACGCGCAGTCGATCACGTGTGGATTTTCCATCAACTGCCCGGAGAGCGCGGCGACCGTGCTCTCCGACCTCAAGGAGATCGCCCCCACCTACTTCTTCGGTCCGCCGCGCATCTGGGAGAGCCTGCTCACCGGCGTGATGGTTCGCGTCGAGGACGCGGCGCGGCCGAAGCGCGCGATGGTCCAGTTCTTCCTGCGCCTGGCCCAGGACATCGAGCGCAAGCGCCTGGCGCGGCAGGCCGTTCCCCTCTGGCAGCGGCTGCTCTATCCGCTGGGGAGTCTCCTCGTGTACGGCCCGCTCAAGGACAACCTGGGCCTCTCACGTGTCCGCCGCGCCTACACCGCCGGCGAGGCCATCGGCCCCGAGATCTTTCTCTTCTTCCGCGGCCTGGGGGTGAACGTCAAGCAGCTCTACGGCATGACCGAGGCGAGCGTGTTCGTCACCATCCAGCGGGACGGCGACGTGCGGCTGGACACCGTGGGGACGCCGCTGACCGACGTCGAGATTCGCATCTCGGAAACCGGCGAAGTCCTGTTCCGCAGCCCGGGAGTCTTTCAGGGCTACGCGAAGAACCCGGAGGCGACCAGCCAGACGCTCGCCGACGGCTGGATCCGCTCCGGCGACGCTGGCTTTCTGGACCACGACGGCCACCTGAAGATCATCGATCGGGCCCGGGACGTGACCCGGCTGGCGGACGGGACGATGTTCGCCCCCAAGTTCCTCGAGAACAAGCTCAAGTTCTCTCCCTACGTCCGTGAGGCGGTCTGCATCGGCCAGGACCGGCCCTGCGTGACCGCGCTCGTCAACATCGATCTGGTGGCCGTCGGGAACTGGGCGGAGCGCCGGAACATTGCATACACGAGCTACGCCGACCTGGCGCGAAGACCGGAGGTCTACGACCTGATCCGCGGCGAAGTGGCGCGCGTCAACCGGAGCCTCGCCGAGGACGAGGTCCTGCGCGGGGCTCAGATCAGGCGCTTTCTGGTCCTGCACAAGGAGCTGGATCCGGACGACGAGGAGATCACGCGCACACGAAAGATCCGCCGCGGCTACATCGCGCAGAAGTACGCGCCGTTGATCGAGGCGCTCTACGCCGGGCGGGATCACGTCGCGGTCGAGGCGCAGGTGACCTACGAGGACGGCCGCACCGGCACCATGCGGGCGGACGTGATGATCCGCGACGTCGACGACGCGCCCGCGCGGGCCCCTCGGTGAAGGGATCCGCGGCCGCGCCGCCCCTGCTCGAGGTGGACCGCGTGAGCGTGCGCTTCGGCGCGCTGATCGCGGTCAACCAGGTGAGCCTGAGCGTCGCGCGCGGGGAGATCGTCGCGATCATCGGCCCGAACGGCGCCGGCAAGACGACCCTGCTCAACGCCGTCAGCGGCTTCTACCGTCCCTACGAGGGAACGATCGCCTTCGAGGGCCGGGACCGGACGCGCCTGGCCCCGCCGGACGTCGCCGCGCTCGGGATCGCCCGCACGTTTCAGAACGTCGCCCTGTTCAAGGGCATGAGCGTGCTCGACAACATCATGACCGGCCGGCTCCTCAAGATGCGCGGCAGCTTTCTGCTGGAGGCGCTCTACTGGGGCCCGGCCCGCCGCCAGGAGCTCGAGCACCGGGCCTTCGTGGAGCGGATCATCGACTTCCTCGAGATCCAGGCGATCCGAAAGACCCCGGCGGGCCGGCTCCCCTACGGTCTGCAGAAGCGCGTCGAGCTCGCCCGGGCGCTCGCCGCCGAGCCCAAGCTCCTGCTGCTCGACGAGCCCATGGCGGGGATGAACGTCGAGGAGAAAGAAGACATGTGCCGGTTCATCCTCGACGTCAATCAGGAGTTCGACACGACCATCGCGCTCATCGAGCACGACATGGGTGTGGTCATGGACGTCTCCGACCGGGTGGTGGTCCTCGACTACGGCCGGAAGATCGCCGACGGCCCGCCCGCCTCGGTCCGCAAGGACGCGGCGGTCCTGGACGCGTACCTGGGAGTCGCGCATGACGCGTGAGCGACGGGAGCGACGAGCCTGATGCTCGACGCGCTCCACGCGGTGCTCGTCGCCCCGTTCCGGGACATGGCGGGATCGCCCGCGTTTCTGGTGGAGGTCCTCATCGGCGGCCTGTTCGCCGGCCTCATGTACTCGCTGGTCGCGCTCGGATTCGTGCTGATCTTCAAGGCCTCGGGCGTGTTCAACTTCGCCCAGGGCGTGATGGTGCTGTTCGCGGCCCTCACGCTGGTCGGCCTGCTCGAGCGCGGCGCGCCGGTCCTCCTGGCCCTCGGGCTGACGACCGCCGTGATGGTGGCGCTGGCCTTCGCGATCGAGCGGCTCGTGCTCCGCCCTCTCGTGAATCAGGAGCACATCATCCTCTTCATGGCCACGATCGGCCTGAACTTTTTCCTCGAGGGATTCGGGGAGATGCTGTGGGGCGCCAACGTCAAGAAGCTCGACATCGGGATCCCCGATCGCTCGTTCATCGTCCGCGGCGTGCAGATCAACGAGCTCGAGCTGACCGCGGCGGTGACGGCCGCGGTGCTGGTCGCGGTGCTGGCGCTGTTCTTTCAGCGAACCCGCATCGGCCGGGCCCTGCGCGCGGTCGCCGACGATCACGAGGCGGCGCTCTCGCTCGGAATTCCGCTCAAGACCATCTGGGTCGTCGTGTGGTCCGTCGCCGGCGTCGTCGCCATCGTGGCCGGCCTCATGTGGGGCGCCAAGAGCGGCGTGCAGTTCAGCCTCTCGCTCATCGCGCTCAAGGCCCTGCCCGTGCTGATCCTGGGCGGCTTCGAGTCCGTGCCGGGCGCCATCGTCGGTGGGCTCATCATCGGCATCGGCGAGAAGCTGGGCGAGGTGTACTGGGGGCCCCTCGTCGGCGGCGCCATCGAGAACTGGTTCGCCTACGTGCTCGCCCTGGCCTTCCTGCTCGTGCGGCCCCAGGGCCTCTTCGGCGAGCGCATCATCGAGCGGGTGTGACGGCGTGATCTACCGGGAGGCGGGCCAGTTCAAGAGCTCCTACGCCGGCGACCAGGCCATTTTCCCCGTCGTCCAGGATCGCGTGTTCGTCACCGCGGCGGTGGCGGCGGCGGTCGTGGTGCCGCCCCTCCTCGCGAGCGAGTACTGGCTCCAGGCGGTCCTGATCCCGTTCCTCGTGTACGCGCTCGCGGCCCTCGGGCTCAATCTCTTGACCGGGTACGCCGGGCAGCTCTCGCTCGGCACCGGAGGGTTCATGGCCGTCGGCGCCTACTCGGCGTTCAAGCTGGCGACGGCGTTCCCGCGCCTCAACATCATCGTGGTGTTCCTGCTGGCGGGCGTCGCGGCCGCCGCCGTCGGGATTCTCTTCGGCCTCCCGAGCCTCCGGATCAAGGGCTTCTACCTCGCCGTCGCGACGCTGGCCGCGCAGTTCTTCCTGATCTGGCTCTTCAACAAGGTCGCGTGGTTCACCAACTACGCCTCGTCCGGCACCATCACCGCGCCGGACCGGACCCTGTTCGGCGCCCTCATCACCGGCCCGAACTCGACCCCGTCGGCGCGGTACCTCACCGCGCTGGGGCTGGTCGCCGTGTTCGCCCTGGCCGCCAAGAACCTGGTGCGGGGCCGCATCGGGCGGTCGTGGATGGCGATCCGCGATCGCGACATCGCCGCCGAGATCATCGGCGTGCGCCCGCTGCGCACGAAGCTGCTCGCCTTCGCCATCAGCTCGTACTATTGCGGGGTGGCCGGGGCCGGCCTCGTGTTCCTCTACCTCGGCAGCGCCGAGACGCTCGCGTTCGACATCGGCATCTCGTTTCTGGTCCTGTTCATGGTGATCATCGGCGGCCTGGGCAGCATCCTGGGCTCGTTCCTCGGCGCCGCCTTCATCGTGCTCGTCCCGATCGTGTTGAGCAACACGCCCCACGCGATCGGGCTCCGGATGCCGGTCGCGCTCCAGAAACAGTTCGAGCTGATGGTCTTCGGCGGGCTCATCATCCTGTTCCTGATCGTCGAGCCGCACGGCCTGGCCCGTCTCTGGCAAATCACGAAGGAGAAGCTGCGGCTCTGGCCGTTTCCCCACTAGGCACGCGCAAAGGAGAGTGTCATGAAGATACCGAGAATCTGGCTGGTGGCTCTGGCGGCGCTGGTGATCGCATCGCCGGCACTGGTGGCCGCCCAGCCGAAGGACATGTTCATCCCGCTGCTGGTCTACCGGACCGGCCCGTACGCGCCGAGCGGCATTCCGATCGCCGACGGCTTCGTGGACTACTTCACGCTCCTGAACGAGCGCGACGGCGGCATCAACGGCGTCAAGGTCGTCTGGGAGGAGTGCGAGACGCAGTACGACAACAAGCAGGGCGTCGAGTGCTACGAGCGCCTCAAGGGCAAGAGCCCGGTGCTCGTGAATCCCTACAGTACCGCCATCACCTATTCGCTGATCCCCAAGGCCTCGGTCGACAAGGTCGTCGTCTTCTCGATGGGCTACGGGATGAGCGCGGCCTCCGACGGCCGGTGGTTTCCGTGGGTGTTCAACTTCCCCACGAATTACTGGAGCCAGGCGTCCGCCGTCATCCGGTACATCGGTCAGCAGGAAGGCGGCCTCGAGAAGCTGAAGGGCAAGAAGATCGTCCACATCTTCCACAACAGCGCCTACGGCAAGGAGGCGAACCCGACCCTCGAAGAGCTCTCGAAGAAGTACCAGTTCGAGCTCACGCTGCTCGCGGTCGACCATCCCGGCCAGGAGCAGAAGGCCACGTGGCTCCAGGTACGCCGGCTGAATCCGGACTGGATCTTCATGTCGGGCTGGGGCGTCATGAACCAGGTCGCCATCAAAGAGGCCGTGTCCATCGGCTTCAAGATGGACCATCTCATCGGCAACTGGTGGTCGGCCAACGATTCGGACGTGGTGCCGGCCGGCGAGGGCGCCAAGGGCTACAAGGGCGCCACCTTCCACGCGCCGGGCACGGGCTACAAGGTGCACGCCGACATCGTCAAGTACGTCTACGACAAGGGGAAGGGCTCCGCGAAGAAGGAGGAGATGGGCGCGCCGCTCTACAACCGCGGCATCGTCAACGCGATGCTCTCGGCCGAGGCCATCCGCACGGCCATGGCGAAGTTCGGGAACAAGCCGCTGACCGGCGAGCAGGTGCGCTGGGGCTTCGAGAACCTCAACCTCACTGACCAGCGGCTGGAGCAGGTCGGCATGCGGGGCTTCATGCACTCGCTCAAGGTGACCTGTGAGGACCACGAGGGGAGCGGCCCCGTCCTCATCCAGCAGTGGGACGGCAAGAAGTGGTCCGTCGTCACCGACTGGATCGCGCCCATGCGCGAGGTGGTGCGGCCGAAGATCGAGGCGGCGGCGGTCGACGAAGCCAAGAAGCTCAACTACGCGATGCGCGACTGCGCGAAGGAGAAGTAGAGGCGCCGGTGACGGGCGACACGCTGCGGCCGCTCCTGTCGGTCGGCAACATCGAGGTCATCTACGACCATGTGATCCTCGTGTTGAAGGGCGTGTCGCTCGTCGTGCCCGAGGGGGGCGTGGTCGCCCTCCTCGGGGCCAACGGCGCCGGCAAGTCGACGACGCTCAAGGCCATCTCCGGCCTCCTGCGAACGGAGCGCGGCGAGGTGACGAAGGGCGGGATCGAGTTTCAGGGGCAGGCCATCCACCGGCAGAGCCCGGCCGAGGTCGTCAAGCACGGCATCGTCCAGGTCATGGAAGGGCGGCACGTGTTCGAGCACCTGACCGTCGAGGAGAACCTCCTGACCGGGGCCTACACGCGCCGGAACGGCCAGGCCATCAGGAAAGATCTCGACATCGTCTACCATTACTTCCCCCGGTTGACCGAGCGAAAGGGCTTCAAGGCCGGCTACATTTCCGGAGGCGAGCAGCAGATGGTGGCGATCGGCCGCGCGCTGATGGCCAGGCCGAGGCTGATGCTGCTCGACGAGCCGTCCATGGGCCTGGCGCCGATGCTGGTGAAGGAGATCTTCGACATCGTCGGGCGGCTCAACCGGGAGGAGGGGGTCGCGGTGCTCCTGGCCGAACAGAACGCGACCATGGCTTTACAGGTTGCTCAACACGGCTATGTCATGGAAAATGGCCGGATCGTACTGGACGGCGATGCGAAGACGATCAGCCAGAACGAGGACATCAAGGAGTTTTATCTGGGCCTGACCGGCGTCGGGCAGCGCAAGAGCTATCGGGACGTCAAGCACTACCGCCGACGAAAGCGGTGGCTGTCGTGAGCGCGCTTCTCGAGATTCGCGAGGCGTCCAAGGCGTTCGGCGGTGTGCAGGCGGTCACGCGCGTGTCGCTCGAGGCTCAGAAGGGCGAGATCCTCTCCGTCATCGGTCCCAACGGCGCCGGCAAGACGACGGTGCTGAACATGATCAGCGGCTTCTACCATCCGGACAGCGGCCGCATCACGCTCGAGGGGCAGGACATCACCGACCTGGCTCCGAGCCGCGTGGCCGAGCTCGGCATCGCGCGCACCTTCCAGAACATCGCCCTCTTCCGCGGGATGACCGTGCTCGACAACCTGATGCTCGGCCGCCACGTGCACATGAAGACCGGCGTGCTCGGCGCGTTCGCCTACTGGGGGTTCGCGGAGAAGGAAGAAGTTCAGCACCGCCGCCGCGTCGAGGACATCATCGACTTCCTGCGCATCCAGGATCTGCGGCGGCGGCCGACCGGCTCGCTCGCCTACGGCCTGCAAAAGCGCGTCGAGCTCGGCCGGGCGCTGGCGCTGGACCCGAAGATTCTCCTCCTCGACGAGCCCATGGGCGGCTGCAATCACGAAGAGAAGGAAGACATGGCGCGCTTCGTCCTCGACGTCAACGAGGAATGGGGCGTCACCGTCATCCTGATCGAGCACGACATGGGCGTGGTCATGGACATCTCCGATCGCGTCGCCGTGCTCGACATGGGCCAGAAGATCGCCGAGGGCACGCCGGACGAGGTGCGCGCGAACCCGCGCGTCATCAAGGCGTATCTCGGCGACAGCAAGAACCCCGGCGCCGCAGGCTCCCGTGGCTGAGACCACGCTCGCGCGATTGCTGCAGCGCAACGCCCGCGACCTTCGCAACCGGCCGGCGATCCGCGAGAAAGACCGCGGCATCTGGCAGACGTGGACCTGGGGCCAGTACCACGACGAGGTGCGCGACTTCGCGCTCGGGCTCGCCGCGCTCGGATTCACGCGGGGCGAGCGGCTGTCGGTCATCGGCGACAACCGTCCCCGACTGTACTGGGCCCAGGTGGCCGCGCAGTGCCTGGGCGGCGTGCCGGTGCCGGTCTTCCAGGACTCGATCGCGAAGGAGCTCGCCTTCGTCTGGAATCACGCCGAGTGCTCGGTGATCGTCGCCGAGGACCAGGAACAGATCGACAAGGTGCTGACCCTCCGGGACCAGCTCCCGGCCCTCCGCCTCGTCGTCTACGACGACCCGCGCGGCATGCTGCAGTACAAGCACGACTGGCTCCGCTCCTATCAGGCCGTCCAGGAGCTCGGGCGCAAGTTCGCGGCCGAGCACCCGGGCTACTTCGAGGCCGAGGTCGAGAAGGGGAAGCCGGAG
>Ga0099791_10000051_pt1 | contig 37912 bp, 54 predicted proteins | sample Rivendell_Oct201_7_FD_77318 | JGI IMG/M metagenome (GOLD analysis project Ga0099791, IMG submission 77318) | Vadose zone soil and rhizosphere microbial communities from the Eel River Critical Zone Observatory, Northern California to study diel... | ecosystem: Environmental > Terrestrial > Soil... | reverse complement strand
CCTCGATTTATCTCAATGCCGTGCTTGAACGCTCTGGCAACGAACCTGTTGTTGAATGGAGCATTCTCGTCAGAGTAACTGTCCACAACCTTGACAGGGCTACCTTGCGCTTCAGCTTCAGTAATCGCTTGGCGCTCTGCGGCGGCGTATTCGTCATCGGTTACCTGCGGGCCTTTTTCTACGATCTCTCGCTCTCGCTTGAAAAACGGGTCAGCCTCGCCCGCGACAGAGAGCCTTAAAGAACCCGATCTTTCATGCCCAATGACCGTTCCAATCCCAGAGCCTCCCTCTGGCCACGTAAAATCAACCTTAGAGCCTACGGGATGCTCGTCAAAGAACGGTTGATAAGGTGTTGCAGGCGGGGTTTCTACTTGCGGTGCATTTGGCGCTTCTTGTGGCGTGACTGGTTGAGGGCGATTGCCACCGCCTGCTTCTGTGGGTAGCCGCTGTGTCTCAATTCCTCTACGTTGCTGCTGACGACTTTCTTGCTCGATCCTTTTTTGAGTGGCATAACGTTCTCCTGCTTTTAGGTTTGATTTGGTTGCACCTCCAATTAACAGCGCTGATGCACCTGCATTTAACAGCAAGCGAGTAGCTTCAGCTTTGTCGCCTTTGTCTAAAGCATCAACAATGCCTGAAAATGTCTCTGGCATCTGTCTAGCCATGTCTGCCGCATAAGCAGTCGCTATGCCGCGACCAATCGGAGCGGCCATTGCAGTTCCGGCAAGCGTCTCTGGCGCGAGCAATGTCGCAAAACCAGCGGGTGATGTCATAAAATCAGCCACATCAGCGACAAAATGTTCTGCGCCAGCAACAACGCCAGTGCCTTTCATCCTCGGGAATGGCATCGAAGTTGGCACCTGCAACATTTCAGCAGGTGTTTGAGGCGCTCTCTCAGTCAAAGGCAATCGGTTGAAATCAGGAGGTTCTTCAATCGGTTGTCCAACACCGCTCAAAACTGTTTGCAGATTGCGCGGAGGCGGCTGATAAGGACGTAATGCGCCAACGTCAGGCTTTGGTTCTGGTCGAGGCAATGCAGGTTCAAGTGCCGAAACAGCCGGTTGCGCTCCTATACCCTGCTCACGCTTAAACAAATCCAAATTACCAGCGATTCGCGATTTATTGATGCGGTCGAAGTCTGATTTGAAATCTTTGTCCGCTTCCAAATACTGCGGATACTTGTTCGCCAGCGAGAACGTCAGGTCATCATCACTGACTTGCTCATAGGCCGGATATTTCTCCCGAACCTTGTCGAGAATATCGCTCATTACTCATTGAGGTACATCAGTCGGCGCAGTAGTTCCACCTAAAATCCCAAGCGGGTCCGAATCAGGTGCCGCCGTGTCACGCATCGGTGTAGGCGCTTGTAACGGAAATTCAGGAGGTGCGGCAAGCGCGTTGCCAGCACTACTGCCACCCGCGCCTGTCGAGGATGGTGTAAGGATAGAATTGATTTGATTCTTAATTTCATTCAATCGCTGTTGGTCAGCCTGAAATTCTTTAGCCTCTGGACTGTCGGGCTTACGAGAAGCCGTTTCAGCCTTCGACCCACCGCCAGCCCATTTCTTAGAAAGCTCGTCATGTTCCTTGCGCAAACCCCGCAGTTGTTCTCTTTGAACAGGAGTTAATGCGCCAACCTTCTCTGTTGAAAGTGCGCCAGATGGTGCCCATGTTCCGCGACCAGTTTTCTTGTCAACCAGATACGGAATGAGTCGTCCGTTAACATTTGCGTATTGCACCTCTGGCGCTGGCGCTGGTTGCCCTGCTTGTTGAACTCTGTGTAAGGCCAATGCGTCTCGAAACGATCTGGACGCCATTTCCGATCCTCGATAAGCATTCATCGCCGATGCACTCTGCCTTGCGATCTCCAAATCATTCATCTCTTTGAACCGCGCCAAAGCATCAGCGGCAGCAGACCGTTGACTTTCGCCCGCCTGAGCAGCAGCAGAACGAGCGTTCTCAGAAGCTAACTGCGCGTAACCTAATCCAAGCCGTTGAGCCGCTTCGTCGGCACCAAGCGTTTGACCAGCGCGTTCAAGGCCAAGCTTTGCGCCCTGAACACCGAAGTTCAGCACATCTGGAAAGCCGAAGCTTTCCCAACTTGGAGGTTGCGCCAAGGCCATAGGTTAAATTACTCCCGGTATTCCGCCGTAGCGTCCCCATGAGGTCGCTCCGGTCCCGAATGATGAGGGTGGAGATTCGTTTATCGCGCCAAATTGGCCTTGGGTGTACCAAGGTTGCCCGCCCGTTCCCCCGGTTCCACCAGCAGGACTGCTCAACTGTTTCAAATACTTGTCGAATAAATCCTGTGCGTATGTCGCTGCGGCAGTTGGATCGGGCGCAGCAGCATTCTGCGCGTTTAGAGCGCCAATCTCAGTGTTAAGACCTGCGGCCTGATAAGGGTTTACAGTCTGTGTGGCGCTAACGCTCGGGATTGCTGACGAGTAATCACCAATGCCTTGATGAATCAATCCCTCTGTTGACAACCCAATGTCACGCGGGAAGCGGTTCATCACCAATCCGCTCCCCGGCATGCCACTGCTCACACCGAAGCTGGCTGCTGCGTCTGCAATCGACGCTTGAGTTTGAGGCGAAAGCTGTCCTGACAATTCAGACATGAGTGCGCTGGACAAGCCCGCGTTGGTTCCGGTCAGGTTTGGGTAAGCTTGATTGAGCGTAGGTCCGGTGATCGGCGGTAGAGGAGCCACTCGACTTCCGAAGATGTTACTTGCTCCGGAAGGCGCACCGGGAACATTAGTGCCAGTTCTTAAAAATGTTCCGTACTGTGGCATAGATCAGAAAAGTCTTTGTAAACCAATATGATGTTGGTTGTGTCCAAGCTCTCCCAAATCAACTGGAATTTGCGTTTCGGGATTGGCATTAGCTAATTCCTGATTGAGTTCGTCGATTGCCATTACCAAGAAGCTCCTAGCCGTTTGAACGTCCTGCGCTTCTTCGCAGCGGATGCACTGAACCATGTGTTTCAGCGCTGTGATGTTTCCAATGAGAACGGGGTCTGTGTCGGCGAACACCGGCACAAATTGCAACTTCACAAGCGCGATGACGCTCTGAACATTGGTCGTAACGCCGTTGCACGTATTCGTCATGCAAGGCAGGTGCAGGCGCGAGCGTAGGTACTCCGGGTTGGTTTCCGATGGTTCGTAGTACGCTACGTCTTCTAACACACCCGCCGAAATGTTCGACGCATAGAGCCTCACGGGGCCATTGGTCATATCCTTAATAACGCGATCAATCCGGCGAATGTTAATTGGTGTTTCGACGAAAGGCGCTTTCAACGTGAGCGCAATACCGTCTTGCCACGGACCCGCGCCGGTAGTCATCAACCGCTGACCGTTGTTATCCTCACCGAAAATGCGAACGGTTTTATTGTTGTCCAACGGCGAATCGTTGTACGCGCGGATGGTTCGACCGTCGCCTTGAATGTCCTGAAACACTGGGCTACGCGATTGATTCACCATCGAAGAACGTCCATACCGCCAACCGCCGTCCATCCATCCCCACCACGAATTGCTGCTCCAACCAGAATGTTTGTCGAACGGCAGGAAATCCCACCAAACATTGTGAATCTCTACATGACGCCTGCCGCACCAATTCAACTGACGCACATGACCAACGTAACGCGGCCAGACCACGCACCCACCACTGACACAAACGTAAATCGGCACAATAAGGCCGTCCCAATCACCGCGATCCATTAGCCGTCGAACAGACTCGTTAACCAATCTTCTGAAATCGGGATTGTTTGGAGATACGCCAGCAATGTTCAGAATCGAAGAAGTCTTTAGCTCTCCGAAATTCATCAGCATGGCTGTTCCTTATGCTTTAAGGGTTTCAAAGTCAATGGTCGGTCTTTGCAGGCGCAAAGTCTGGTTCGGGCACCGTAGTTCCTTTGAGACGATTATTTACTACACGGCAATGACCAGTGATTTGGACTGCAAGCTGTGCAGTTGTAAATTCCCTCAGTGGATTATCGTTTGTTTCATCGAAGTCCTCGGCGCTTGGTTCTCCTACACCCATCGTCGGCCTGAAGCCGGGATCGCCGTTTAACGGATCGAAGTTTTCAGTCCATGAGTTCCACGGCACCCAATCAGGCCACTGGTCCGGTTTATAGAAAAGTTCAAACCTGACAGCATGCGGAACAGTGATGGGTGAACCGAACAATGTCTTGTTCATCTGGTCTACCCGCAATTCACCGTCCAAAAGCCGTAAGAAATCTTTCTTCCTCGCGTCTTGCTCATAGAAGTTAAGAGCCGCAGTCTCGTACCGCCACTGAATCGGTGTAGCGTTGTTGTCTTGAAACGCGGAGTCATTGCTCTTGAGAATTTCCCAAAGCTCAATCTTAGACAGGTCAGAAGACACACACACAGCGAACGCACGTTCAACACCGGCGAAGCTGCCTTTAACGACTTGCAAGATGTTCAACCCATCCCAAACGCCGTCGTACACTGAAGGCGCTTTGCCTCTGAGCGAACTGATCGCATCAAAGTTCAAAGCAATGAGGTTTGTCCAGTAAACACCGAATGCGCTTTGTACCGGCGCATTAGTCATGAGCATTCGGTTATCAAATTCAATCGCGCTGCCAAACGGCAGCAGGCTCGGATCGTCCGTTTGAAGGAATGGGTCAACTTCGCGAGAGATGGGCACATTACCCCACACATCGAAATCTCTGCGACCTTGAATGTACGAACGGATACCACCCAGCGACCGCATCAGAACATCACTGTTGGCAATAATGGTTGAGTTTTGTCCAAGTCCACCACCTCCTTTCATACTCTCAGTGAGAATAGGGTTAACGAGATTCTGCCATGTAGTGCGGTCAGTTGGGGCTTGGCAGGAAAAGACTGTTGTAGGAGTACAAACCGCAAGCGGTCCTTGACCAAGCGAGGCATCCAACACGGAAGTAAACAGCATCGCCCGAATGTCGCCAACTTGACCCGGCACAACGAAACTACCGCCGCCATTCAACAAGTCATTCTCTTGCACTCGCAACACAGCGTCACGTTTCTGATAGGTCGCTGTGCCGCTTGACCCACCGACAATGTCGCCACCGATGAAGCTCCTGCCGTCTGTGAGCGCTTCCCAGACCCTACCAAGCCCATAACAACCCATTCGACCGGCTTGCAATTCAGAAAGTGTTGTCACTGCTATATTAGCTGCAAAAGTCATACCCACAGCCGCTGTAAGGTTTAACAATGTAACGGCAGTGTTTGGTGCAGGAGGTGACACGGCGGTAATCTGATACTGCCTACCGTTGATATAAACCGCCTGCGGCAACGCGCCAGCATAAGCACGGTCGAATATCGCCGAAGTGCTTACACCAACTCCCGGCACGGTGAGCGCGACATTCAAAAGCGCTACGAGCGTTGAACCACTTCCCGGTGTTGTAATGATGGTGCCAGCTTTGAGGGTAGTGTCTGAACTGAAAATCGTACTGTTGTTAACCCTGACAGTTAGAATAGTTTGGCTGGAAATCAAAACTATTGTCGCTGCAAAAGAAGGGAATCCTTGCGGTGAAACGGTGATAACTGTTCCAACTGGATAGGCAGATGGAGCGGTTAGAACAATTCCGAATTGTCGTCCTTGAAAATCTAAACCGTGACTAAATGAAACATCATTTTTAACAGTCCCAACCACGCCAGAATCGGAAACCACATTGCTTCCGGATGCCTCGGTAGCGCTGGTATCAGTCAGATTTTTTAACGTAACCGGATAACCCGTAAAAGCCCCACCGGTAGCGACAGCTTCAAACAGGCCGGTATGGACATTCCCAGAGTCAGTGAGCCTCAACGGAACATTGAACGGTCCTGAGAAAGCTGAACTAAATGTTACTGCAACCGTTGAGCCCACTGCCGGGGTGACAAAATTCGCACTGATGGTACCGGCAGATGCAGCAGCGCCGGTTGAACGTCTTGAGGCATTCCCATCAAAGAATACGGGCAACCCGAAGCTGTCATTTACAATCATCCATTTCTCTGCCTGCCACATCCAAATTTGAGGCGCGATAGAGGTCTGCGGATCGCCTGAAATCGTAATCTCTGTAACTGATGCTGTTCGACCTACGATCTGAATTTGAAAGAGCCTTCCCGAGCAGGCGACAATGATTGATTCCGTGCCAAAATCCGGCTTGTAATAGCCTGCGCCTTGAAAGAATCCCTGTTCGAAACCGCTCTGAAAAGAGTTCCCACCGAAGCTCAGAGGAATGTTTACGTAAGGAGGTCTATGCGTAGGAAATGTACCTCTGACAGTTACATTTCTGGCGTTCGCGAGTTGATTGCGTTGAAGGATTAACGGATCGATGCCCGCCGAAACTCCTGCGTCACACTGCCGGACGTTATCATACAGATTAGCGGCCTTAAATACGGCTGGCGTAGGCATGGCTTACTGATGCCGCAATGCCGTTCTGAGTTGGTTCAACTTGAATGCTATCGCGGCCAGCGTTGCGGTCAGGTCTGTGTTAGTGATGGTCATTTCCAGATGACCATAACCTTCGATGAAGGTCGTAACACCGCTGACGATAGATTCAAGCGTCTGTCCAGCAGTCCCCACATTGGTACCGCTGATTGCGGTGCCAGCCTGAGTTGCGCCGGTTGCATAAGCTCCGGCTACTGTGATAACGCCCCCGGTCGTATTCACAGCGTTAATGCGCGTTGTGAAAGTCGCTGCTTTAGCACCAGTCGTTATCGCTATGTCGCAACGGAAGATCGCGCTGTTCACGAGAAAGTTAAACGGAAGTGCAAGTTCCCAAATTTGGCTGTTCACCAAGAGCGCCATTGAAAATGGGCCGAGCATGATTGTCTGCTTCGCAAGACTCGCTGCAATGGTGTCAGACTTTGTGCCGCCGCTGTTGTCGGTGAATGCGGTAAGGAGATCGAGGTCAAAAGGGACAGTAAAGTCGCCAACCCCCGGCACAACTAAAGCGCCTGCATTTACGGTCGCACCCGGAGCCGTGTCACCCACAAAGCCAAGGAATTTGCCAGTAAAGCTCGTTGCGCTGTTGACTGCTGTAACCAAGAAATTAGCAATGTCCGCACCATCACTGATGAAAAGATTCTTGAACGCTTTGAACCAAGATGTGTCGGCGCATGGAATTAAAACAGTCGCGCCGATAGCTGGGATGATGAAGTTCGCCGTTGTGACGGTGATTGAGCTACCGCCCTGAGAACCGGGCGTGTTGACCGTCTGAACAGTGGCGCTTGAGCAGCACGGTACACAAGGTTGCGTCGTCATATTCTCTTGAATTACTTCTTACTTCAGTTTACGTCAAACTAAAGCTGTGACCAGATACGGACTCACCTTCAAAGATTACGACGATTTGCAGATCGAGATGTTCATGATCCAATCCGGCGGCAAGTGGACTGATCAAAAAACAGGCATGTCGTTTGGCATGGGTTTCTACTGGCATTACGAGCGCATGCGGCAAATTATATGGCCGCACCTCGACAACCATCGTTGGCACAAGCTTTGCCGAAACCAGATTCTCAAGAATAAGGTCACAGTCCTGATGGGTCCCGGAAGTTGTGTGGCTGGTGAGACGTTAATCGACGGAGTAGCAATCTCAGAATTATCCGCCAATGGCGTTCGGCCAATCGTAATGACATTAAACGGTCCAGAGTTGGCTCATGTTCCTTATTTCAAAGGAAGGCAGGAGCTTTTCGAAGTTACGATGGAAAGCGGAAATAAGTTTACTTCAACTGCCGAACATCTCGTATTGAGCGCAGGCGGTTTTGTTCCCGTCTTTTCTTTGCAGCCAAGGAAATCCCTTCTTTTATCCTCCGAATCCCATCCGGCGTCCACTTCGGCACCTGTCCGCGAATGGTCTTTGCAAGATGCTCTGCGTTTGTCGAAAATAGTTCAAGGTTCTCGATACGATTATCAGCAACATCCTTATTCTTATGATGCACAACTTCTGTTGGAAGGAGACGGCGACCAATGTGGCGTTCCATCACAAGACGATGCTCCAAAATATACGCGCCACCAGATTTCCTGCCGCGTTTTGCGTCCGGGTGTCCGCGAGCATGAACAAGCACATACCCATCATGGTCAACAATTCTCCCACCTTTCCAACCGCCATGCCGTTCCTTTGGGTTTGAATAACAGGTCTGTCGAACAATACCGTTCTGTTTCAAAAAACGAACGAGGTGACGACGGTTTGTTTTCACCCACGATGCAATCTTCGATAAAGACACACCATCTCGCTCCATCTTTAGAACTGCATCGCGATTCATCTCGCATCGACTTGGACTTCGGAATGCCATTCCAAAATAATAGGGTGCAGGCAGACGCGGTGCAATCAATAAAATCAGTAGGCGTTCAAGATTTTTACGACTTAGAAGTTCCTAAAGCGCACCACTATTTTGCCGGGGGTGCGATTCACCACAACTCGGGAAAGACGCATGAGGCAGCTTGGATATATTTATGTGAGTACTTTTGTTTCCCTCAAGAAACGGCAGTGCTCGTATCCTCCACAGACATGCGTGGATTGAGATTGCGCGTCTGGGGAGAGATTACAGATTTGTGGCAACAGGCCAGAGATAGGTTTGACTATTTACCCGGCAATCTAATCGACAGTCGGGTTGCAATTACAACTGATCGACTTGATGATAAGGAAGTCTCCGAGGAACGCAGGGTCCGCGACATGCGTAAAGGAATAGTTGGTATCCCTACGGTACAAGGAAGCAAAAATGTAGGTTTGCAAAAGTGGCAAGGGATAAAGCAGAAGCGTGTGCGGCTTATCGCAGACGAGGCCGCATTAATGAACGCATCTTTCTTGTCCGCATTCTCCAATCTCAACAAGAACGAGGATTTTCGCGCTGTAGTCATAGGCAACCCATCTGACACAACCGATCCGCTTGGCATGGCCGCTGAACCGATTGACGGTTGGGGCACACAGATGGAGACGGCAAAAACGACTGTATGGCAAACGCGTTTCATGGGGGGTGTCTGCGTCAATCTTATTGGCACTGACTCACCGAATTTCGATCCGCAGACTCGCAACAAGTTCAAATACCTCATCAACGAGCAGAAGATTAAAGAAACGCTCTCGTTCTTCCCCAAAGAGTCGCCTGAGTACTACTCGCAATGTGTTGGGTCCATGAAAATCTCCATCATGGCGCGGCGCGTAATCACCCGCCAGATGTGCCGTCAGTTCGGCGCACTCGGTATGCCGCTGTGGATGGGCACCGAGCGCACAAAGATTGCCGGCCTTGATGCTGCCTACGGCGGCGACCGTTGCGTGTTCGGCATTGCTGAATTTGGATTGGACAATGACGGCAAGCAGGTGCTTTGCATTCATCCGCAAGAGATTGTGCCTGTCATCGTCGGCAAAGAAGAACCTGAAGACCAAATATCACGCTGGGTTAAACATAAATGTGAAGATAACAACATTCTGCCTGAGAACTTTTTTCACGACTCAACCGGACGCGGCAGTTTGGGCACGGCGCTCGCTCGCCATTGGTCCGCAGCGTGTAACCCTGTCGAGTTTGGAGGAAAGCCAACGACTCGACCAGTGTCCCTTGATTTCTTTATCTATGACGAAGAAGATCAGCAACGGCGTCTCAAGCTTAGTTGTGAGCACCATTATAATTTCATCACCGAGCTATGGTTTGCGATCCGATACACCATTGAGTCTGGTCAGATGCGAAGTCTTCCAGAGGATATAATGGACGAGTGCTGTAAGAGGCAATGGGATTGGGTGGCTCGCGGCGGATCGAAAGTTATTCAAGTCGAGCCAAAAGAGGACATGAAGCTTCGCACACGGCAAAGCCCCGATCAGGCGGATTGTTTAGCAATATGCGTCGAGGGAGCACGCCGTCGCGGATTCCAGATCACAAAAATGGCAAAGGAGACTGATTCTTCTGATCTTGATAACTGGCTTGCTGAAATGTCAGAAGAACAGGACACTATCCTTCAGAGCCATATGCTTGTTCACCGATGAAAATAATAACGCTTACTCAAGGCAAGGTCGCGCTGGTTGATGACGAAGATTTTGAACGGCTGTCAGCCTTCAAGTGGCACTACGCAGAAGACAAAAAGTCCAATAAGGGAGGGTACGCTAAAAGAGTAAATCCCGGCGAAGGACCAAGTTATCTGTGGATGCACAAAGTCATTTTGGGATTGTCAGAGCATGAACAAGGCGATCATCGGGATGGAAATAAGCTAAACAACCAAAAGTACAATCTCAGACCAGCGACTCACTCAAATAACACTTATAACAAAGTAATGGATGGTAGAAACAGCAGCGGTTTCAAAGGTGTGTCGATGCCGAAACACTTTAAACGTTGGCGGGCGAGAGCGGTGATTCATGGTAAGGAGTACTGGGGTGGTTATTTTTACACTCGGGAAGCCGCAGCTAAAGCGTACGACAAGCTTGCTGTGAAGCTTTTTGGAGAATTTGCTCGAACAAACAAATCATTGGGGTTACTTCCCGATGGCTAAACACTTAAAATCATGCGTTGGCTCAAGTCATATTACAACTGCCCCCAAGGTGAGTTCTTCTATAAACAACCCGAAGCCGCTGGACGTGTCTTTGGTCCGTCACCTCTGCTTTCCCAAGTGGTCGCGGATGTTAGTACGTTTCGAAAAGGTAACAACCTTCCGGGTTCCGATCAGAACACCTGTTTCATTGACACCGTAAAATATACGGTTAATCGGCTCGACCCGAACAGTGAATGGGTGATGGAAACCGACTTAACACCTGAAGCATTGTTGCCGCCAAGAGGCAGCGGTGCATGTGCAGGTTGCGGCGCTTTAGTCACCTGATGAGTCTGCTCGACACATTGCGGAAGACCACAAAAGGACTTGCCGTCATTACCGAATGGCTCGGAGACGGGGGCATTCCTGTGTCGAAAGAACAAGCGGAAGCTCGCTCAAAGTGCTGCATTGGGTGTCCAGAAAACGTAGCCCCGGGCTGGTGGGATAAGGCGACTGGCAGCATCGCTATGGCAATGCGGGCGATGCTCGCGGTAAAGAACGAATGCGAGTACCACGTTGAGAAGGAAGAAGAAATTCACGTTTGCCGTGTTTGTGGATGTTGCAATCGCCTTTCAATTTGGACACCTCTTGAGCATATTAAAGCGCACACAGCGTATGAAGAATTTAAAAAGTACCCGTCTCGATGCTGGAAACCGAAAGAATTAACAACTAAACCAGACCAAGCTCTATAAATTTTTCGTCTGCCGATAAATGTACCAGTACCATCCAAGCAACGGATGAAGCTGCCTTCCTGCAATCGGCTAATCGGGCGAAGATCAATGAGTTATTCAACGGCGCTCCGCTGCTTTCGTCTGAGCAGGCTAAGAAGTTGAAGCTCAAAATCAATTGCAACCTTGGTGAAGCGCCGGTGCTCGCGCAGCATGGTCGTCGTCAGTACCAGAACGCTTTCCTGTCGAGAGATACGTATTTCACAATTCGCGTGCCTGACGCTCCCTCTGAGAAGCAGGCTGATTGGGGCAGGTTCATCACCAAGAAACTGAACAAGCCGTTAAAGCGGTCGCTTCAGTACTTCGAATATCAACGGTCGAAATGGTCAGCGGTATTGTCGCATGGCTATGCGCCGGGGATTTTCTATGACCGTTGCAAGGTGACACCTGACTTCGTTGCGTTGGAAGATTTTCGAGTGCCAACCGATTCATTGTGCGATCTGTCGAACCTGTACTGGTTTGCCGTTAGAAAGAATTACACCGAGGGAGAGCTTGCCAAGAAAGTCTGGGGCAAGTACGCGATGAAGGGTTGGAACAAGAAGCGCATTCAAGAGATTCTGCACACCGTCCACGATTACAACTGGGAAGCGATTGAAGCCAAGTGGACTGACCAGCCCGAGAAGCTCGCTGAGATAGTGAAGCAGAACGGCGGGTTTTACGCTGGCGATGCGGTGCCTACAATTCCGCTGTTCCACTTCTACTTTCTTGATGACAGCGGTAAAAGACCCGAATGGCGGCTGCGCGTTGTACCCGACACACAAACGTTAAGTGTCCCGACAACGGAATTTCTCTTTGAGAACGGCAAATACTGCATGGCGACTGACATACGCCACATCCTTCAGATGCAGTACGGCGATCTGAACAATAAACCGCCGTTTATGATTCACTCTATTCGAGCGTTAGGCTTCCTTTTGATGGAGCCTATCTACCATTCGAACCTGCTGGACTGTCGATTCTTGCAACACGTCCATGAACACATGAATGCGTGGATACGTGTGGGTGATGTTCAAGGCAAAGCGCGAGCGCAGAAGATTGATTTGTTTCACGACGGCATTGTGCCCGATGGCGTGTCGATTGTTCCACAGACCGAACGTCATCAGATTGATCCGAACATCATCGAGATGGCTAAGAAACGGATGGAAGCAATTAAACAGCAAGCGTCAGTCAGCTATACACAGGACTCAGAGCCGGGAGGCAAAGAAAACGAGACGGCTACGGCGGTAATGGCGCGAGTCTCACAGGTAAACGCGATGATGAGCGGATTACTTGCAACAGCGCGTCAATACGAGCAGTTCGCCTGTGAAGAAATCTGTCGGCGCTTTTGCCTGCGTAACAGCGATGATGTTGAAGCAAGAGATTTTCAGAAGGCATGTAGGGAGTTCGGCATCCCATCGGTTTATTTGAATGTCGAGATGTGGGAGGTTGAGGTCGATATGCCGCTTGGCAACGGCAATCCAACGATGGAAATGGCTCAGGCCAATCTTTTGATGCAAAACATCAATTCGTTCGATGGAACTGCCCAGTCAGAAATCAAACATGAATGGCTTGTGGCTGTTACTGGCGATCCTCGAAAGGCCGCACGCTGGCAACCCATCGGGAAACAACTTGGTGTTACAAACGCTCAGGAACATGCGGAGCTTGCGTTCTCAACGCTGATGCTCGGAGTGCCGGTGCAGGTCAAAGAGGGATTGTCTCTTAGTGAACAGATTGAAACGATTCTCGGCTTAATGTCGGGTGTCATCGCTCGCATCGAGAAGACAGGAAACGTGGCGAGACAGGATGAAATTATCGGTCTTCAAAATTGTGCGGAATATCTCTCTGGTAAACAGGACGGTAACAATCAAACCCCCGGCCTTATTCAAAGATTAGAGGCAGACCCGAACAACAAACAACAGGCCAAACAGTTCTCGCAGATTCTTGGCAAATTGATGAATACCGTCAAAGGATTCGAACAGCGCCTCATGGAACAGCAGAAGAAAGCTGCGATACAAAATGGTGAGAACGGCCAGTCTGAAATGGCGCTCGCTCAAGCCAAAGCGCAGGCAACGATGTTGCAGGCCGGGGCCAAAGCTAAAGTCACTGAAACTGGCGCTCGGCAGAAGTTGCAACACAAAGACGCCGCGTTCGTTAAAGAGCAACAACGGCGTGACCTGCAAACGCTGAAGGAAGAACGTCGTAAAGATGCTGCTGCGTTTGGTGACATTCAGCGTGAGCATGTTAAGACAAAAGCAGATATTCAGAATCAGCGTTACACGACTTTCAATAAGCCTTCTAAAGATGAGTGAATATGGAGATAAATGCGCTTTGGTAATCGACAACGGGCTTTTTACTCACACGGCAATCAAGCTCTCTGAGTCTTTCGGCAAAGTGTATTACATGACCCCGTGGGTTAACGCCTTCCCTAAATCCAATGCGACACTTCCCGGTGATGGACTTGATGAAATCACGCGCATCAAACACTGGGAGGAACATCTTGACGAAGCAGACCTTGTTGTTTTCCCAGATGTGATGTTTGGACCGCTCCAAACGTTGATGGTGAACATGGGCAAGCGGGTTTGGGGTAGCAGACTTGGCGAACGTCTTGAGTTGGACCGCTGGTGGTTCAAGAAACTGCTCAAACGACTGGATATGCCGATTGCAGAGTCGCATTTGATTGTCGGTGTTGATGCTTTGGTCCGGTTCCTAAAAACTCACAAGAACTTTTGGGTCAAGACCAGCCTGTATCGTGGAGACTTCGAAACCTACCAGTCAAAGACTTATGAGCATGTCAAGCCGAGACTCGATAAATTGATCAGCGATCTTGGAGAGAAGGGGAAAATATATCAGTTCATTGTCGAGAAGAACATTGATGCGGTAGTCGAGCTTGGTTTCGACGGATTTTGCATCGGCGGCAAGTACCCAAAGGTAGCCGCGTTCGGCAAAGAATTAAAGGATTGCGGCTACATCGGTGTAGCAAAGGAGTATGAGCAATTCCCAATTGAACTTAAGTGGAGCAACCAAATGCTTTCTTCTACGCTTGAACGCTTCAATTATCGCGGCTTCATTTCATCTGAAATTCGATGCACTAAGGAGCCCGCAACGGTGGAAGAACCTGACCGCTTCGAAGATTGCGAGATGATTTGGAATAAGGGCAATCCACCCGAGGGCAGCGAGTTCTATTGCTATGCGACCGATCCTTGCACGCGCATGGCCAGCCCACCGGGAGAGGCTTACATCGAATGGTTCGACAACTGGCCGGAGATTATGTACGAAGGCGCTGACGGCAACCTTGTGACGCCGATCCCCATCGGTAAATACGCCGCCGAGATCATGATTCACTCCGGGTTTGCAGACCAGCATTGGCAACCAGTTGTTTTCCCTGATGAAATCAAGCGATGGGTGAAGCTACGCAATTGCTGTCGCATTGAAGGTGTGTATTCTGCGGTGCCGCAGTCTGTCGGACTCCCTGAAATCGGAGCCGTGATAGGGATTCACGACGACCTGAAAACGGCGATGCAATTAACGCTTGAGCGATCCACCAAAATTGACGGATATTTCATTGAGTCCAAACAGGACGCTATTGGTTGCATCATCACTGAGATTAACAATGCGCAAGACGAAGGCATCCAGTTCACAGACGACCCACTGCCAAGCGCAGAGGACATTGAAAGGTTGCAGTTGTGCCTCACTGATGGGTAACCTCTCAGCAATGGCTATCCTCACGCTTCCACATAAACAACAAGCACTTATTGATGATGCTGACGCTTCTTTGGTTGCTGAATATCACTGGGTTACTACGGGGGCTGGATACGTTTACGCACTTCGGCATCACGGTAAAAAATTAAACCCAACTATATATCTTCATCGGTTGCTGACTGGTGCTACCGATGCAGATTATGTGGACCACGCGAACCGAAATACGTTTGATTGCAGAAGGTCCAATCTCAGAAAGTGTTCGCAATCTCAAAACATGGCAAACTCAAGCCTGATTAACACTGGCCGAAAGCGTTCTAAGTTCAAAGGGGTGAAAATGGTAATGGGAATCTATCCAACCGCGCAAATAATGGTGAATCGGAAGTGTATTTATTTGGGTTCTTTTAAGACAGAGCGTGATGCCGCTCAAGCATATGACAAAAAAGCAGAAGAAGCGTGGGGTGAGTTCGCGCTCACAAATAAAAAACTCGGACTGTTGTAAGACGCCCGAGCATTACGAGGAACAAGAGGTCAACCCCGGCAAATTAGATGATTACGGAGCTTGGATAGACGGCTGGACAATCGGTGATAAAATGCCCTGAGTGGGTGACGCCTGACTTCGTAAAACTGTTCAAGGAAAGGATCACCTTCGTAATACCTGTGATGCCTATTGGTAAACCATTCGTTAACCGACGAATGTGGTAATGCAACTGATGCTTTCAATTTCTGACGCCCGCATCTAACGCAATGCCTTGTTAGTACTGAGTTGTGCCAGTTAGAAAATCTTTCACAGGACCACCGATGAATGCCAAGCCAGCAGCGAATCATGGTTTTACATTCCTTTTACGCAGCTTTTCTAACCGCCTCTTACTCGGTTTGAACGACGGTGGAAATAACCCGCTAGCGACAGCGACGGAACGCTTCAAAGGATCGGTGGTCCACTCGGGCAGTTTGCGTTTGTAACATTGCTTCATCACTTTGCCGGTCGTGAGATTCACAATATTGGCGGAACTGCCAACGTACTGGTTTGGAACTTTATCTTGAACGACAATTACTCCTTTCTTAGAAAAGAAAATGTCTCTGGTAATGACCTCATGCCAAACTGTGTCGAACCAGCAGATGTAAAGCACAAGGCAGGCGTTCTCTTTACCGCAGAATTGGCAGGGACCGTTACTCACGACGAAACCCATCCATTTGTGATCTTCACCGCAGCGCCGACATTCGGTGTATAAACCACATCGTAACTACCAGCCGGTCCCGGTGCTGTGAACTGCAAGAGCATAGTGTTGCTGTTGACGTACGTTGCTACGGTTGCGTTTCCGCCAACGGTAATCGTCGCGAGAAATACTCCCGTCAAAATGTCGTACTGAAATCCAGTTCCCAAAAGTACAGCGTTTACAGTCGAACCATTTGCTGCGGTTGCTGGCGTAATTGAACGCAAGGTAAGTAAAGCGAATTGAGCAGTTAGGAAGTCGCGGATGCCGGTTAGTGTACCGCCCGCAATCGCTGCAGTTGAATACGGCAATCTAACCTCGTTTCCCGTCGGCAGTCTCAAAACGATGTTCTTATCAACCTGACTCACCTGTTGCGCCATGTTGAGGTTAACGAGACTACCATCCGGCATCTCAATGAATTGACCTGTTGCGCCGAAGATCGACGCGCCCGATGTGCTTGGTGCTGGTGGAGCCATAGATTACTTCTTAACCTCGGCTGCTGGCTGTTGCAACGCCGATTTTTTCTTTGCCTCGCGTTCAGCACGCGCATCTTCACGCGCCATCTTTTCAAGTTCGTCACGGCGTGCGCGATTCACGATGGCCTGTTCTTGTTCGGCAATGTCTCCACGCTCGTCAAGTGGAGTGCCAGCCGTCAGGACTTGAATGTATAGCCAAGCGAAATCTTTGGCTGCTAGATGGTCACTGTTAATAATTCCTCGCCATGAGTTGTTGAGAAGGATTCGTGACAGTTTTATGCAGGCGTTCTCAATCGTAGTTCTTGAACTGATGGCTGGAATTGGATCGACGAACTTCACCTTGGCGGGGTCTTTGGCGACAACTACGCAGAGGTCGTTCTTGCGCAGTTCGGCAACGTGAGCGTCACTAACTTGGTTTGGAGGAAGAATGATAATCGGTTTCATAAAGTCCCTCGACTATGGACCGCAAAATAAATTATGCAAGCTTTTTGTTGACAACTGTCATCGTTGTGATTTAATTCTGAGCATGGCGCAAAAGCAAATCCGTCTAGACGATGAAACCTACAAAGAATTGGTGAAAGCCAAGCGTGGTTTCTGGACGAAAATAAGCCTCGCGTCACTAGCCAACTCAGCAATGAGAGTTGGCTTAAAACATCTCGTGATAGAAACTCAACCAAATAAAGGAAAGTAAGTTATGCCAAGAATGCAAGATGACCTGACGGGCGTTGAAGGCGAAGGCGTCAGCCAAGTCAAAATAAAATCGGTGGATGAAGCGCTCGAAACTCTACTGGCCGCACGCAGCAAGCGAATGAAGTTGTCCGAACAAGAGAAGGAAGCGCAGACGATCCTCGTCCAACTGTTCCACAAGCACGACCTGACGCATTATTCGTACGATGATACCGTGTACGAACTTGTGGACATTGAGAAAATCAAGAGGGCGAAGAAAGACGGGGAGGATGACTAATGAATACTGGAAACTATGATTGCCCGGTGTGCCACAACTATCGAGGTGCTGGCAGTTCGTTGGGTCAACACATTTGGGCGCACAAAAAGAAAGGGCTGTTCACTGGCAAGATTGACTGGTCGCTTCGATCATACGTGAAAAATGGAGCGGCTGTTCCTGCGCCGCTGGAAATCTATCGACGGCCAACTTTGGTATCAGGTGCAATGCAACAATACCGAGTGTGAATACGCGACCGAGCCGCAGGGTTCTCCTAAACTGGCAATTCAACTATGGCAAGTCACAGCCAAGATGAGTAGATGAACTCGACTGGTGAAGATTTCAAGGTGTGCGCTTACGACCGTCGCTGCATGAAAGAACCGACCCATTATCATTTCATGTTCGGAGAACTCTGCCCAGAACACGCGAAAATTGTGCGGCTGATGGGTTACAAAACACAACTGCTCGATAAGACTAAACCTCGACCATTTGGACACTGAATTTATGGGAATCACCATCAACGAACAAAATTGGCAGATGTTTTGGGATGTACGGCGCGAATTGGGTCTAGACAAACCGCAGCCGGTCGAACTTGAAGAAGCGATAGTTCGCGACCGCGCTCGACCGCGCGACGGCGGCAGTCGAAAGATAGATAGCAAGTGGGTTAAACGGAAGCCGACAGCGGATGAACAGCCTCAACCCGGCGAGGTCACAATGAAAGAGTTCTTGAGTAGCGAAGCCAAGCGCTGTGGTATGTCTCGTAACTCGGTCTGGTACCGTCTTACTGAAGGCAGATATGGAGTTTCGATCCGGCGTGTGAATCCGAAACTGGTTTATATAAAGCGCATTGGGCCTGATCCAAGCCTTGACTCACAGCCGCGTGCGGGTGAAATGGCTCTCAAAGACTGGATTTATCAGTTGGCGATCAAAGAAGGCGTCAGTTGCAATTGCATTTACAACCGGCTGTCTCGCGGTCTGCTGATCGCCCCGAACAAACGGGTGGTCAATGGTAGAGTAGTTTTCGTAAAGCCATGAAGACTGCGTTTCACTTCACTTCCTTCGGTTTGGTTTCTTGCATGGCGGCGTCGATGTCTTGACGGTCGCGAAATTCATTCAGGCGCTCCGCAACTGTTTGAAGCAATCGCTGAGTTTCTATACGATCGTTCAAAAAGGTTGACAAATCGTTCAAGGTCTTTGCTGCATTTCCAAAATAAGGCATGGCGTGTTCTAACCTTTCCTTATCCTTCCTCAACTCCTCAATCTCTTTCTCCTGTACTCGAAACAATTTGTGAGCGGCAGAAAACTTACGTTTCCATTCAATAATCTTCTTCTGCTGCGATTCGACTTTCTGTTGCAGCTTGTAAAAGTCGCAGTCCTCAGAATGACCATGCGGTATTTCGCCATCACAACAAACACATGCGCCAAATTTGTCTATCCAATTTCCGTTACGGCTTAATTTGAGTTTGGCCTGATGCGATTCGATGAGGTTGGCGATTGTGTCGGTTAGTTGACGACTTTTATCAGTGAGTTTTTGGTAATCATCCGATTTGAGCATGTCCTCATCTGGAAACGCACCACAGTCAAATGATGCGTTAACAAGCTCGATTAAGATTTTCTTGACCTCATCTGCATTCATTGTGTTCCTTTAATCGTCTCCACGAGCGCCGCGAGGCGTTGTTCGAGTGGCGAATCTTGTATCACAATCATTACTGACCAATACTCAGCCTCGGTTTCCTCATCAGACTTTGTGCCTTCATAAAGGTAATCGAAGAACGCTCGCTTCTGTTCCGGCTTCAGCTTCAACCAGAACTCATGCACAAGGTCGAACGTGAGTGGGGGAAGCTGTCGCCATGAGCCAAAAGCATCAGGAGCATTGCCGCATGGTGACTCTCCGTCAAAACGACAGTTCTTCCACCCCAACAGCTTCTCGCAGACGAAGATGAGTTGAGATTGGATGGTCATGGTTCAAACACGAAAAGTTTGTGATCATCTGCAACAGCTTGAAAATAATCAGAGCTGTTTTCCCCAGTCCATATGTTGAGCAATCCGACTATCAGTTCGGCGTAAAACCCAGAAACATTGACAGCTACCAGAACATCCGAACTGGTTTCTCGTCCAAAGCTATCTATCTTGATTATTTTCATTTCCTTCCTTTCGTGGCTTCCAGAAAACACTCGACCAGAGTGGCGAGTGGGGTTTTGAGAACCAAAATCACAGTCATTACTTCGCCGTATTCATTCGCGTAGGCCAATCTGTCTAGCAATAAACCAGCAAATTCTCTCCACTCCTCGTCACTCATCCCCATCAGCGCGGTGTGAACGTCGTCAAACGTGAGCGGGGGAAGTGAATCGTGGTGAAACTGACCTACGGCATGTATTCCAGCAGGACTCATCCATTTGTAGCAAGGCTCCAATTCTCCATCTTGCGAAGACGGAAGATATTTCCACCCCCGTCTCTCCGCGAACGCTATTCTGGTTTCGTTGGTCATTTGTATTCCACCTTAACCGTTCCAAGTTTCGAAAATGCCTGCCGAAATTTACGGACATTTGGACCAAGGTAAGTAACGACACTCCCCTTTGATGCACCCCTGACTGGTTTTAGAGTTGCTTCGGAAATGTAATTAGTGCGACCGTGCAAGAAGCACTGTGGAAATTTAAGAAGCGGCCTGAACCATTCTTCCGAAGTCGAGGCGTACGTAATTGTGCAGGCTTGTTTAAATCTACCGTCATCGTAATCATTTAGAAGATGTTCAATCCAAAGCGGCGTTGATTTTCTTCCGAAAGGATGGTTTAGCCACACGGTCAGAGCATTCCACTGATGTGATAGACCATCATCCAATTTTGTTAAAAACCGATTTGCACCAACGATCATTATGTTGGCTCTTTTACACGAAGCAGGATCAAGGTGAATAAATCCCATGCACTCTATTGCCGCCTCAATTATCGGCATTGGTGTGAACCACTCTACTTCACTAGAGGTCTGATTGATGAGTTGGGCGGAGGTCATTTCAATCCTTCACCCATTTCCCATTCGCCATGTGCATCATTTCAGGGCAATTTTCACCAATGTGACCGGGTTGCTCACAGCGCTCACACATCACCGGCAATTGCACATCGCGGATCGAACGCTCAGGCTCAGTACCATCCGGTACCATCACCTTCCCGGTATCAGGAAACTGATCCGCGACCGCCTGCTTCAATTCTACCACCGCTGGACATTTACATTCCGAAAATGGCTTGCCGCAATGACAACACGTCACTTTGTTCAGGTTGTCTTTTGTGACATGACCCCAATCGTTAAACTCCTTCTTCACCACTTCAATCGACTGAATACCGTCCTGACATTGCGTAGGCAAACTCTCTGTCACGATTTTATCCAACTGCTCATCACTCGCACCGTTCTTAAAAGCCTTCTCATACGCCTCAGCGTTTGGATCGGGTGCTGATTTCTTCGGCTTGTTTTCCCGACTCTTTGCCTTCCTATCCCTGTCAGCCGCACGCTTTGACTCCAAATCCCGTATCCCAAGATATTTCACCCCATTGACTACTCGATATGAAAATTGTCCGAGCCTGATAAGGCGTTTCCCCTGTTCATCCGGCGTCCGGCTCTTGGCATCAGGAGAACACATCTTCTGGATCACCTTTTCAACCACATCCTCCTTTTCCCCGAGAATGAACGCCAACAATTTTGGATTCAATTCCACCTGCGCCCCAACCTCCTTATCCGGTTGCATCTTCGCTATCACGTAACTCCATACCGCAAAGGTCGGACTCCCACTCCCAACCATTGACCCCTCAAACAAACTATCAAATATTTTCCCGAACATAAAACGGTCACACATTGTCACATACGGTCACAACAATGCAAGAACAAAATGGACTTCCTTTAACCAACTGTGGCTTTCCGCATTGTCCCAAAACGTCCGTAATGTCGCCTACAGAGACAAAGACTCCTTTTGTGACACGTCCGAAAAATCTCTCCCATGCTGACTTTCGCCCGCCAAACTCGTGAACCCCAATTCCCGCCCCCCCCTTTATACCTCCCATCCATTAAAAACTCGTCCCGGAGCCTCCCAGCGCGTACCACCGCCATCCTGTAACCTCTCATGAAGACTCGTAACTCCCCAAAAATGGTCAACCCAAGATCGGATGCTTTTTCAAAAACGGGGTGTCATTATTCGCCTCACCCTTCCACTTTTGGGGGTGGGGGTGTCAGGTGTGGGGACGGGTCGGCCTGCGATTTAAGAGAGTCCTCATTTTCTTTCGCAAAGCTCGTAGCGTCAGGCTCAGGTCCATCGTCATCGTCAACGGGTGGCTGTGTGGTGTCAGGTGTTGGTGGTGTGGGTTGTGTTGGGGGTGTTTCTTGGGGTGCTGTGGGCTGCTCTGTGAGTGGTGCGATTGGCTGCTCTGCGGACTTCTCTTTCGTTGCGTCTTCACTCATGACGATCGAGGGTTGCGCGAGCATCTTATCGAGCGCCGATTTCATTCCGTAATCGCGCAACAGCTTTTTCATCTTCTCAGGACGTAATATTCCACGTCGCGGAGTTTGAGTAATGTCAGCCCACACATCAAAGAGCTTGGCAATCGCAGAAGCAACGCGTTCAGCCTCAGTGCCAGAGCGTGACTTATCAAAGAGGATTGAGCAGCGATGAAGCATGAACTGTATGCGCACGCCATAAGTCTTGATGAACGAATGGTAATCGAGTTCGGTCAGTGCGCTTTTAGCGGTGAGCTTTTTTGATGATTTAGTTCGACGAGCGGCTGCTGAACGATGGGCCATTTCGGACGCGGTGATTGGATTGATCGTCGTCTTGTATTCTGCGGGGGTTTCGTGCAATTCTGCTGCAAGCATCACTGGAATATATAAGTGGACAGTGTGTTGCTGTCCATAACTGAAAGGTAAAAAGATTATGAGGTTACTGATTAGGATCGTTGACGGTATTGAAAGGGGTTTAGACAGGTTGGAGTGGGCGGTATTGGAGAGGTTTGTTTTAGTGACATTGGCAATAAGTGCGCTGATGACTGCGGGGAGTGTTGCTGCGCTGATCTGGTTGATAGCCCATGATTAAGTTCTGTGCGTTTGGCTGCTGTACAAGCGGCAGTCAACCGCGTGGAATTAGCTACGCAATAACTGAAAGGATAGTGATATGCAGTACGTATTTAGTTTCTTTGTTGTCGCCTCGTACGGCTTGCGTCGGACGGTGGAAAGTCTGTGTCGGTTCAATCCTGACCGGTTGAGTACGGCGGGTAAGCATGTGGAAGGGAAGCTGCACGGTGTGGAGTATGAGAGTTGGTTGCGGTTTTATACACCGTTGTGCGCTCGCGGATGTGAGTAAGCATCACTTAATCTGTAAGTGTAATCGTTCTGCCTTCTGCTTGCGACTGAGGGCAAACCGATACTCGCGCAATGAAGCGCGGGTTAACTGAAAGGACAGATTGTGTATTATCGTATCAATGTATCGTTCACAGGTGAACACTTCTTCAATACAGGTGACACTTTGACGGATGAAGATGCAGCGCGTCGGGTGTTTGAGCATCTTTTAAAGCTACATCCTGCAAAGGATGGCTGGAAAGTTGACTGTGTTTTGTGGCACAACACTGGCACTCCGATGGGTTGGTAAATCATTCGCCTGCTTTAACGGGCGGGCGACTGATGCTCTGACATTGTGTCAGGGCTTAACTGAAAGGATAGAGTGAAACTATTGAAAGTTTTGAGGCAACGGTTGCCGGAATGGACCTTTGAGGCATACGGCAAAAATGGTGCGGTGGCGTGTTTTCCTCCGCATTCTGAGAGGATTGGATATGCGCGTTATAGAGAATTACGCGAGCACGCGGTTATCACGTCGGTGTGTGGTCCGCTGTATGTCGTGACTGAATTGAAAGCAGGTGCCAATTGAGAATCGGCGAATATCGGGACTTCTTGATCAAAGCGTTGGCGAAGCGCAAGCGCGTGTTGAGCAAAGGCAAGCCGGGTGTGGGCAAGTCGTTCGCCCATCGACAAGCGTGCGAGGTGCTTGGATGGGATTACATACCCATCTGTGCGCCTTTGCAGTCGCCAGTAAAGATCGGCGGGTATCCGCGTCCGCCTGAGAAGGAGGGTGGGGATGCAACACACGCGCTGTTTGACGGGATCGCGAGGGCGTTTCGAGCGGTGAAGAATACGCATTTGCACATTGACGACTTGGGGATGGCCAATGGCGAGACGTTGAAAGCGATTGTTGATCTGGTGCAGTTCGGTCGGATTGACAACAGGACGCTGCCAGATTGCGTGGTTGTGGGCGCAAGCTCGAATGACGTGGGGCACGGGGCTGACGTGCAAGGGCTGATCGAACCGTTAAAGACTCGGTGGCATACAATCATAGAGATTGAAACGAACGTGGATGATGTGGTGGTGTACGGGCTGTCGCGAGGTTGGCCGGCTGACCTGCTGGCGTTTATCCGAAACACACCTCACGCTCTGCATGATTGGAAGCCAAGCAAAAGCCTGTCGATTGACGGCGCTTGTCCAAGGGGCTGGGAGTACGTAGCCGAATGGATTAACGACGGGTTCGACGATTCGGAGGTGATCGCGGGATGCGTCGGTAAGGGGCGAGCGACTGAGTACCTTGCATTCAGGCGATTGATGAATGACCTGCCGGACATAGATCAAGTGCTGCTTGACCCGGAAGGAGCGCAAGTGCCTGAGAATCCGAGCGCGAAGTATCTGGTCGCGATGGCAGTAGCGAGCAAGATGTGTCACGGCAACTTTGGCAGGTGCGTGACGTATCTCAAAAGAATGCCTGCGATGTTTCGCATATTCAGCATCAGGGACGCGATCAAAGCGGAGGGCGAGCGGCGCAAGGCCGGTAAACTGGCTGACAAGCACGTTCCAATTGCTGCGAGTCGAGATTATACGGCTTGGGCGTGTACGTCTGATGGGAAGCTGGTGATGACAGCATGAGAACTGAACCGGCGTCCAAAATGACTGTGTATGTGCGGCAAGGCGGATTGCTGTATCGCATGGGATTGCGCATTTGGTTGAATCGCCATCGGCGAATGAAGCAATTTCGGCGGTCGTTCAATACATTGCGTAGGTTGTTAACGTAACCAGAGCAAGCATCACTTGACCGTTAAGGTGAGGTGATGCCTCTCTGTGTACGATGAACGTATGCGGATAACTGAAAGGAAAAATAGTTATGGGAGATAGAGGAAACATCGCAGTAATTCAATCGGCAAATAACGGACAACGAGCGCAAGTTTGGTTGTACTCACACTGGGGCGGGTCTAACTTGCCTGCACAATTGCAAGCCGGTTTGGCTGCTGGCAAAAATCGCTGGCAAGACGAAAGCTACCTGATCAAAGTCCTGTTTGGCTATGCGTTGCCAGAAGATGCTTGGCGGCGCGAAATCGGGTCGGGCATCAGTACGCGTATACAAGACAATGAACACGACATTTTGGTTGTGGACATTCCCAAGCAGCGCGTGTTTACGATGAAAGAGGCTGAGTTAGATGAGAACGGCCAAATTCCGGCGATCTTCGAAGCGAGAAAGTACTGGTCGTTCGAAGAGTACAGCAATCCGATTTGCAAGCTGCCTGAAATTTGATTATTGCGTTGTGCCTGTCGAGTGGCGGGCACACCGAAGCAATCAAGCTTCAATAACTGAAAGGCATAGAATGAAATTAGACCCATTGCAGCGGTCGGTAAAAGCTGCGTATCGGGCGAGTATGCAGGGTCAACTTGAGGCCCTGTTGGATGAGACATCGCGTTGGAAGCGCAAGATGACTATTGCGACGAACAAGTACAACGATGCTCGTGCGAGAGTTACGCTCTTTGCGATGGCTCTTGCAATCGAAGCGGACAAAGCTGGCAGGAAAGGCAAGGTGTTGCCATGACTAACGCGCAACGAGATAAGCGCGTCGAGATCGCACAAGTGCGGGTTTTGTTTCAGGTGCCTTTTTTCGCAGCCGCAGTAGCGCGTCTGCCGATTGTCTGGGATGAGAGCGTTGGGACAGCCTGCACTAATGGGAAAGTGATCCGTTGGTGTCCAAGCTGGTTCGATACGTTGGAAGATCAACATTTGGTGACTTTGCTTTGCCATGAAGCTTGCCATCCGTTGCTCGGTCATCTGTGGCGCTTACCACCACCGGGCGGCGATCATGAGCTAGCGAATATTTCTTGCGACCACGCCGTAAATCTAATGCTCAAGGAGTTCTCAGCATTAAGAATGGCTGGCGGGTTCGCTGATCCATTTCCATTCCCGCCGGGTAACTACTGCTGTGATGAACAGTACAAAGGAATGAGTGAGGAAGCCATATACGCCCGCATAGCCTCACAACAGAGCGGGGGGTCCAATGGTAGCACCCCGTCAATCAAAACGCGTCTGGGGTCAACTGGTGCGCAAAAAGGTGGCTCTGGTGGGCCTTCTGGGGGCACTTCAAGCAAATTCGGAGAGTTTGAAGCTCCAAAGGACTTGGACCAGTCAACCAGCAAGGTGCTACAGAATGATTGGGACGGGACGCTGATTCAAGCGTGCAAACTCGCCAAAGGACAAGGGAACCTGCCGGGCGGCATGGAACGATTCGTCAATGAACTGGTTAGCCCAAAGGTTGCGTGGAATGAAGTGTTGCGGTCGCTGCTGCGCGAGACTTGCTCCGACGATTGGGACTTTATGACCCCTGCGGTCGAGTATGATCAGTCGGGTTTCATTCTGCCGTCATTGCGTAGTGAACGGATGCAATCGGTTGTATTTGGTTCTGACTGGTCTGGTTCGACGTTCGGTGATTTGGTTGACCAGTTCCATGTTGAAAAGCAACAGTGCTTGGACGAATTACGCCCGTCGAAACTGATAGACATTGGATTCGACACTCGGATCGTGAGCGAGCGTGAATACTTACCGGGCGATCTGGTTGACAAGAAAATCGGCGGCGGCGGCGGGACATGCTTCAAAGAGCTATTCCGAAGAATATCCGAAATGCAGCCTGCTCCGAAAGTCGTCGTTGTATTGACGGATTTATGCGGGACATTTCCAGACGATCCCGGCATTCCGACAATTTGGGTTGTTTACGGCGGGGCTTCCGAAGCTCCATTTGGGCAAGTGATTAAGGCTGACTAATATGGAAAGACATGGACATTCGAGGCGCGGCGCGATTACTCAGACGTATCGCGCTTGGCGTTACATGATTCAGCGGTGCGAAAGACCGCATAATAAGGACTACGCTCGCTATGGTGGGCGTGGAATCACAATCTGCGAGGATTGGCATTTGTTTGACAATTTTCTCAAGGACATGGGTGAGGCTCCGAAGCGAAAGACCCTTGGCCGGATTGAAAATGCAGGCAATTATTGCAAGGCAAATTGTCGGTGGGAGACTCGAAAGCAGCAAGCCGCGAACACAGTCCGCAATCGGTATTTTGAGCGCGGTGGCGAGCGATTGCACGTTGCGGAGTGGGCGCGTCGGTTCGGCGTTGGTAGGGCAACGTTGCGGTGGTGGATTGAGACTCTTGGATGGGAAGGGGCGGTGTCGCGTGTCCAAGGTTAAACCAACAAGCATCACTCGCCGCGATGGTAAGAGGTTGCGATGGGCGAAAAATATTGTGAAAAAGCGGGAGAGGGACAATCTTGGGCGTTTTGTAATCTTAGGGATGCCGGAATATAAGATTGCGGTTGCGTGCCAAGCCAAGCGTTACGAACGCGCAGTGGCGCTGATTGTGGCGCACAGGTTGAGTCAGTGAATGCTGTAAGCTAAACTGTAAGGTTAGCGATGATTAGCAGCCTGTCGGAAACGGTTGGAGTGCTGGTGACAGCGAGAACCATGAGGCTACTGGGGACGGCTGTGTTAACCGGGGCGAAGCATCGGGGGGTTCGAGTCCCTCCTACAGCACCAATTTAAGAAGTCAATGATTCTCATTCTGTTGGTTGTTTATCAGAGCAACATTCTCGACTAGTCGGTAACGGCTGGCTGTCAATCGAGTGGCTGAAAGCAGCCAACAGACTGAGCTTCTCGAATGAATCGAGGGGACTAACTGAAAGGAAAATAGTTATGACAAGTACATATCGGCTCGCTGAGCGGGCTGTTTTAATGCGGTTGACCGCTGGTCTGCCGGGTAAGAGTCGCAAGGATCGTAACCTGACGGAGAACGTCAAGTCTGAGCATGGGCTTGGCAAAGCGTCAGGCGCGTGGATTAAGCAACGCTGGCCGGATTGGGCGCTTGCTCCGTTGGAAAAGTTGGTGAACGAAGCGCGAACATATCATCTGGCGGTCACGCTGCCATTTGACGCTGGCATCGGCATTCTGCCTGCGGCGCTCATCATGGAATACTCGGATAAGATGCGGGACTTCCGAAGCAGGTTCGATAACCTGCGCGATGCTCACTTCGTGGTGAAGTACCCTGAAATGATTGACTGGGCCAAAGCAGAGCATAACGGCACCTTTGACGCGTCGGATTATCCTGCTGTGGAGGAACTGATGGCGAGCTTCTACTTCGCCACTGAGCCGTTGCCTGTGCCCGATGCGGCGCACTTCGAAGGAACATTGCACAGTCTGCTTGGGACTGACGCTGACGGCGTGAACATGCGAGTTGCCGATGCGATGCAAGAGGCGCAACGCGAATTGATGCGGCGGCTGATTGACCCGGTGAAAGCAATGGCGGTGAAGCTGGCAGAGCAACCGAAAGAAGGGAAAGATTCGCCGGTGTTCCGTGACACACTGATTGAGAACATCAAGACGATTGCGAGCCTTGCGCCCAAGTTGAACATCGCTGGCGATCCTCAAATTGACGTGTTCGTGAGCGAAATCACAAAGCTGACAAGGTTCGAGCCTGACACGCTGCGCAAGTCTGTCCAGACAAGGGCTGATGTGCAGCGTGAGGCTGAAGCGATGTTGGCGAAGATGGCTGCTTACAAGCTCTGATAATCTCATCTCATTGTGCTCCTTGACTGGGGCACAATGAGGTAATCAAACCTCGAATAACTGAAAGGCAATTGTGAAAATAGTATTGAACAAGCGCGGGTTAAAACCGCGCACGGTCGAAGTTTCCAAGATTAAGATTCCAAACCTTTGGCACATTGCCATGAGGCAAAAGAACAAGAAAGAACAGGCCATGATTTTGAAATGCTGGCATCTTTGTCATCACCTGCAAGAAAGTCTTGAGGATGCCAGTCGCGACCAAACACTCAACCAAATAACTGAAAGAAAAACGATATGAGTGAAGTAGAAAAGAGATCGGTGCATACCGATGCGTTGGCAACGCTGGGCACAATCATTGATGACAGCGCCGGGCGCGATGCTATCCATCTGGCGGTGCATCCTGTCAGGGCACGGGTCAGACTTTATCCCGGTGAAAACGTCGGCGCTGACGGCAGCAAGAATGATCCAGTCGGCATTGTCGATCCGTTTTTAAGGAGACCAGTCAATCCGGGGGAAATGTTCTGGCTGGTCATCTATCCGCGAACCATTACAAGCTTGCGGCATGTGTGGGTTCATCCCGCGTTTCCCGACGAAGCGGAGGTTGAGACTGCTAATCGGGTGACGCGCAAGTTAAGCGGCGAATCTGAGCAGTGGCTGCGTGAGTTTGCGTCTAAACCAAATTCTCCACCATATGCTGCTATGATTGCAGCGGCGCAACATGCTGGCAGTGACGGAGAATATTTGCACATTAGTGGCGACCTTGCTTCAGGTGAAATTCCGCCTGAATTTTGGGATCACATCGAAGTTGTGACTGGCAAAACAATTCCAACACACGAACGCGCCAAATACTTTTCGTGTTCGTGTTAGCCTTGAATTGTTATGAGTCAAAAGACAGCTAATGACGTGTTGCGGGTGCTTTCGGGCACTCGCCTGAAGTTCACATGTACGGTTCACTTGCCTACGGGCGAGAAGATCGAGTTTCAATCTGATCATCCACCGGGTGTTGCGTGGAGTAATGAAGATCGTGCATTGTGGCTCTTTAAGCAAAATCAATACGGCTCTGCTTCTGCACCTGTCATGCGCTGGATTGACGGCACAATTCTGTTGTGTGAGGAGAATCCGACATGAAACAATTGTGGCCGGGAGTAGCGAACGTGGCGCAAGCCCTTCGGCGTCTTGATAGCTGTGCGTCCGAGCATGGCGAAGTCCTGCGCAGTTACTACTCTCGGTCAGTCAACTGAAAGGAAATAAAACAAATGAATGAGTCTGTTAAATTATTCGATGAAACTGGCGGGTTGGCGCTCGCTGCACAAAATGACGCGGCTGCTGTTGCGCGTGCTGTACAAGAAATTCAAGCGGCGCTTGTCATAGCGCAACGTTTCAAGCGCGATGAGGTCGCGTGCAAGTCGCGTATCATTGAGGCTTGTAAGCGCAAGGACTTGGCTGAGGTAGCCGAGTACGAGTACTCACGCGGCGGCACTCGGATCACTGGTCCGACAATTGACCTATTACGCGCTGTGGCAAATAGGTGGGGCAACATTCGTCATGGCTGGACTGAGACTGAACGGGCTGGCGGTGTCAGTTCAATTCGTTGCTTCGCTTGGGACTTGCAAACCAATGCGCAAGCAGAACGAACGTTCAAGGTTCGCCACTGGCGCGACACTCGCGACGGCGGCTATGAAATCAAGGAGGAGCGCGACATTTACGAATTGATGGCCAACCAAGCGGCCCGACGTGTGCGGGCCTGCTTGGAGGAAGTCATTGACTCTGATGTTGTCACGGCGGCGGTTGACCAATGCCGCACTACGCTACGCACCGGGGAACAGACACCGCTAAAAGATCGGGCTGTACAAATCGTCGGCGCGTTCCAAGAGTTCGGCGTCACTCAGGCGATGATTGAAGCACGGCTTGGTAATAAGATGGAAGCCGTTAGTGAGAATCAGATCGCAAGCCTGCGCCGGGTGTTCAAATCGTTGAAGGATGGCGTCGGTCAACGTGATGACTATTTCAAACCTGAAATGGCAAAGCCTGACTTTACGCCACAAGCGACGTACAATCCGGGGACTGCCTCAACGCCTGTTACTCCTGCAAAATCGGAACCGAAAGGACACGCGTTGATCGGCATTCGCGCTGCGCTCAAGGCTCGCAAGATCACCGAGGGTCAACTGATGGACTTTTGGGGTCAAACCGGGGCAACGGATGGTACATTCGGATCGTTAGAAGAAGTCGCCGTCGCTTTGCCGCAGTTGCTCGAACACACCGTAGCCAATTGGAAAGAGTTCGCTGAGAAGTTACAGGAGTGCGTGCAAGAGCAAAAAACGAATAAAGAGCTTCACGACAAGTTGCAGGAGCAGAAAGGCAAGAAGTGAATAACGACCGTGGAAATTGGACCAGCGCGAGCGGTGCGCCCGCTGATGCCCTTTGTCCCGGCAGGCATCTTGCCCAATTTGGGTTGCACTCCGAACGCAGCGAAGATTCACAGCATGGTGATGTGATTCACAAAGCGCTGTGCGACGGCACCGATGCCGGGTTATCGTTTGAACAAAGAGAAACGTTGGCGGCCTGCAAAGCGATTGAACAGAAAGTCGTCAGTCAATTCTTTGGCTTAGAGATTCCATCTTGGAAAGCGCGAGAACGCCGTTTTTGGGTTACGTTCACAGTCGGTGAAACGATTGAGTTGCGCCACAGTGGGCAGGTGGATTTGGCTCAACGTGATGGGTTGGGTGCGTTAATCATAGATTACAAGTCGCTTGCAGGCAGTATTCCTGAATCTCCGAAGAATCTTCAGCTTCGTGATCTGGCTGTACTTGTGCGCGAAAATCTGCTGGTTGATCACATTGGGGTCTGCGTAGTGCAACCATTCGTAACCCATTCACCTGAGATTTGCCTGTACGATAGGCAGAGCCTGATGCTCGCCAAGGAACAGATGCGTGAGCGAGTCATCGCGAGCAACAATCCCAATTCGAAACGCACACCGGGCGAACTTCAATGCAAATTCTGTTTGGCTGCCGCACGCGGTACCTGCGTTGAATATCAGCAATGGGCGGGTCAGATAGCGCCCCCGGCGATTATGGCTGCACTCGACGTGCCTATTGCGCAGTGGTCTCCCGAGACACGCGGTAGAGCGATGGATGCGGTTAAGCAGGGGTACAAGCTACTTGAAACCATTGAGGCTGCTGTGCGTGAAGGCTTGGCAACTGATCCGACATTCTGCCCCGGTTGGGAGTTAGCGCCGGGTCGCAACATTGAGACGATTGAAGAACCAGAACTCGTATTCCAGCGGTTCATCGCGCTTGGTGGTAAGGCAGAGGACTTCATGTCGTGTGTCACTGTTCGAAAAGGACAGTTGCGTGCGACTTTATCGAACACGTTATCAACCGCGATCCCAATCACCGGAAAGGCTCTGAGTGAAATATTCTCAGACCTTCTCAGGGGTTGCACCGATACCAGCATCACACAACCAATTCTCAAGAGAAAGGATAAGGATGCCGAAAAGTAATCAGTTGTGGCAAAAGGTTGGTTGGCGGTCACTGCGGTACAATCGTCCACCGAGGTTTATCGTCCGGTTCAAACGCAATGGCGACATTGCCTGCGTCAAACATCTCGACATTGACGGCTCTGAGAAACCAAAAAACGATCCGTGGAAAGATTTGCTCGAACAGGCCAAGATCGAATGGATACGGCTTAATAAGGAGGTAAACAAATGAATCCGAAAGAAATGTCTAAAAAGATGCACGATAGTGCAAAGATTATTCTCGATACCGAGGTTGCGTGTCTGCCTGATTGGAAGTCGATTGAAACACAGCTTTTCGACTTGGCGGCCTCACCACAACGGGTTCACGATACAGTACACTCTCTGGCTCTAATTGGCGCTGTGCTTAATGCTGACGAAGACAAGCGTGGAGTAAAACAGCTTGAGTTTGTAACGCGTAAATTTGCGATTTTGATCGCTTGCGTCAGAGAGGCCGCGAATAAATGAAGGCGTTTATCGTGTACTGCCTTTTTTCCAGCTTCCTACTGCTGGCGGCGCTCGCGATGAAGAACCTGCCGGATAACACCAAGGGCTTCGCTATCGCCGCGCTGCTCGCGTCAATCGAAGCTTGGTTCATCTGGCGCATTGTGCGGGGGCATAAATGACTGAAGCTGAATGGGACAATCTGCGGGAGTATGAGCCTGAATTAGCGTTGCCAAAATGGAAGGAAGTTCAGCATGCTCCTTTTACGCTCAGTCGGCTGACAGAGGCGCAATTGCGGGCCGCTGTAGTTAGTGTTCGGTTGGTCGATAACCAAGACCTGCGATTGTATCAAAGGTTAGTGGAAGAAATCTTCATATGCGTCTGGGGGCACACATGACGCGTAAGAAATGGAACAGGCTCAGACGGCAAAGACCGGATTTGTTTTGCGACATTGAGTTTCAATCGTGGGAAACAATGTCGCGTGAAGATGAGGAAAGGGTTCGCAAGCTACCAAAGAGGCGGTGCCTCGAAGTGATAACAAACTATTTAGTTACGCTCAAACTGAATGACCAACACCCGACACCTTTCAGGCGGCGGTTAATTGGATTGGCGAACGGATCGGCTGACGATTACTACTTGGTGTTTCACAAAAGGAAGCTCGAACAATGACGATCGAAGAATATGACGCTCTGAGGTTGGAACTGGCGCAAGATGCAAAATTCCTTACTCCAACCCACTGTGAGTGCCCAAGCTGTGTTGCGTTCTTAGCCACGCTGTCACGCGAAGACATTCTCGGGTTTTACGTGTGGGAGGGGCTGCTTGGAAAGAGATACCGTTTCTACGCATTCAACGAATTATTAACAAAGGTTGCTGATTACCAGAGTTCTGTGGTTAACAGCACAGTATGATTACGCTCACACTCATCCTGATTTGCATTCTGGTCGAAATTATGGCCGGTGCGCGAAAATAATTGTTGACTCTCAACGTCGTTTGGTGGATGACACACATCGTTAGGACGGACTGTGATGGATCACAGCGGACTTGACGAATGAAGACAGTAATTGCAACTTTGAGTCGCTCAGTGGCGTTGAAAAACGCGCCCGCTGTCTTCAAACCTCTTGCCGATTCGGGTGATCCAACACTGAGCGCCTCTTTTTGGCCATCCCCACCTAATCAGCTACCTTATCAGCCCGGCTCTGTCTCGCGATCCGACAACCGGGGAAACTCCTTCTGGAGAGTGTAGGTGACGGCAGGCGCGTAACGGGTGCAACCTACCTGACACCCAATGAAGCGTGATCCAGCCGGGGAGTAAAGGCTATGCGCTTGGCTCCAAATAGGCAGAGGTACCTGACTTCGCTGAAACGCGGAGGGAAAGCGGTCGCTTTCACCAAATAGGCAGTGGTTAAGAAGATGACAGAAAGAAAGAGAAAGTATTTGGTCTATCTGAGATCGGGTCATTGGAGATCACTTAGACTTAAAGCCTTTGAGCGCGACGGCAACCGATGCAGCTTGTGTGGTTCTAGCAAGAGATTACTGGCGCACCACCATCGTTACGGTCGCGATTTGAGAAGTGTGCCGTTGAAGTGGATTGTGACGCTATGCGAATCCTGCCACGGCAAAGAACATTCACGACGTGCCAAAGAAAGACGTTTGAATAGGCATGAGCGGTCGCGGAAACGTTTAGTAAATTTGATAATGAACCACAGTGCTGAATGATATATGCCCACCCCATTACTGATCAAACCGACAATTGAAGAAATTCGGCTGGCAGCGAGCAAGATCGGCCTGCCGGAGACTGAAGCGGACAAGTTCTTTTACCATTACGAGAGTAACGGGTGGAAGGTAGGGCGTGTAAAGATGGCGAGCGTCAATGGCGCATTGGCAGGATGGCGGATACGTTGGCAAGAGAAGCAGTGTGCAAACAACAGCGATGGATCGAAAGGCTACAACAACGGCAGGCCGCCGGTTCGTGATTACGTGGACACAGAGTTACGGAAGCTTGGGGTGAAGATATGATTACAGAAAAAACGACCTGTACGGAGACTGAGCTTTACGGCAAGGATGCTGCTGAATGGTTGCAGCGATGGGATTTAGGCTGGCCGGTGTGGTCTATCAGCATGGGAGGGGTTGGACCGGGTTACGAACAGGTGATCCAAATTCTGACTGCTGAGATGGTGCGATTTTATTTGGAGCATCAGGTGGAAATGGTTGGGCTGAAGCTGGAAGATGGAGATTGGAAACGGATTGCTGAGATGCGCGACCAATGGTTGTTCGCGAAGCCTGAGATTAAGAAAGTGGGGTGCTCGGGCGCTCAAGTGGGTGCTGCGGCAAGTTTGGCGTACCACATTTTCATTAATGGTCCCGCTGCTGTCATGGCTGACAAGGAAGTTAAAGACCGCCACATTCAGGTGAAAAAGGATTTTCCATGAGGAGTACGTTTTACAGTGAATCAGAGGCTTTACGGCAGTTGGAGGTCGTCGGGTTTACGGTTGATGACAAGAAGAAGTTAATTCCACCAGAGTATGAATTTGACAGCAGGCGGAAGTATGACCCGTCCGAGCGTAGTGCGGCGGCGATTGATTACCTTGTGGAACAACGCGGTTATAGATGCGATTTATGAGCACAGCGGCGTATCACTGCAAGATGTGCGGTTGTGAAGGACAAGCGCAGATGGATTGCACTCCTGAAGAACTGGCTGCGCGCGGGTTCAACTTGGCTTTTTGGATGAGTCTGCTGACGTGTAACCGTTGCTACGACTTTCGAGAGGATTTTAAGTGGTTACGCAACCATATTTTGAGGATGTGCGCGGCTCTTGAAGTTAGCAGCAAATCGAAGCGTGAGAAGATTAATACCGCCGTCCGTGACCAGTTAATAGAGCAGACCAAGCGCATTGTTCGGCTGTTGGCCGACCATTACAGGCAGCAGAACGTTTGGGACGAACAGATTGTTGATGGTTTAATGGACAAACCGCAGGATGCGGCTGCGCAACTGTCGCACGTCTACCACGCGATTCAGAAAGGCTTGTGGGCAAGCGCCACACAGCCGGAACTGGTGAAATGATTTCTGGCGCTGCATGGCTCGCTAGAAAGCTGCATGGCTTTTGTGGGCCTCGGCTATGTCGCTGAAACTAGTAAAGTTTAGCACGGCTATGTCGCGCCAGAGTTAACTGATGAAAACCAAAGATTGGCAACGCGCCGGGTTTGAAGTGAACGGCGATAAACTGGAAAGGATTGAGAATGGAACAACTCACGTTCGAGCCGACCGAAAAACAAGAGGGCGAGTTAATATTCACGCTGACGTTGCCGGGCAGGTTGTCGAGTTGGAACGAGATACTCGGGATGGAGCATTGGCAGCGTTACAAATTCAAAAACGAATTGGCGAACGCTTTCTTATACGAATTAAGACGATCCGCAAACGACTTCTCGATGAAGACAACCTCTGCTGTAAGTATGTCGTCGATTTATGCCGCTACGCTGGCATCTTACCTACAGACGCGCCGGGAACAGCGAAGATTGAAGTCTCGCAGCAAAAGGCAGACAAAGGCGCTCGGGAAGAAGTTAAAATTGAAATCTACAGACTTTGACAACCCACCGTTTTGAACACCATTCCACATCCTGAAATATTAAACGGGGATCGTGTGTACTGGCCGAAGTACAACGCTTGGGCTTACACCGAGGAAGGGGCGCAAGGTGCAAAATGGCTCAGACAACAAATTTGGGCGAGAAACAATGTTTCACATTATGAGGGTCGCGTGAAATACAAGATGAAGATTTCACATGCTCGCCAGCGTCAGTACGAAGCCGCGATGCGAATTTTAGTGACGGAAAAACTTAATCAGTGAGTCTTGACCGTTACAGTGCCATCGGGCGACACAGTAACATCGGTGTTTGTCTGCTGGCCGATGATGACCAAGTAATCTGTACCGTACACGGTGCCGAGCTTGTTAACGAAAATATTCTTTGAGTTTCCAAATGCCTGCTGCCATTTAACGGCGTTTGTCGAGCATCCAGCGAGAGGTAGGGCCAGCAGTAAGATAAACAGCAACCTTTTCATGCCGCAGGTTTAGGGGCATCAGTGGAAGCTGGCAAGTCTTTTTTAGCAGGAACTTCAGTGTTTCCGCCATTGATCGGTACCAGCGGCTTACCTTCCGATTCTCGTCTTGCGAGAGTGATCACCAAGGCCACCATCGAGTTTGACCAGACACCGTAGATGCCTATGAAGCGGTTGGTCCATACCATTGCCGGGGATAGATGTTCCAGCCCGGCCATAGCTCCCATGTAGGCCATAACGAGCGCGTTCGACGATATGAAGAAAACGTATGAAAAGTTAAGCGTTTTCATTCACGGTGCGTTAGTCGTTGTTTCCACCTGCAATCTGTAGAGTGTTTGCCCCACTTGTTCAGCGCCGTTTGTGATGACGAAGAAAGGTTGGGCCATCTTGGCCCATGTCGAATCGTTGGTTGAGGTCAGGATGTAACCTCGGGAGTACAGCGGCACCGCTGGGGGGTATATAAACACCGCTTGCGTCTGGTTGAGGCCGGTGTTTGTAATCGAGATGGTCGAGTCTGGCACCTGATTGGTTATGGTGTGAGTGGCCCAACCAAGGATGAAGTTGGTTGCGGGAGCGGTTGGATAGTTAGTGTAATCCCAGTTAGCAATCATAACCGTCTCGTTTGTGAAAGAGATGCAGGTAAATAGAGGGTCCGACAGTTCTGCATTCGTTCCCTGCGCCCACACCAGAGCGCAAAGCTGATTGGTTTTAGGTGCAATAACCACAGATTTCAGGTATTGGGAGAATAGGCTAGCGGCAATCAACACAATCATGGACCGAGCTTGTTTGTCGCCAAAGACCCGCTCGGACTTGATGTAATCACATAGGCCACACCATTGCTAGACCAGTAGTAGGTATCGCCCGGATTCAATGCGGGAATGCTGGCGAGCGTGTTAGACTTAATCAGTATTCCGGCAGAAAGGTTGTTGAGCAAAGAGACTTGGGCCATCAGGAGATCGCGATCACTGAACGCTTGGAATGGGGCAGCGTTTGAAAGGATGATGTTCGGTGTTGCTGCAACACCCGCCAGTTGAGCCAACAGGTAAGTACTGGAAATTCTCAAATCACGATCTGACTCAGCTTGGAAAGGAGCGGCAGAAATAAGAATTTGATTTGGTGTTGCGGCGTAAATCCAAACCGATACCGTAATCGCGAACAAAACGGCTATAACACCCCCCTTTTTCATGGTATCCAAACCTGACCCATCGTTGGCACCGCATCATCACCAGCGCCAGTTGATAGATTTGTGAACGTCCACACAAAGTTAATCGGTATGACTCCTTCCAAGATGCTGTAATTTGTCGTAGCTGTTATGGTGTTGACGTGGATTTCTCCGAATTTATTGGTAAATCCGTTATTGTTACCAGCCCCACCCTGAACAAAGCATCGCAACGCGAGTGTGGTTTCGCCAGAAACGCCAGCAAACACATTGGACGCGGTGCAAGATACATGAATCGACCGGCCATAGGTGTTTGTGTAAAGTTGCCCACTGATGAAATTTGT
>Ga0099791_10000049_pt1 | contig 38429 bp, 36 predicted proteins | sample Rivendell_Oct201_7_FD_77318 | JGI IMG/M metagenome (GOLD analysis project Ga0099791, IMG submission 77318) | Vadose zone soil and rhizosphere microbial communities from the Eel River Critical Zone Observatory, Northern California to study diel... | ecosystem: Environmental > Terrestrial > Soil... | reverse complement strand
TCCATCTCGCGGCGGAATTGATCGAACTCGAGGTCGAAGGCGCGCGCCATCAACCGCTTGCTCCAGGCCACGCTGGTGGCGGGCAGCGCGAGGAAACGTTCGACGCACTCCTCGACCGCTCGCGCGAAGTCGGCGCCGGGCACCACGCGGTGCACGAGCCCGTACTGCTCGGCGCGGGCCGCGCTGATCGGCTCGCCGGTGAGGACCAGCTCCCGCGCCCGCGCGTCCCCGATCAGCCGGGGCAGGCGGTAGAGGGCCATCGACGGGATGAGGCACTCCTTCACCGCGGGCAGCCCGATGGTGGCCTCCGCGGCGGCGAGACGATAGTCGCAGACGAGCGCGAGCTGGAGGCCGCCACCTAGGCAATGGCCGTTGATCGCGGCGATGAACGGCAGGGGCAGGCGCTCGATGGCGGTCATCGCGTCCTCCCACGCCACGAAATGGTCCAGCGTCATCGCCCCGGCCGCGAGGGCCTTGAGGTCGACGCCGGTGCAGAAGGCGCGGCCCGCGCCCCCGATCACCGCGACGCGCAGGTCGGTCCGGGCCGCGATCACCGCGACCACGGCCCTCAGGTCGGCGACCCAGCGCGGGTCGCCCGCGTTGAGGACCTCGGGCCGGTTCAGGGTGATCCGGGCTACCGGCCCGTCGAGCGCGAGATCGACGGCGGAGGCGAGCATCGCGGGCGGAGCGTACGTGGCCCCGGACCGGGCTGTCAAGGCGCGGGCCGGTGCTGGCCCCTCCCGGCGGCCGCGTGCTACCCTTTGCGCGTTGGCACGCCGTACGCGCCCGAGGAGGATCGAGGCATGCTGAGCCACGAGGACAACGAGCTCCTGACCCGGACCGGACCGGGCACGCCCATGGGCGATCTCGTCCGCCGCTACTGGATTCCCGTCGTGGAGTCGAAGGAGCTGGCGCCCGGCGGCCGCGTGAAGCGCGTGCAGCTGCTCGGCGAGCGCCTGATCGTCTTCCGCGGGAAGAGCGGCCGGGCCGGGCTGATCGCGGAGTTTTGCCCCCACCGCTCGGCGTCCCTCTTCTACGGGCGCGTCGAGGACGCGGGCATGCGCTGCGCGTACCACGGCTGGAAGTTCGGGCTCGACGGCCAGTGCGAGGAGATGCCGAGCGAGCCGCCCGAGTCGGGCTTCGCGTCGAAGGTGAAGACCAGCGCCTACCCGTGCGTGGAGGCGGGTGGCGTCGTCTTCGCGTACATGGGCCCGGAGAGCACGCCGCCGCCCTTGCCCGAGCTGGAGTGGACCCTCTTGCCCGAAGGGCACACGTTCACGTCGCGCCGGGTCCAGGACTGCAACTGGTTCCAGGCCCTCGAGGGCGGGATCGACTCGAGCCACATCTCGTTCCTCCACGCGCCGATCGACCACCGCAACAGCGAGGTCACCCAGGACATGGACCGGGTGAGCTTCGGGGTCGGGGCGGCCGTCTCCACCGGTGACCGCGCCCCGCGCTTCGAGGTGGTCGACACCGACTACGGCGTCCTGATCGGCGCCCGCCGCGCCAACCCGGACGGCCGCTGGTACTGGCGGGTCACCCAGTTCCTCCTGCCGTTCTACACGATGCCGCCCACCGATCTCGACGAGCGCGTCGTGCAGTCGCATATCTGGGTGCCGATGGACGACACCCACGTGGTGAACTGGATGGTGACGTGGCACCCGGATCGCAAGCTCACTCCCGAGGAGATCCAGCTCCACGTCGAGGGCAAGGGCGCCCACGTCTGCGACTACGCCCCGGCCACCTCCGAGCCCTACGGCGACGTGCGCACCGCCGCCAATCGAGAGAACGACTACTTCATGGACTGGGAGGTCCACCGCAGCCGGATGTACTGCGGCATCCCCGGCTTCGGGGTGCAGGACCAGGCGGTGCAGGAGAGCCAGGGCGACATCGTCGACCGCAGCCAGGAGCGCCTCGGCAGCAGCGACACCGCGATCATCCAGGTGCGCCGGCGCATGATGACGGCCGCCCGCGCGCTCCGCGAGCACGGTACGCCCGCCCCCGGCGCGAACCCGCGCTCGTTCCTGGTGCGCTCCACCTCGGTGGTGCTGGCCCCGGGCGAGAGCTGGGTGGACGGCGCCCGCGCGCGGGTGCTCGTGCGGGCGGGGGACCAGCTCACGCTCGTCTGACCGGCTCGATGCCCGGGCGCATGGCCGGCCGCGTCGCGCTCGTCACCGGCGGCGGTGGCGGCATCGGGGAGGCGACCGGGCGGCTCTTCGCGGAGGAGGGCTCGGCGGTGGCCCTGCTCGACGCGGACCGGGAGGTCGTCGCGCGAGCGGCCGAGGCCATCCGCGCCGCGGTGCCGGGCGCCTCGCTCTTGCCGCTCGTCGGCGACGTCACCCGCGAGGCGGAGGCTGCCCGCATCGTGGAGGAGACCGCGGCGCGCCTCGGGGGGCTCCACACCCTCGTGAACGTGGCCGGGGTCCGGGTGTACGCGCCGCTCGCGGAGGCCGACGCGGCGGACTGGGAGCGGATCATCGGCGTCAACGTGCTCGGCACCGCCCACTGCTGCGAGGCGGCGCTGCCGCGGCTGCGGAGCACCGGGCGCGGCTCCATCGTCAACGTCTCCTCGGTGTACGGGCTGATGGGCCGCACCGGCATGGGCCAGTACGACACCACCAAGGCCGCGGTGCTCGGCTTCACCCGGGCGCTCGCGGTCGAGGAGGCGCCGCACCGGGTGCGGGTCAACGCGGTGTGCCCGGGTGGGACCATCACCCCGTACCACATACGCCGGGCCGCGGCCCGGGGGGTATCGGAGACCGAGCTGCGCGGCGAGCGGACCCGGGACAACCTGCTGGGCCGCTGGGCGGAGCCGCGCGAGGTGGCGTACCCGATCCTGTTCCTGGCCTGCGACGAGTCCTCGTTCGTGACCGGCGCCACGCTCATGGTGGACGCGGGCCGATCGATCCTGTGACCGCGCCGCCGGGCGGCCCGCCCCGTGTCGTCTCGCCCCGGGTCATCTCAGTAGACGTGCTCCGCGGCCTCACGGTGGCCGCGATGGTGCTGGTCAACAATCCCGGCTCGTGGACGTCCGTCTACTGGCCGCTCCGGCACGCGGAGTGGACCGGGTTCACCCCGACCGACATGATCTTCCCGTTCTTCCTCTTCATCGTCGGTGTGTCGATCCCGCTGGCGCTCGGGCCCCGGCTGGAGGAGCGGGCCGCGGGGCTGGTGGGCCGCGTGCTGTGGCGATCCCTCGCGATTTTCGCCCTCGGGGTCTTGCTGCACGCGCTGCCCTGGTTCCATCTCGCCACCCTCCGCATCCCCGGCGTGCTCCAGCGGATCGCGGTCTGCTACCTGCTGGCCGCGGTGCTGGTGCTCGTGAGCGGCGGCGTCGCGGGCTGGCGTCTGCAGGCTGCCGTGGCGGGTGGGCTGCTCGTCGGCTACTGGCTGCTCATGACGCGGGTGGCTCCTCCGGGCGGGGTGGCCGGGGACCTGAGCCCGGCGGGCAATCTGGCCGGCTACGTCGACCGCCTAGTACTCGGGCCGCACCTCTGGCAGGTGTCGAAGTTCTACGACCCGGAGGGCGTCCTGAGCACGCTTCCCGCGGTGGCGACCACGCTCCTCGGCGTCCTCGCCGGCCACTGGATCCGTGGGGCGGGGCCGACCCGCCGAGCAGTCGGTGGGCTCGTGATCGGCGGCGTCACCGCGACGGCGGCCGGCTGGCTGTGGGCGCAGTCCTTTCCGATCAACAAGGCGCTCTGGACCAGCTCGTATGGGCTGTTCATGAGCGGCCTCGCGGCGCTCACGCTCGCCGCCTGCTACTGGATGATCGAGGTGCGCGGCTGGCGGCGCGTCACGGGACCGTTCGTGGTGCTGGGGGTCACCGCGCTGCCGCTCTTCTTCCTGTCGAGCCTCATGGCGCGCCTGCTCCTGCTGATCCGGGTCGGGCCCGACCGCGTCCGCCTGCACGCCTGGCTCTTCGAGCACCTCTTCGCGCCGTGGGCTTCGCCGTTCAACGCGTCCCTGGCCTTCGCCCTGGCCTACGTCCTGCTCTGGTGGGGCCTCATGTGGGCACTCCACCGGAGCGGGCTCCGCCTCCGCGTGTGACGCCGGCCCGCGACCGGCTCACGAAGGGGTTGTCTCGGAGCCAGAAGCGCCACGGGCGGTCCACCCACGCCTCCGCGTAGTCGATGCCCACGCGCGGCCCCGCCGCGATGGCCCGCGCCGGCACCGTCGGGCGCGCCTCGATCCAGATCCGGTCGCCGAGCAGGTCGGCCCGGTCGAACCGTTGGTCGATGCCGAGGGCGATGCAGAGCTTGCCCGGGCCGCTGGTCAGCCCGTGGAGCGTCCCGCCGCCGCGCCGCCGCCGCATCAGGGCCACGCCCTCGATCGGCTCCACCGCCCGCACGAGGACCGCGTGAGGGACGTCGGCCACCCCGGTCACCACGTTGAACTGGAAGTACATGCCGTAGACGAAGTAGACGTAGGCGGTGCCGCCGCGGGCGTACATGGTCTCGGTGCGCAGAGTCCGGCGCCCGCCCCACGCGTGCGAGGCGCGGTCCTCGGGACCACGGTAGGCCTCGGTCTCCACGATGATGCCCGAGACCCGGCCGGACCGGGTCGGCACCACCAGCAGCTGGCCGAGGAGCCGGCGGGCGACGGTGACGACGCTCGAGTGCGCATAGAACTCGCGCGGCAGCTTCGGAGCGGGGAGGCTCACGGCCCGCCAGTGTGCCACGAAAGCCACCGAGCGGGCGAAACACCGCGGGCGCGGCCGAGAAGGGACCGCGCCCGCGGTCGCACCGGGTGGGGCGCTAGGGGCGCCCGGCTCCGGTGACGGGGATGCCGGACGCTCGCGCTAGCGGCGCGCCCCGGCCACGAGCAGGATCACGCCGCCGGCCAGGGCCAGCCCGCCCAGGATCGGCGGCAGCGGAAGGGTGTGCTCCTTGTCCTTCGTCGCCTTGATGGGCCCGACCTCGAGGACCTTCTCCCGGGTCGTGTAGGTGATGCCCTGGTAGGCGAGCGACACCACGCCGATGGCGATCAGGACGATGGCGATGAAGAGGACTCCGCTTTTCATGGGTTCCTCTCAGAAGCGGGCGGTGTACCGCCCGGCTTTGCTGTCCTTGTGGCGCTGCTCGACGACTTCCCAGTTCACGTTGTCGAGGAAGGCCGCGATGTAGTCGGCCCGTCCACCCGCGCCGTAGTCCACCATGAACGCGTGCTCGAAGACGTCCAGGACCAGGACCGGGTGGAACCCGGCCGGATGCCCCTGCTCGTGGTTCGAGATCCAGCAGTTGAGCAGTGCGCCGGTGGCCGGATCGTGATAGAGGATCGCCCAGCCCACGCCGCGCATGGCTCCGGTCTTGGCGAAGTCCTCCCGCCACGCGCTCGCCGAGCCCCACCCGGCGCCCACGTCGGAGGCCAAGTCGCTGCCCGGCGAGAGCTTCGACCCCGACGCGAGGTTGGCGAAGTAGTACTCGTGGAGCACCAGCCCGTTCATCTCGAAGCCGAGCCGCCGCCGCGTCTCGGCCCACGCGGGTGAGCCCACCTCCGCCTTGGCGGTGGCCTCGAGCAGGCCGTTGGTGTTCTTCACGTAGCCCTCGTAGAGCCCCCAGTGCTGCGTGATCTGGTCGTCCGAGATGCCGGCCAGCGCCTTGGGCTTCAGATGCTCCTGGACCTTGTAGTTCATGTCGAGCGAGCTCCTAGATGGGGCGACGTCCCTGGATGATGCGGATCAGGACCACCGCGATCGCGATGAGCAGCAGCAGATGGATGAAGCCGCCCAGGGTGTACGAGCTGACCATCCCGACCGCCCACAGCACCAACAGGATCACGAAGATCGTCCACAGCATGTCGTCGTCCTCCGAGGATTGAGTTCGAGTGTCTTGCCGTGCGTGGTGTAGACGCACGTGACGTGCCAGCGAGCGCTGAGTGGGCCAAACTGCCTGAATCCCCGGCACGTGTCAGCGGACTCCGCGTCAGCGGACGCGGGTGCGATCGAGATCCGGTCAGGAGTACTCGGTAGAAGCACCTCGATTCGGCCGTCGGAAGGTGGAATACTCCCGATCGAGCGCCGACGCTTCAGTGGCACGGCGCTTGCGAGGCCACGCCGCCCATGATCGGGCGAGCCGAGGAGCTGCTGGGAGAATGCCGGGCCGCCGACAGCGGCCTGGCCGCGGTCGTGGAGGCGGTGCTGCGAGAGGAAGGTCCCTACAAGGTCGTGCCCGCCGCGGGCGTCGAGGCCTGGCGGGAGCGAGAGCCGAGGCTCTGGCTGAAGGTGGCGGAGTGGCTGGACGAGCGCGGCGTCACGCTCGTTCCGGTGTGAGCAGGATCCGACGAATGCCGGCCAGCGGGATGGCCACCCAGTCCGGGCGGTTGTTCCGCTCGTAGCGGAGCTCGTAGCAGGCCTTCTCGAGCTCGAACGCGGCGCACACCGCCAGGAGCTCCTCTTCCGACCGGGGGATCAGCGCGGCCGGGCTCGCGGCGGCGGCCCCCCGGTAGCCGTGAAGGAACGCGCGCCGCGCCTCGCTCTCCCACGCGGTGAGCATCGCCAGCGCCGGCGCGCGCTCGGCGGCGGGCAGCTCGAAGGCGACCGCGTGGGCCGCGTAGTCGAGCGAGCGCAGCATCCCGGCCACGTCGCGCAGGGCGGGCAGCTTGGCCCGCCGCTCGGCCAGGGGCCGCGCGGGCTCGCCCTCGAAGTCGATGATCACGAAGCCGTCCTCGGTCTTCAGCACCTGCCCCAGGTGGTAGTCGCCGTGGCTCCGGATCTTCACGGTGCCGACCAGCGCCTCGAGCGCGCGGAGCGCGCGCGCGACCCCGGCCCCGTTCGGGTCGACCGGCACGGCGCCGCCGCCCGCGAGGCCCCACACGTCGCCCGCCTCCACGTCCCGGCGGATGTCGGCGGCCCAGCGGGCCACGTCGTCGCGCGTGATCGGCTCGGGCGCGAAGTCGGGATCCGCCGCGTCGGAGGCGAGCGCGGCGTGGAGGCCGCCGGTGATCGTGCCGAGCCGCCGCATCTCCTCGACCAGCGGGTCGGGGCCGGAGCGCGCGGGCCCCGCGCCGAGACGCCCGCGCAGCGCGTTCAGCACGTGCTTCCATCCATCGCCGCGGTTCGCCACGAACTCCTGGAGCACGCCCAGGGTGGCCGGGCCGTCCGCGCCCTCGTGCTCGGCCCAGCCGGCGAGGCGCGGGACGTGACGGAACGAGGTCTGGGTGGTGAGGAAGCGGGTGATCTCCAGATCCGGGTTCAGGCCGGGCTGCGGCCGGCGCAGGGTCTTCCACACGAGCCCGCCGCCCAGGAACACCGAGGTGTTGCTCTGCTCGCCCGCGTGGCGGCGCGCCTCCACCGCGTCCGGGTCGGGCGGGAAGGACCAGCCCGGGGTGGGGTGAAACGCGAAGCGCCCGGCCGAGCCGTCGAAGCGGCGGCCGGCCGCGATCGCGGCGAGGACGCGGCGGCCGAAGCGCGGGTCGTCGTGGGCGTCCACGATCGCGGCGCCGTCGAGCCGGGCCATCACGGCCGGCGGCGCCGCGTCGGCCGCGACGGTCACCGCGACGTGGTAGCGGTCGCCGTCGACGTCGAGGAGCAGCAGGACGAGCGGGGCGTCCTCGTCGAGCGTGGCCCAGTCCCGCACCGCGAGCGCGTCGATCCCGCGGGTCTTGGCCGCGAACCATCGCTGGCGAACCAGGTACCGGGCGAGGTCGGAGCGGCCGGGGCCGGCGAGCCGGGCGACGATCGCGGCGGGCTCAGAGCGGGGAGGCCTCGATGCCATAGAGCGGCTCGGTGGAGAGCGGGGGCTGGAGGCGGAACCAGTAGTAGCCGTAGGGAGCGAGGCTGATGAAGTAGGGCAGGTCGCCGATGGTGGGGAAGCGGGTGTCGCCCAGCATCTCGATCGGGGTGTACCCGCGCCACGCCTTCAGATCCAGCTCCACCGGCTGGGCCGATCCGGCCAGGTTGTGCACCGCGACCAGGATCTCGCCCTCGTGCTCCCGCACGTGGGCCAGTACGCTCTCGTTGGCGGGGCGGAGGAAGTGCAGGGTGCCGCGACCGAAGACGCGGGTCTTCCTGCGCACCTCGATCAGGCGCTTCATCCAGTTGAGGAGCGACGAGGGCGTCCGCTGCTGGGCCTCCACGTTGATGGACTGGTAGCCGTAGACCGCGTCCACGATCAGGGGCAGGTAGAGGCGCGCGGTGTCGGCGCGGGAGAAGCCGGCGTTGCGGTCACCCGTCCATTGCATCGGGGTGCGGACGCCGTTGCGATCGCCGAGATAGATGTTGTCGCCCATCCCGATCTCGTCGCCGTAGTAGAGGATCGGGCTGCCGGGCAGGGTGAAGAGCAGGCTCGTCAGCAGCTCGATCTTCCGCCGGTCGTTCTCCAGGAGCGGCGCGAGGCGCCGGCGGATCCCGAGGTTCAGGCGCATGCGCGGGTCGGCGCCGTAGGCGTAGTAGAGGTGGCGCCGCTCCTCGTCGCTGACCATCTCGAGGGTGAGCTCGTCGTGGTTGCGCAGGAAGAGGCACCACTGGGCCGTGGGTGGGATCTCGGGGGTGTGCACGAAGATGTCGGTGATGGGCCGGCGGTCGCCGTGGCGGACGGCCAGGAAGATGCGCGGCATGAGCGGGAAGTGGAAGGCCATGTGGAACTCGTCGCCGTCGCCGAAGTAGGGGCGGACGTCGGCGGGCCACTGGTTCGCCTCCGCCAGCAGGATGCGGCCCTGGTACTGGGCGTCGATGGTGCGGCGGATCTCGCGGAGGAATTCGTGGGTCTCCGGGAGGTTCTCGCAGCTGGTGCCCTCGCGCTCGAAGAGGTAGGGCACCGCGTCGCAGCGGAAGCCGTCGAGGCCCTTGTCGAGCCAGAACCGCATGACGTCCAGCAGCTCGCGCCTCACCTGGGGATTGTCGAAGTTGAGATCCGGCTGGTGGTGGAAGAAGCGGTGCCAGTAGTAGGCCTTGGCCACCGGGTCCCACGTCCAGTTGGACTGCTCGGTGTCGACGAAGATGATCCGGGCGTCGCGATAGCGCTCGTCGGTGTCGCTCCAGACGTAGTAGTCGCGGTAGGGCGAGCCGGGGTCCCGCCGGGCCGCCTGGAACCACGGGTGCTGGTCCGAGGTGTGGTTGACCACGAGGTCGGAGATCACTCGCATGCCGTGGCCGTGCGCCGCCTCGAGGAAGCGGTCGAAGTCGGCCATGGTGCCGTAGTCGGGGTGGATGGCCCGGTAGTCGGCCACGTCGTAGCCGTCATCGCGCAGCGGCGAGCGGAAGAACGGCAGCAGCCAGAGGCAGTCCGCCCCCAGCTCCTTTAGGTGCCCGAGCTGGCTGGTGAGCCCGATGAAGTCGCCGATGCCGTCGTCGTTGCCGTCCTTGAAGGCGCGGACGTGCAGCTCGTAGAAGACGGCGTCCTTGTACCAGAGCGGATCGCGATCGCTCACTCAGGTCTCACGCGAAGTAGTCGAAGTCGCGCTCGCGCCGGCGCCACCGGCCGACGCGGTAGACGTGGGCGGTGGCCACCCGCGGATCGAGGCTCACGGTGTGACGGGCGCCGCGGATGAGGCGCCGCTGGTCGGCGAGCAGCTCGTGCAGCTCGTAGGTCTCGTCGGCCGCGATGCCGATCTCCTCGAGCGGGAGCTCGAGGGTGGTCTCGTGGGCGGCGAACGGGTCGAGGTTCACCGCGACCAGGATCACGTTGTCGCGGGCGGGGGTCATCTTGCCGTAGAAGAGCACGTGGGGGCTGCTGGAGGCGTAGAAGCGCAGCCCGCTCATCGAGTGGAGCGCCCGGTTCTCGCGACGGATGGTGTTGAGCCGGGCGATGTGGTCCTTGAGGTTGCCGGGGGCGTCCCAGTCGCGCACCCGGATCTCGTACTTCTCGGAGGCCTGGTACTCCTCGCTCCCGGGCAGGGCCGCGGCCTCCCCGAGCTCGAAGCCGCTGTAGACGCCCCACACCGCGGCCAGGGTGGCGGCCAGCGTCGCCCGCATGCGGAAGGCGGGCGGGCCGCCCCGCTGGAGCACCTCCGGGAGGATGTCCGGGGTGTTGACGAAGAAGTTCCCGCGGAAGTACTCGGCCATCTCCGAGCGGGTCAGCTCCTCCAGGTACTCGGTCAGCTCCTCCTTGAAGTTGCGCCAGGTGAAGTAGGTGTAGGACTGGGTGAAGCCGGCCTTGGCGAGGGCCCGCATCACCTTGGGACGGGTGAAGGCCTCGGAGAGGAAGATCACGTCCGGATCGCGCTCCTGCACCTGCCGGATGAGCCACGCCCAGAAGTCGAGCGGCTTGGTGTGGGGGTTGTCGACCCGGAAGGTCCGCACCCCCTGCTCGATCCAGAAGCGAACCACCCCGAGCAGCGCGTCCCAGAGAGAGGCCCACGCCTCCGTCGCGAAGTTGATCGGGTAGATGTCCTGGTACTTCTTGGGCGGATTCTCCGCGTACTTGATCGTCCCGTCCGGCCGCGGGTAGAACCACTCGGGGTGCTCGCGCACCCACGGGTGGTCGGGCGAGCACTGGATCGCGAAGTCGAGGGCGATCTCGAGGCCCAGGCCCTGCGCGCTCTTCACGAGACGGCGGAAGCCCTCGAGGGTGCCGAGGTCGGGGTGCACCGCGGTGTGGCCGCCCTCCGCCGAGCCGATCGCCCACGGGCTGCCCGGGTCGCCGGGTCCGGCCGCGAGCGCGTTGTCGGGGCCCTTGCGGGCGGTGCGGCCGATCGGATGGATGGGCGGCAGGTAGACGACGTCGAATCCCATGCGGCGGATGTCGGCGAGCCGTTCGATGCAGTCGTCGAAGGTGCCGTGGCGCCCGGACACCCGGCCCTGCGAGCGCGGGAACATCTCGTACCACGCCGCGAAGGCGGCCTCCGGGCGGTCCACCACCACCGCCAGCTCGCGGTCGTGACGGGTGAGGTCGGGCCGCGGCGCCACGCGGGCCATGAGCTGGCGGAGATCGCCGTCGAGCAGGACGTCGAGGCGCGCGTCCTGGGAGGACGCGCCCGCGACCCGCTCGAGAGCGCGCCCGAGTGAGGCCCGGTCGGGCCCGGCCGCGCCGGCCTGCGCGCGGCGGACCATCTCCGCGCCCTCGAGCAGCTCGCTCGCGAGGTCGGTCTGGCCGCCCGCGATGCGCCGCCGCATCTCCTCCACCCACGAGCCGAAGGTGTCGGTCCAGGCCTCGACGGTGTAGCGATACCGGGTGTTGGCCTCGAGGCGGAACGCGCCGGCCCAGCCGTCGTTGTCGGCCGGCCGCAGGGACGCCTCCCGCCACGCCGACTCGTCGTGGGTGCGGTAGCAGATCCGCGCGGCCAGGAGATCGTGGCCTTCCTTGAAGATGTCCGCGGAGACCGCGAGGACGTCGCCCACGATGCGCTTGGCCGGGTACCGGCCGTCGTCCACCGCAGGACGCACGTGCTCGATGACGATGGGGCGGCGAGCGGGCTTCATCGCCAGCGGTCCACGAGGTAGGGTTTCTCCTCCTCGAACGTGCCGCCCAGGCGCGCCGCGCCCTGCAGCATCGCGAGCGGGGGGCGACCCTGCGTCTCCAGAATCACCGACGCGGCGCGGCCGAGATACAGCGGGGCCAGCGACTGCGCGGCGTGGCTCCGGTAGACGACGCGGGTGCGGTAGGCCAGGACGAAGTCGTAGACCACCCGGGTCCACAGCCGGTCCGAGAAGCGGAAGCGCTCCAGCGGCCGATCGCTCAGCTCGAGCACCTGGCCGAGGTTCTCGGGCGCCAGGATCCGCTCCCACACCGGGAGCAGGTCCCGCACGCCCTGGACGAAGCCCACCTGCATCAGGGAGGGATCCATCGGGGGGCCGCCGGGCAAGGGCTCGGGCGGCACGCCGAAGCTCACCACCGGCTCCGAGCCGTGCACGTCGAGCCAGAAGCTCTCGGTGCGGTCGGCGAGCGCGAAGAGTGCGCCGGCCACGCGGCCCACCGTGCGGCCGAGGGGCGCGGAGGGATGGGCGGCGGCGGCCACCGTGCGCGGGCCCAGCACCGACTGGCCCACCGTCAGCCCCTGCTCGATGGCCGCCGCGGGCAGCCAGAACTCGAGACCCTGCCGCCCCAGCTCGGTGTCCCAGATCGGCTGCTGCAGGAAGAAGTCGGCCGCTGCGCCGGAGCAGGCGAACTCCTCGGCGAGCGGATGCGCGAGCTGGCGGCCGAACAGGCTGCGCATCAAGGGGACCACGAGGGCCTGGGTGAGGGTGCCGTCGTAGCGATAGCGCCGGTAGAGCGGCAGCATGAGGCCGTAGTCGTCCTTGAGCACCGGGAGCGCGAGCCCGCGCAGCCACTCGCTGGTCATGCTGCTCAGGTCGGCGTTGAGCATCACGATCGTGCGCGCCTCGAGCCGCCGGGCCACCGTGAGCACCGCCCGCACCGCGGCGGACCAGTCGAGCCCGTCGTCGCCGTGGCCACCCGGAGCCGGCACCGACACCACCCGGAGGTCGCCGAGGGCCGCGGTCACCGCGGCGGTGGTCGCCTCGGACGGCGTCTGGTCGACGTGGACCACCGCGGCGGCCTGGCCCGCGCAGTGCGCGTCGAGCCCGGTGCGCACCGCGGCCGCGACCGCGGCCAGCGCCGGGATCGGGCCCGAGGTGGCGAGGCCCACCACCACGTCGGCGCCGCCTAGCCCCTCGACTACCGCCTGGACCTCGTCGGGCAGGGTCGCGGTGTCCATCACCGGGTGAGGTGGGCGAGCAGGGCCAGGTAGTCGCTCAGGTGACGGGTCACCAGGAAGTTCCGGCGCACGTGCTCGCGCCCCGCCGCGCCCATGCGGCCGATGAGCTCGGGGTTGGACAGCAGCTGGCGGATGCGAAATGCGGCGCCCTCCACAGTTTCCACGGTATACCCGGTGACGTTGACGACCATCTGAAATGGGATGCCGCCCGCGATGGTGCCGATCACCGGCTTGCCCTTCCACATCGCGCTCGCCACCTCCAGCGTGAAATCGGCCTTGAGCGGCTTCTGGATGGCGATGGTGGCGGCCCGCTCGAGCGCGTTCAGCTCGATCTGGGGATCCGGCGGGAGCAGGATCACCGCGATGTCGGGGTCGTGCGAGGCGGCCTCCTGCACGTCGCCGAGGGCGTCGCCCCCCGGCGCGGGCGGGGGCCCGGCCAGGACCAGGCGGACGTCGTGGTGCCGCTTCACGAGCCGGTAGGCGTTGATCACCCCGACCGGATCGTGCTGGCGCTCGAACGGGCCCACCTGGAGCAGGATCGGCTTGTCGCGCGGCACGTGGAGCCGGTCCAGCTGGAGCGCCTGCTCGCTGCGGGTCATCTCGCGGTTGCGCTCCGAGAGCGGGTCGATCGCGGGGTAGACGATGAAGCGCGGGATGGACAGCGGCGCCGCAAAGCGGGCGAGGGAGAAGACCGCCGCGTCGTAGCGCTGCACCATGGGGCGCAGCGCGTTCCAGAGCTGGGGCTGCGCCGCCGAGAGGTCGTGGTGGCACCGCCACACCCAGCGGGCCGCGTCCCCGCGCTGCTCGACCAGCCCCACCGGCGCCGCGTCGTGGACCATCACCAGATCGGCGTCGAGCTGGAGGCGGCGGGCGTTGTCGAGTCCGGTCTCGCGCAGGCGTCCGAGCATGGCGTCGGTGATGACCTGTTCGGTGCCCGCGAGGCCCTTGGCCACCGCGCGGCTCACCTGGTCGAAGTCCGCGGTGCCGATGGTGATCTCCCAGGTGGTCTCGACGCCCAGGTCGTTCAGGATGGCCACCACCCGGTTGAGACCCTCGGCGAGCGCGCCGTAGCGCGAGGCGCTCACGTGGACGAGCCGCTTGCCGCGGAGGCGCTCGCCGATGCGCATGAGGAAGTCCACCGTGCCGCGGGGCGCCACCTGCCGGTAGTCGTCGAGCTTGAGCAGCGCGCCCGGGGCCATCAGGACATCTCCCCGGAGATGGCGTCGCTCAGCACGCTCAGGTGGCGGTCACGGATGCGCTCGAGGCTGCCCGCGTGCGGATCGATGTGGGCCAGGCGATCGGCCAGGTCGGGCAGGCCGAGGGCGCCGCCGACCCACTCCGCGAAGTCGCCCCGGCCGCGGCCCGCGCGGTAGCGGGCCTCGATCGTGTGATAGAAGAGCGCGCTCACGTCTACCTGCGCGAGGGCGTCGCGGAACTCGCCCAGGGTGCGGGCCTGGTGGCCGGTGGGCACCGGCACCAGGTGGACCTGGAGGAAGCGGAAGCGCTTGCCCTGCGTCCGCGGCGGGGCCGTGCCGAGGTGCTGGAGGTGATCGGAGATGGTGGCGATCAGCTCCTCGCGCACGCGCTCCATCGACCCCGCGTGGAACGCGTCGACCGCGGCCAGCCGCTCGGCGAGCCGCACGTCGCGCACCTCGGTGCCCACCCACAGCGAGAAGTCGTTGGGATAGGCCTCGGCGAGCACCGGGCGATGGAGCAGGGCCGCCGAGGTGTGGCAGAAGACCGACTCCACCGGTACCTTCTCGAGCTGCTCGAGCAGCTCGCGGGCGTCGTGAGCCTCGTGGGGCAGGAGCTCGTTCAGGTCGAGGCAGCCGAGGAAGACGAAGGGCTGGGTCTCGCTCATGCGGTAAGCTCTCCGGAATGACGACGTCGATGAGAATCCTGCTCCTGAGTCGCGAGTACCCGCCGCACGTCTACGGCGGCGCCGGCGTGGTGGTGGACCACCTGAGCCGCGCGCTGGCCCGTCGCGCCACCGTCGAGGTGCGCTGCTTCGGCGACCAGGCCCGGGCGGAGCCGAGCCTGCGCGTGCGCGGCTACGCTCCATGGGAGCGGCTGGCCGGGGGCCCGGAGACGGCCTACGCTCCCGCCCTCGAGGCGCTCTCGGTCGGGCTCGCGATGGCCCGCGATCCGGTCGCCGCCGACGTGGTCCACACCCACACCTGGTACGTGGGATTCGGCGGCATGCTCGTGCAGTCGATCCACGACCTGCCGCTCGTGGTCACGCTCCACAGCATGGAGCCGCTTCGACCGTGGAAGGCCGATCAGCTCGGCACCGGCTACGCGGTGTCGAGCTGGGCCGAGCGGCTGGCCGTCGAGCGCGCGGAGCGCGTGATCGCGGTGTCGGCCCAGATGCGCGGCGACATCCTGACCCACTTCCGGGTGGACCCGGACCGCGTGGTGGTGATCCACAACGGCGTCGACGCGGACGCCTTCCGGCGCACCGAGCAGCGGGAGGCCCTCGCGCGGCACGGGGTGCGCGAGCCCTACGCGCTCTTCGTCGGCCGCATCAGCGAGCAGAAGGGGATCTTCCAGCTGCTGGAGGCGGCGCGGACCCTGCCCGCGGAGGTCACGCTCGTGCTCTGCGCGAGCAGCCCCGACACCCCGGAGCTCGCCGCCCGGCTGGAGGCCGCGGTGGCCGGCCGCTCCCGCGTCCGCTGGATCAACGCGATGCTCCCGGTGCCGGAGGTCGTGCAGCTCTACAGCCACGCCGCGGTGTTCGTGTGCCCATCGATCTACGAGCCCTTCGGTCTCATTAACCTGGAGGCGATGGCGTGCGGCACGCCGGTGGTGGCGAGCCGGGTGGGCGGCATCCCCGAGGTGGTGGTCGACGGCGAGACCGGCTGGCTCGTCCCGCCGGGCGATTCCGCCGCGCTCGCCCAGGCCCTCCGCGGCGCGCTCGCCGATCCGGCGCGCGCGCGGCAGATGGGGGAGGCCGGCCGCCGGCGCGTCGAGGCGCACTTCTCCTGGGATCGCATCGCGGACCGTACGCTCGCGGTCTACCGGGACGCGATCGCGGCCAAGACCGCCGCCCGCGAGGCCGCCGACGCGGATCACCGGACGGGCTCCGCGAGGTAGAACGCCACACTCCACGGCGGCAGCTCCCGCCACCCGGCCTCCTTCAGCCGGAGCGCGTGGAGGCGCCGGCCCCAGTCGGGTCCGACCCCCGGGTGGGGGACCGCGGCCGGGCCCAGGTTGGCGACCAGGCGCAGGGTCCCGGCCGGGAACGCCCACGTGACCTCGAGCGCGGTGTCACCGAGGGCCTTCCACGAGGCGGCCGGCACCGGCTCGCCCGCCTGCAGGGGCACGATCGCCTCCGCGCGGAGGCGGAGCAGGGTGCGGTGGAAGTCGAGCCAGTCGCGGTGGGTGGGCTCGGCGAGCCGGCTCCAGTCGAGCACCGAGCGCGCGCGGGTGCTCGCGGCCTGCGGGTCCGGGATGCGCTCACGCACCTCCGGGCTCGCGAATTCCGGGAAGCGCGCGAACTCGCGGCGCCGGCCTTCCGCCACCGCCGGGCCCAGGTCGGGACCCAGATCGGTGAAGAAGAGGAAGGGCTCCGGCGCGGCCCATTCCTCGCCCATGAAGAGCAGCGGCAGGGCGGGGGCGAGCAGCAGCACCGCGGTGGCCGCGCGCACCGCCTCGGGGGCGGCGAGCGCGGTGATGCGCTCGCCCAGCGCGCGGTTGCCGATCTGGTCGTGGTTCTGAAGAAAGCTCACGAACGCGGTCGGCGGCAGGTGCGCACTCGGCTCTCCGCGCCGGCCGTCACGGTACCCCGAGCGCTCGCCCTGGAACGCGAAGCCTTCGGCGAGGCAGCGCCCGAGGTGGGGCAGCGGCGGCTGGTAGTCCGCGTAGTAGCCCCCGGTCTCCCCGGTCAGCAGAATGTGCAGCGCGTGGTGCACGTCGTCGTTCCACTGGGCCTGGTAGAGGGGTCGCCGACCCGCCGCGCGCTCGAGATAGCGGGCCTCGTTGGCGCCGTTTTCCAGGACGAGGTGCACCGGGCGCTCGCGGCCGGGCCCGTCGGCCACCGCGCGGCCGAGCTCCACCAGCAGATGCCCCGCCGAGTCGTCCACGATCGCGTTGACCGCGTCGAGGCGCAGGCCGTCCAGATGGAACTCCTCGAGCCAGTAGAGCGCATTGTGGATCATGAAGGAGCGGACGATCTCGGCCCCCGGCCCGTCGTAGTTGATGCCGTCGCCCCAGAGCGAGCGGTGGCGCGGGGTAAAGAAGTCGGGCGCGTAACGGTGGAGGTAGTTGCCCTCCGGACCGAAGTGGTTGTAGACCACGTCGAGGAAAACCGCGAGGCCACGCGCGTGGCAGGCGTCCACGAGGGCCTTCAGATCCTCGGGCCGGCCGTAGCTGGACTCGGGAGCGAAGAGCAGGACCCCGTCGTAGCCCCAGCCCCAGCGACCCGGGAAGTCGGCGAGCGGCATCAGCTCGACCGCGGTGACCCCGAGGGCCGCGAGGTGGTCGAGCTTGCCCGCGGCCGCGGCGTACGTCCCCTCGGGCGTGAACGTGCCCACGTGCAGCTCGTAGAAGACCAGGCGCTCGGGCGGCAGGCCGGCCCACGCGCCGTCGCGCCACGCGTAGGCGAGCGGATCGACGACCTCGCTCGCCCCGTGCACGTCCCCGGGCTGATAGCGGGCGGCCGGGTCCGGCACCAGCATCTCCCCGTCGATACGGTAGCGATACCGGGTGCCGACGGGCGCCTCGCGGCTCACGTACTTGGCCCAGCCGCCCGCGTCGCGCGGCATGGGTATCGCCCGCTTCGCCTCCTCGAGCCAGAGCTCGACCCGGTCCGCGCCCGGCGACCAGAGACGGAAGCGAGTGCTGCCGTCATCGAGCGGGGAGGCCCCGAAGGGCATCCGGTGCGCGCGGCGGACCGTGGGCGGGACGCTCATCGGGCCACGGGCGGAGCCACGCGCTCCAGGAGGGCGACCGGGAAGTGGGCGAAGAGGGCCCCCGCGGGCAGCACCACGAGCCCGTCGCGCCGCTCGCTCGGCACCGTGAGTCCGGTGAAGCGGTCGCGGTAGACGCCCGCGAGATCCTCGGCGAGCACCACCGCGGTGTGCTCCCAGGCGGGCGCGCCGAGCAGGATGCGGCCGGTGAGGCCGCCCTGGCGCACGGTGAGGCGCGGCACCGCCGCGACCACCGCGTCCGTCCCGTCGGCGCGCGCGAGCGCCAGCAGGTGGTCGGCGCCCGGGCCGTCCGCTCCGAGGGCGCGATAGCCGCCCACCGCGAAGAGCGGCGCGCGCTCCCGCCGGAGGGTCAGCGCGCGATGGGTGAGATACAGTTTCACGCGACCGTCCGGCCAGTGGGCGAGCAGCTCGGCGCAGAGCGAGGTGGCGTCGGCTCCCGCGGCCGCGTCGGCCGCGATGCGGGCGCGCAGGGCCTCCAGCAGCGCCTGGCGTCGCGCGAAGTCGACCGGCCGGCGGTTGTCGGGATCGACCAGCGCGAGGTCCCACAGCTCGGTGCCCTGGTAGAAGTCGGGGACGCCGGGGACGGTGAGCTTCAGCAGCGTCTGGGCCAGCGAGTTGACCGCCCCGTGGGCCGCCACCAGCCGCTGGAAGGGCCGGAACGCGGGGAGGAAGGGGCCGTCCGGGGCCAGGAGGCCGCGGATGAAGGCGCCCACCGCTCGGTCGTAAGGCTGGCTCGGGTTCACCCAGCTCGTGCGCCGCTTGGCCTCCTTGGTGGCCTTCTCCATGTAGGCGACGAGCCGGGACGTGACCATCTCGAGCGGCTCGTCCTCGTCCCGCGCGGGCCACGCGCCCACCAGGGTCTGGTACAGAAGGTACTCGTCGTTGCTGTCGGGCGCGGCGTGGCCGTCGATCTGCCGCTTGAAGCGCCGGGCGATCCCGCGCCAGCGGCGCACCTCGGCGGCCCATTCGCCCGGCACCTCGGAGAGCATGTTGATGCGCGCGCGCACGTCCTCACCGCGCTTGGTGTCGTGGGTGGAGGTGGCCAGCATCGACTCCGGCCACCGCTCGAGCCGACGCTCGTTGCGCGCGTGGAAGACGGGGACCGGCTCCCCGTAGCGCGCGGGGTCGCCGCCCACCTCGTTGAGCGAGACCAGGCGGTTGTAGAGATAGAAGGCGGTGTCCTCCACCCCCTTGGCGGTCACCGGCCCGGTGGTCTGCTGGAAGCGCATCGCGAAGTGGCGCCGCGCGGCGCGCTCCTCGGGACTGCTGCGGTCCGGGTGGCGCAGCAGGAGCACGTCGCGGACGAAGTCGAAGATCGACACGTTCACGGTCGGGTTGCGGCGCTTGGCCTCCGCGACCGCGGATTCGATATAGCCGCGGTCGCGCGGGCCCGGGGTGTCGCTCCCGTCGTCGCCCACGTAGGTGCGGTAGACGGCGAAGGCGGCGACCACCTCGCGGATCGCGCGGCCGAGGCTCGGGAGGGTGAAGTCGCGGGCGAGGCGGTCGCGCTCGGACATGCGGTCGAGGGTATAGCCCAGCTGATTGATCTCGCTCGCCATCGAGACCTGCATGATGAGCCGCTTCGCCCCGTAAGTGAGATCGGCCATGCGGGCGCCGTCGCCCGCCACCCGCGAGTAGAGCGCGGTCATCTGCCGGGAGGTGCCCCGGTCGACGAAGAGGCCGTTCACCGCGGCGAGGAAGTCGTAGCCGGTGGTGCCGGCCACCGCCCACCACTCGGGCAGGGGCTCGTCCGGACCCAGGATCTTCTCGGCCGCGATCCAGAGCGGCCGCGCCTCGAGCGTGGCGGCCTGGTCCGCGGCGCGGGTCCGGTAGAGGGCGGCGAGCGCGTCCGCCTCGGGGGCGCCCAGCTCGGGAAGCAGCCGCCGCGCGGTCGCGATCAGGGCGCCCTCCTGCAGCCGGCGAAAGTACTCGCCGGGCGCGTAGAGCCCGTCCGGGTGATCGATGCGCAGCCCGGTGACCTTGCCCTCACCGACCAGGCGCAGGATCAGCTGGTGGGTCGCGTCGAACACGTTGCGCCGCTCCATGCGGATCGCGGCCAGGTGGCTCACGTCGAAGAACCGGCGGTAGTTCACCTCGTCGCCGGCCACCCGCCAGTCGGCCAGGCGGTAGGTCTGCGCGGAGAGGATGCCATCGAGGGCGTCGAAGGAAGCGGGATCGCCCGGCACCCCGTTGAAGCGCCGCACCGTCTCCTCGATGTGCTCGCGGATGTCGGCGGACTCCTTGGCGAGGGCCATGAGACGCCGCTTGACGATCTCCTTCTCGCGCAGCCGCTCCTCGACCCGGCGGGGATCGGTCTCGGTGCGCCCGGGGAGGTGCTCGATCGCGGTCAGGATGCTGCGCAGCTCCTGGAGCCCGGCGTCCTCCGGGCCCAGGCGTTGCGCGACCGGCTCGAGCCCGTCGGTCAGGATCTGCGGATAGGTGCGGGGGGTGATGGGCAGGCGCGCGCCGGCGTACCGCAGATGGAAGGCGCCGTCCACGAACTCGAGCGCGAGCTGCTGCGACTCGAGCACCCGGCCGTACTGGTCGGGGAGGATGGGCAGGAGCACGCGATTGCGCAGCTCGGCCTTGGCCGGCGCCCAGTCGATGTCGAAGAACTCGGCCCGCGGCGAGGCCGGGCCGTTCTCGAGCACGTCGAGCCACCAGGGGTTGGCGTCGCCCGCGATCCCCATGTGGTTCGGCACCACGTCCAGGATGAGGCCGAGCCCGCGCGCGGCCAGCTCGGCCGCCATCCGGTCGAAGGTGGCGGCGCTGCCCAGCTCGGGATTGAACGCGTTGTGGTCGGTGACGTCGTAGCCGTGGGAGCTGCCGGGGCCGCAGCGGAAGCAGGGGGAGAGATAGACCTCGCCGATCCCGAGCGCCTCCAGGTACGGACCGAGGGCCGCGACCTCGTCGAAGCCGAGTGCGCTCCCGAGCTGCAGGCGGTAGCTCGCGCGGCGCTCGTGGCGCAGCGCCGCCGCCGCCTGCTGGAAGAGCACGCCGACGTCGATCATGCGGCCTAGAGGTGGGTCAGGGTCTCGCGCGGATGCGGCTCGCGACTGCGGAGGTGGCGCTCGAGGATCTGGCGGGCCAGCCCGCGCCCGCCGAGCCCGAAGGCCAGCGCGAGGGCGAAGATCAGCCCGCCGAAGGTGATCCCGAACGCGACCAGCACCATCTCCTTGCCGATGCCCAGGTGGGTGATGGCGGTGGCGCTCGCGAAGAGGAGCACGCCCCACCGGATGGCCCGGGCCAGGAGCCGCGCCTCGGGCAGGCGGGCGTTGACCGCCGCGATGAGAACGCCCTCGCCGAGGAAGTTCGCCACGAGCCAGCCCACGAGCAGGATCAGCGCGGCGCCCATGACGCGCGGGACCCACGAGAAGACGAACTCGGTGAGACGCCCGGTGCCGGGGATGGCGAGCGCGTCGATGGCCACCGGCAAGAAGAGCACGAGGACGCTCCAGAAGACGACCAGTCCGAGCACCTGCGAGGGCGGCTTGCGCACGCCCGCGCGGTTCAGCGCGGCCACGATGCCCCACGCCTCCGCGCGTCGATCGAAGGCTACCGCCTGCGCGAGCCGGCGGGCGACGCGGGCGCTGACCCACGCACCGGCCAGCCCGACCGCGGCGAGCGTCAGCATCGCCAGGATTCCCGGCAGCACGAGCATCAGCCTCGTCTTGAGATCGGCGAGAGCGGCCCACACGAGATCGCCCCACATATCGGTCATGATCCGCGCCTCCAGGAGAGCAAGGTCGACGCCAACGGGTCGCTCACACGGTACCACGCGGGCCACGCGCCAGAAAGGCGCGACGGGCGGGTCGGCGTTACCGGGCTTCTCCGGTAACGTTTACCGGCGTCCAGCGCGCGTCGCGACGAACGCGTCCGTGGCCGGCGCGCCCCGGTGCGTCCGTTTTCGAGCGCTTAGCCGCGCCGTGCTGGTCCTCCGCTCGCTGGCACAGCGATTGCGGGAGATGCCGCTCGTGCTGATCGTGATCCTGCTCGTGCTGGCGCTCGGCCCGGTGCCCGCCTGCGCGCACAGCCGGGACTGGGGATACTACCCGAGCAGCGCGGTGACGGCGGCGGGGCTCATCCTGGTGGCCCTCGTGCTCACCGGGCGCCTGTGAGCCGGCGGCCGCGGCGGGCCCGGGTCGTCGCGCCGTGAGCCGCGCCAGTCAGAGCGCCCCCGCCCGGGAGCGCATCGCGCAGGGGTTCACCAAGGTCGAGGACGTGCTCTACGTGGGGTTGGGCGTCGTGCTCGCGGCGGGGGGCGTGGCGCTGCTCGTGAACGCGGTCATCCATTTCGTGCGGAGCCTCCTGGGCGGCGCGATCGGGCCGAGCGTGGTCGCGGTCCTCGACCAGCTGCTCCTGATCTTGATGATCATCGAGATCCTCTATACGGTGCAGGTCTCGTTCCGGGAGCACGTGCTGGTGCCCGAGCCGTTCGTCCTGGTGGCCCTGATCGCGGGGGTGCGGCGCATCCTGGTGATCACCGCGGAGTTCGGCACGCTCGCCAGCCAGGGCGAGTCCGCGTTCCGCTACGCCATGATCGAGCTGGGCTTGCTCACCGCGATGACCGGCGTCCTGGTGACCTGCCTGGTGGGTCTCCGGAAGCGGGACAAGGAAGCGGTGGCCGAGCGGGCCTGATGGGAGGCGCACCGTGAGAATGCGCCAGCTGGACGATGCGGGCGGGCGCCGCACCTTCGTGCTGGTGTGTGACCGGGGCGACGACCCGGTGGAGGCCCTGTCCGACGCGGCCAAGCGCCACGATCTCCGGGCCGCCTCCCTGACCGGCATCGGCGCGTTCGCGGTGGTGACCCTGGGCTTCTTCGACCACGCCCGGCGCGACTACCGCCGCCGCGTCATCCGCGAGCAGGTCGAGGTGGTCTCGCTGATCGGCAACATCGCGCTGGACCGCGGGGAGCCGCGGGTGCATGCCCATGTCGTAGTGGCCCGGGCGGACGGAGGGGCCCTGGGCGGCCACCTGCTCGGCGGGAGCGTGGAGCCGACCCTCGAAGTCACCCTGGTGGAGGCCCCGGCCACGCTCCAGCGGAAGACCGACCCCTCGACCGGCCTCGCCCTGATCGATCTGGACTGAGGGGGTTCGCGCGGCGGAGGGTGGTAGTTACACGGTAAAATATTCCCTCTGCCGAATGGCTGGTGCCGATGACAGCAGTAAAGTCGAGTCGGAGCCGCGGATCGCAACTATTGATACGAATTATAGTTACCGTCATGTGCCCGGTACCTTTTTCCACAAAGAATCTCCGGGGCACATCCATTGCAGTCGGGTCGCGCAGCCGGAACCAAATGACTCCATCGACCGACACCAATCACCCGAGAGGGGACGACCAATGAAGCATCGCATTCTGATTGCTGACGACGACGAGTCGGGCCGCAGCGGGCTGGCCGCGCTCCTGACCATGTGGGGCTACGAGGTGCAGGAAGCCGTGGACGGCAAGGATGCGCTCGAGCGGGCGCCGGCGTTCCGCCCCTCGGTCGTGGTCGCGGACATGATCATGCCGGTCATCGACGGCATCGGGCTACTGAAACCCCTCGCGGCGGCGGTGCCCGAGGCGGCGGTGATCCTGCTGACCGCTCACGGCTCGATCGAGACCGCGGTCTCCGCCATGCGGGAGGGCGCCTACGACTACATGACCAAGCCGGTGGACCCCCGCCGGCTGCGGGTGCTGGTCGAGAAGGCGGTCGAGAAGGTCCAGGTGAACAAGGAGGTCACGGTGCTACGCCGGCAGCTCAAGGAGAGCCGCGGGCTCGGGCCGCTCCTCGGGGTGAGCCCCACGATGCAGGAGGTTTACCGCCTCATCGAGATGGCCGCACCCAGCCCCGCCCCCGTGCTGATCATGGGGGAGACCGGCACCGGCAAGGAGCTGGTGGCCCGCACCATCCACCAGATGTCGCAGCGGGCGAAGGGGCCGTTCGTGGCGGTGAACTGCTCGGCCATTCCGGAGACCCTGCTCGAGAGCGAGCTGTTCGGTCACGAGAAGGGCGCGTTCACCGGAGCGATGGCCCGCCGGCCCGGCTACTTCGAGCTGGCCGACGGCGGCACGATCTTCCTGGACGAGATCGCGGAGATGAGCTCGAACCTGCAGGCGAAGTACCTTCGCGTCCTCCAGGACAGCCAGGTGCGGCGCGTGGGCGGCCACGACGAGATCGGCGTCGACGTGCGCGTGTTGACGGCCACCAACAAGGACGTGGTGAAGGCGGTGCAGGAGGGCACGTTCCGCGAGGATCTCTACTACCGGGTCAACGTGCTGACGATCCCGCTGCCCCCGCTGAGGCGGCGGCCGGAGGACATCGCGCTCCTCGCGGATGCGTTCATCGCCGAGTTCAACGAGAAGTACGGGCGGCAGGTGCGGAGCGTGGACGGGGCGTCGCTCAAACTCCTGAACGACCACACCTGGCCGGGTAACGTGCGCGAGCTCCGGAACGTGATCGAGCGGGCGGTGGTCTCGTGCGAGGACGGGCTCATCACGCCCGAGTGTCTGCCGCTGTCGCCGCTCGGCGCTCCGCCGGCGGAGCGCGCGAACGTGGTGGTGCTGCCGCTGGGAACCACGCTGGACGACGGCGAGCGGGCGCTCATCCTGAGGACGCTACAGTCGGTGAACAACAACAAGACCCGCGCCGCGGAGATCCTCGGCACCACCCCGAAGACCCTCCACAACAAGGCCCGCCGCTGGCGGGAGCTGCAGCTGGATCGCGAGCCGGAGAAGCGAGCCTAGACCGCGCCGCCTAGCGGCGGCGGGAGCCGCCGCTAGGCTGGGCGCCGATCCACACCACCCACGGCCGCGACGACGAGGCGTCCTGTCGGATCTCGACGGGATAGCCCTGCTTCTCGATGCTGCTCGCGAGGCGGCTCGCGGCCGCGCGGTCCGTGAAGGCGGCGGCCGGGGTCCACTCGCGCGGCTCCCGGGGGGCGCGGCGCGGCTCCTCCACCGCCGCGCGAGGCTCGGGGGCCGGGGGCGGTACGGAGGCGCTACGGGCCTCCGGGACGCGAGGCTCGGGCGCGACGGCCGGCGCGGTCGGCGCCGTCCGCGCCGGCGGCAGCGAGGGGATCGGCTCGGGCGCCACTGCGGTCGCCCGCTCCTCGACCTTGGGCTCGTCGGGCACCGGGGGGGTCGTCCGGAACGGGTCGGTTGACATGCGGCCACCCAGGCCGCTCCGCGCATCACCCAGGCCGCCGCCCCGTGCATCACCGCGGGCTGCCTCGGACAACGACGGGAAAGCCTTCGACTCCGGGGCGGGGGAGGCGACGGGCGCGCTCGACCTCCGGGCCGGTACCGCGGAGCCCACGAGGTATGGCAGGCCGAAGAAGATCAGCAAGAATGTGGGAGCGAAGGCCGCCGTGGCGATGGCGAATCCTCGGAACGGGAGGCCTCGCCCGGGTCGACCGGAGTCGTACTCCAGGTATCCCGGCTCGTCTGACTCGTCGACCGGGAAGATGTCCTTGCCGGTGAGCTCGTCCGTCTCCTCGGTGTCAACCAGCCGGGGTCGGACCTCGTCCTCACGCTGGACGTCGTCGTCGCGTTCTCCTTTGAGCCTCAGCATGGCGACGAGAGCACGCAAGCCATGTGCCACCGAGCCGTTGCGGCGAGTCGCGGCTTCAACGGGGATGTAGGTCGGTCGCCGAGGCCGATCGGTCCCACGTGCTCACCCGTGCGGTCAGAGGAGGGGAAGAACTTCTCCTCCGGGCCCGGAATTTTCTTCACGCCAGCATCGGTCGGCGCTCGACGGAGAGCGCGATCCGTTGGCACGCGGGTTGCGACAGGGCGACGCCTCAGGAGGTGCGCATGCGAGTGATCGGCAGGGTGTGGAGGAGTGGGTCGCCGCGATGGCGAGTGGCCGTGCTCGACGGGGACACCCCGTCGCGCGCGTCGCTGCGAGCCGCCGTCGAGGATGCGGGTGGGATCGTGGCGCTGGAGGCGCCGCTGCGGCTGGACGCGGTGGCCCTGATGCAGCAAACGCGACCGGACGTGCTGATCATCGCGCCCAGCCTCTCCGGGCGACGCGAGCCGGCGCTCATGCCGAGAATCACCGCGGCGTGCGACTGTCCCGCGGTGCTCTTCACGCGCGACACGGGATCCGCGGTGGTGGAGCAGGCCAATCGCGCCGGGGTGTTGGGCTTCATGCTCAAGCCGCTTCGCGCGGCGGAGGTGGCGCCGACGCTCGATCTGGCGCTCGCGCGCTTCCGCGACATCCGACGGATGCAGCAGGCGAGGGCCGAGCGGCCGCTCGTGGACCAGGCGAAGGGTAAGCTGATGACCGACCGCCACCTGAGCGAGGCCGAGGCGTTCCGCTGGCTGCGAAAGCAGGCAATGGATTCCCGGCAGCGTCTCGGCGACGTGGCGCGCGCGGTGCTCGCGGAGGAGTGGACCTGGGATCCGCTACCGCAGGGGGCGCGTTGACGCGGCGCGTGCCCGAGAAAGCTTTACACGGTCGGACTGGAACTTCCTACTCGGTCGGGATGGCGCGTCCAGTTGTGGTGGCCGACGGCTTACGGGATGGTAACTTGGGAGCCGAGGGTTGGTCGTGATCCGTGGCATGCCCGATGCAGTTTCCGGGGCCAAGGGAGGAGACCACCATGGAAATCATCGTCGTCGCAGCGATGCTGTCCCTGGTCGTACTGCTGGGGATCGCGGTGAAGCTCTACGATCTCAAGCGCAAGCGCGAGGAGGAAGCGGTGGCGGCCCAGGCGAGAGTCTCCGACGCGCTCCTGATGGACGCCGCGCTGTCGGGCCTGCCGCTCACTCCGACCGCTCATCTGCCGCTCTGGAAGGGCACACCGCTGGTGGTGGAGATCACCGGTGCGGTGCCCCGTCAGGAATTCCGGCGCGCCGCGGTGGACGTCGCCACGCGGGAGATCTCGCGGAGCCGGTCCGACTTCCGGATCGAGGACCGGATCAAGGTGGCCGCCTGAGGATGCGCCTCGGTCGCGTCGCGCGCATCCTGCTGGTGGCGGTCGCGGGACTCGTGGTCTCCGCCCCGGCGTCCGCGGGCGCCGGGGCGCCGACCGATCAGCTCAAGGCCTCGGTCGAGCAGATCCTCAAGGTCCTGGAAGATCCTGCGCTCAAGGCGGAGGCCCGCGCGAAGGACCGTCGCGCCGCCATCCGCAAGGAAGCGGAGAGCGTCTTCGACTTCACCGAGACCGCGAAGCGGGCGCTCGGACGTCACTGGCTGAATCTCTCCGAGAAGGATCGCGAGGAGTTCACCGGGCTCTTCACCGACCTGATCGAGCGGGCGTATATCTCGAAGATCGAGCGCTACAGTGGTGAGCGCATCGCCTACTCGGGCGAAGTCGTCGACGGCGGGCTCGCGACGGTGCGCACCCGCTTCGTCACCAAGCAGGGGACCGAGGTGCCGATCGACTACCGCATGCAGCAGCGGGGCGATCGGTGGCTCGTGTACGACGTGTCCGTCGAGGGAGTGAGCTTGATCAACAACTACCGGACCCAGTTCGACAAGATCATCCAGACCTCCTCGTACGCCGAGCTGGTCCGGAAGATGAAGGCGGCCGAGGTGGGGGCTCCCCCCTCACCCCGGTCGTGATGCGCCCGGTGTGGGGGCTTGCCCCGGTGCGGGCATTTGCAAAGTTCGGAAGCGCCCTGGCCGCGCTGCTGATGAGCCTGATTGCCCTGACCGGGACGCCGGCCCCGGCGCCCGCGGGGGAGCGACACGCGGGGACGGTGCTGGCGGTGGATCCGCAGGCGCGCACGCTCACCGTCGACGAGTTCGGAGTCGGCGGCGAGCGCCGCGCCCTCCGGTTCCAGGTGCCGCGCGACGCGCTCGTCGTCTGGTCGCAGCGGAACCAGGCGGGGCGCGATCTGAAGGACGCGTTCCGTGACAGCACCATCACGCTCGGAGACGTCCGCATCGGCGATTTCGTGGTGGTCGAGCTGTCGGACGATCCCGAGGTGGCCCGGCTGGTGATGGTCACCCTGCGGAGGGGCGCCGGCTCCTGAGCCTCTCACCGCTCTCCCAGAGCGTGCGCGCGGACGCGTGATGGTCGCGTTGTGGGAGGGCCGCTTCCGGGTCCTGCGTCGCCTCACGCTATTCGCGGCCGCGCTGCTCGGGATCCTGATCGTGGTGGGCGGTGGGCTCGCCATCTACTCGCTGCGCGCCCTCTCCAAGTTCGAGCGCGTCGAGGCGCGCCGCTCGACCCTTCTCTATGCGGCTCCGCCGGTGCTGCGGTCCGGGGTCTCGGTCGGCGCCCTCGACCTGGCCGGCATCCTGGGCCGTCTCGGCTATCGCGAGGCCCGGACCGCGGCGGGCCCGGGACAGTTCTCCCGATCCGACAGCGCCTGGGACATCTACGTGGGCTCCGGGGCCGGCGGCGCGGGCCGGGTCAGTCTCACCGTGTCGGGTGGGCGGATCACCCACTTGCGCCAGAACGGGACCGAGGTGCAGACGGTGGCGCTTCCGCCCGAGCTGCTCGCGAGCGCGGGCGCCGTCATGGGAGAGAGCATTCGCCCGGTGCGCCTGGCCGACGTGCCTCCGGGGCTGCGCACCGCCATCCTGGCCATCGAGGACGAGCGCTTCTACGAGCACGGCGGGCTCGACCCGCGCGGCGTGCTCCGGGCGCTCTGGGCCAACGTCCGCAAGGGACGGGTCGTCGAGGGCGGCAGCACGATCACCCAGCAGCTGGTGAAGAGCCGGCTCCTCACCCCCGAGCGGACGTATTCGCGCAAGCTCAACGAGGCCCTGCTCTCCACCGCGCTCGAGTGGCGGTACTCGAAGGACCAGATCCTCGAGGCGTACCTGAACGAGATCTACCTGGGACAGGCGGGCGGCTCGGCGGTGCGCGGGGTTGGCGCGGCCTCCCGCGCCTACTTCGGCAAGGAGGTTCACCAGCTGACCCTCCCGGAGGCGGCGCTCCTGGCCGGGATGATCCGGGGCCCCAACAACTACTCGCCGGTCGCCAATCCCGACCGGGCCCGGGAGCGGCGCGACGTGGTGCTGACGCGCCTGCGGGATCTGGGCAAGATCTCGGAGGCGGACTACCGGCGCGCGCGCCGCGAGCCGGTGAAGGCCCGCATCACGCCCGGCAACGGGCTGGTGGCGCCCTACTTCGTCGACTACGTCCGCGAGGACCTCGAGCGCTCCACCGAGATGGACCTGGCCGACCAGCACGGGGTGAGGGTCTACACCACGCTGGATCCGGTGCTGCAGCGCCTGGCCGAGGCCGCGGTGGTCAAGGGAATCGATCGGCTCGAGACAGCGCGGCCGCGCCTGCGCCGCCCGAGCCCGGAGGAGCGATTGCAGGCCGCTCTCATCGTGCTGGATACCTCCACCGGCCAGGTGCGCGCGCTCGTGGGCGGCCGCGACTACCGGCTCAGCCAGTTCAACCGCGCGGTCCTCGCGCGTCGCCAGCCGGGCTCGGCCTTCAAGCCGTTCGTGTTCCTCGCCGCGTTGACCCCGCGGCCGGACGGGCCGCGGTTCACCGCCGCGTCGCTGATCGAGGACGCTCCGATCACGGTCATGGTGGACGGCAAGCCGTGGAGCCCGAAGAACTACGACGAGCGCTATCAGGGACAGGTCACGGTGCGGCGGGCGCTCGAGGGCTCGCTCAACACCGCGACCGTGCGGCTCGCCCAGGCGGTGGGCCTGGACACCGTGGTCGGAACCGCGCGGAGCCTGGGGGTGGAAGGCGACCTCAAGCCGGTGCCGGCGTTGGCCCTCGGTGTGTTCGAGACCACGCCGCTCGATCTCGCGCGCGCGTACCTGCCGCTCGCGAACGGCGGGATCGCGCCGAGCGGGGGCGTGGTCGACACCGTCACCGACGACTCGGGCCGCGCGATCTGGAGCGCGAGCCGGGAGCCGCGGCCGGTGATCGGCGCGCCCGAGGCGTTCCTCGTCACCTCGCTCCTCGAGGGCGTGATCAACTCGGGGACCGGCGCCTCGGCGCGCGCGCTGGGCGTGCCCGGCGCCGTGGCGGGCAAGACCGGCACCACCAACGACGGACGCGATGCCTGGTTCGTGGGCTACTCGTCGAACCTGCTGGCCCTCGTCTGGGTGGGCTTCGACGACGGAGCGCCGGCGGGACTGTCCGGGGCGGAGGGCGCGCTGCCGATCTGGTCGGAGTTCATGCGCCAGGCCCTCGACATCTATCCGGGAGGCGCGTTCCCGGAGCCGCCGGGTATCACCTACGCGAAGATCGACGCGACCAACGGGCGGAAGGCGACGCCGTACTGCCCGGTCGTGATCACCGAGGTCTTCCTGACCGGAACGGAGCCGCCGCCGTGCGAGGAGCACGGGGGCGTGTCGGAGCAGATCGGCCGGTGGTGGGACAAGGTCTGGGACTGGTTCAAGAAGTAGCCGCCGCCCGCCGCTCAGCTGGCGAGCAGCCGGCCGTAGCGGCGGAGACGATCCTGGATGTCCCCCATGAAGAGGAAGGCCAGCCCGTCGGAATCCGTGCGCCAGACCAGGGCCGGCACGTTGAACGGCGTCCCGTCCGGGGGCCGGAAGCGGAGCTGGGCCGGCGTGCCGATGTCCAGCCGCTCCCGCGGCCGCACCTTCGTGCCGCGGGCCGAGATGTCGACCGTCTGGAGGAGGAAGCGACGCTTCCCGGCCTCCACCACGACGAGCCAGGAGACGTCCGAGCGGGGATGCCGGCGGCGATCGCTCTGTCGTGTCATCATGGGCGCGGCTTGGAGCAACCGACGTGCCTGGACTCGGAAGACAGGATTTGCAGCCACTTGGACTATGGTCAGGGAAGTATTGGAGCGTCACCATACCGTCGTGACGCTGACAGTGTCCACCACGCGGCGGCCGGTTTTCTTGCCCGCTCAAAGCGTGTAGAGTCGTCCCGCCAATGAGCGTCCCGACAGCGGAGGTCGTGATTTGCGGGGCCGGTATCGCCGGCGTGGCGGCGGCGTATTACCTGGCGGTCCGGCGGGGCATCCGCTCGGTGGTGCTGGTCGACGAGCGCCCGCCGCTCTCGCTCACGAGCGACAAGTCGGCGGAATCCTACCGCAACTGGTGGCCGGGTCCCGGCGACGACATGGCGGCCCTCATGAACCGCAGCATCGACCTCATGGAGGAGCTGGCGCGCGAGAGCGACAACGTGTTCCTCATGAATCGGCGCGGCTACCTCTTCGCGACCGCTCAGCCCGGGCAGATCGAGGACTACGTGAAGGCCGCGGAGGACGCCGCCGCACGGGGCGTCGGCCCGCTGCGCCTGCACCGATCGGCGGGCGGAGACTATCAGCCGTCGCCGGCGACCGGCTACGAAGGGCAGCCCAGCGGGACGGACGTCGTCACCGATCGGAGCCTGATCCGCCGTCACTTCCCCTACCTCGCCGAGGAGACGGTCGCGCTGCTGCACGCGCGTCGCTGCGGCTGGTTCAGCGGCCAGCAGCTCGGTATGTACATGCTCGAGCGCGCGCGCGAAGCGGGGGTGCGCCTGACCGAGGGGCGAGTGGACGCGGTGGAGACGGTAGGGGGACGCGTCACCGGCGTGCGGGTGAGCGGCGCAGGAGGCGGCCGCACCATCGGCACGCCACGCTTCGTGAACGCGGCGGGACCGTACGTCAAGGAGATCGGGCGCCTCCTGGACGTCGAGATCCCGGTGTTCTGCGAGCGGCACGCCAAGGTTGCCTTCCACGATACGCACGGCGTGGTGCCGCGCCACGCGCCGATGATGATCTGGACGGATCCGGTGAGACTGCCGTGGTCCGACGACGAGCGCGAGGAGCTCGGGCAGGCGGAGGGGCTCCGGCACCTGCTGGACGAGATGCCCGCGGGCGTCCACGGCCGGCCGGAGGGCGGCGGGGACAGCCCGGTGATGCTCGGGGTGTGGACCTACGACGTGGAGCCGATGGAGCCGCGCTTCCCGGTGGAGTTCGATCCCGCGTACGCGGAGATCGTGATCCGCGGGATGACCCGCTTGATCCCCGGCCTGGGAACGTACGTCCCGCGTCTGCCGAAGCACTTCGTGGACGGCGGCTACTACACCAAGACCGAGGAGAACCGGCTGCTGTCGGGACCGCTGCCGGTCGAGGGCGCGTACGTCCTGGGAGGCCTCTCCGGCTACGGGATGATGTCCTCGAACGGCGCCGCTGATCTCCTGGCCGACTACATCGCGGAGCGGCCGCTCCCCCGGTACGCGCCCGCGTTCCGTCTCGATCGCTACCGGGACCCCGCCTACCGGACGCTGCTCGCCGAGTGGGGGGATTCCGGCCAGCTCTAGCTCTAGCCCCAGTACTGCATCGCGTCGCGCAGGATCAGCTCGAGCTCCGACTGACCCACCGGCCGCGGCGCCCCCGACAGCAGGCGCGGCTGGCGCAGCGTGCCCTCGATCAGGGCGGGCACGTCGCGCTCGGCGTAGCCGATGGCGGTGAGGCCGTTGGGAATGCCGATATCACGCATGATCGAGAGCAGCGCCCGCGGCAGCGCCTCGCGCCGCTCCGCCTCGCTCAGGTCGGCCACCGGGACCCCGAGCAGCTCGGCGGCGCGGAGGTGGCGCTCCGGCGACGTCGCGTAGGTGAAGCGGAACGCGGCGGGGGCGGTGAGGATCACCGACATGCCGTGTGGCACCATCGGGTGGCGGGTGCGGTAGCCGCTCGGGACGTAGTCGCGCACGAGGCCCGCGATCGGATACGCCACCGCGTGGGGGATATGCACCCCCGCGTTCCCGAACCCGATCCCGGCGTAGTTGGCGGCCAGCGCCAGGTGCAGGCGCGCCTCCACGTCGAGGCCGTTCAGCACCGCGCGGCGGAGGTAGCGCGCCGCGTACTCCATCGCCTTCTCGCACCAGATGTCGCTCGCCGGGTTCGCGCCGATGTAGGCGGGCCGATCCGGCGGGTGATGCTTGGCGCGGGCGTTGTAAGGCCGGGTGGTGTAGGACTCGATGGCGTGGGTGAGGATGTCGGCGCCCGCCGCCGCGGTCACCTCGGGCGGCGCGCTCAGGGTGTTGAGCGGATCGACCACTCCGAGCGCGGGCCGCAGGAGCCGATGGGAGACTCCCGCCTTCACGTTCTGATCGACGACGTGTGTCACCGCCACCGCGGTGGTCTCGCTGCCGGTTCCCGCGGTGGTCGGCACCGCGATCAGCGGGCGCATCGGGCCGGGTACCGGCACGCCCCGCCCCACCGGCTTGTTGATGTAGTCGAGCAGCGGAGCCGGGTAGCAGGTGAGGAGGTTCGCCGCCTTGCACGTATCGATGGTGCTCCCGCCGCCGACCGCGATGAGACCGTCGAATTCCTTGGAGCGCGCGTACTCGCCCGCCTCCTCCATCGACCGGTCGGTGGGCTCCACCTCGACGCCGTCCCACACGTCGGCCTTCACGCCCTGTTCCTCGAGCAGCGCGCGCACCCGCTCGGACAGGCCCAGCTCCGCCACGTGGTGATCGGTGAAGATCAGAGCCTTCTTGATGCCGAGGCGGGTGGCGTCGAAGCCGATCTCGTCCATGGCTCCCAGCCCGAACTTGATCGGCGAGTTCTCCATCACGAAGACGGTCTCGGTCGGCAGGGTCACGCCCTTCATACGGCCTCCAGTGGGTGACGAGGGATCGGGCGGCCGGCCCCGAGGCCGGCGTGGCGGTCATTATAGCGTCGGCATGCCGTCGACGCGGGTCGCGTGTTGCCTGGGAGCGGCAGCCTGCGGTATGTTCGGCCCGCCCACAGGGAGGGAAGACCGATGACGCTCTTCGCCTGGATCGTACTGTCGCTCCTCCTGCTCGCTAGGCCGGTGGCCGCCGAGCCCACCCAGCTCACCATCGTCCAGCCCGCCGAGGCGACCACGATGGACCCGGGTCGCAGCACGCAGGTCCTCACCGTCAACTACTTCTACAACCTGTACGACTCGCTCACCCGGTGGGACGCCGCGCTGCAGCTGCAGCCGGGCCTGGCCACCTCCTGGAAGGCGGTCAACGACATCACCTGGGAGTTCACCCTGCGACCGGGTGTGAAGTTCCACGACGGCTCTCCGCTCACCGCGGAGGACGTGCGGGCCACCATCGAGCGCAACCTGGTGCCGGGGAAGACGGTCGTGACCGCGGGCTTCACCACCATCGAGTTGGTGCAGGCGGCGAGCCCCACGCTAGTGCGGGTCGTGACCCGGAAGCCGGATCCGCTCCTGCCGGTGCGCATGGCGCAGATGGGCTCGCAGATCCTGCCCGCCCGCCTCACCACCGACGAAGGCGCGAAGGAACTGGCGCGTCGCCCGATCGGCAGCGGGGCGTATCGCTTCGTGGAGTGGGTGAAGGACGAGCGGCTCGTCATGGAGGCCAACCGCGACTGGTGGGGCTGGGAGGGCCGCCCTCCCTCGGTCGACCGCGTGCTGTGGAAGGCGATCCCCGATGATTTTCCACGCCTGGTCGCGCTCGAGAAGGGCGACGCGGACATCGTGACCAGCGTCCCGCCCGACCGCATCAGGTCGGTCGCGGAGGGCCGGAACACCCGCGTGGTGAGCGTTCCGTCCACCCGCACCGTCGAGTTCAACATCAACTCGACGCAGCCGCCGCTCTCCGACAAGCGGGTGCGCCAGGCGCTCCACTACGCGCTCGACGTGCCCGCGATCATCCGGAGCCTCTTCGCGGGACTCGGCCGGCCGCTCGTGGGCGGGCTCGCCGACACCGACTTCGGCTACAACCCTGCGCTCAAGCCGTATCCCTACGACCCCGCGCGGGCGCGGGCACTCCTGGCCGAGGCGGGCAGCCCCGGCGGGATCGACGTGACGCTCCACGCGGGGATGGGCACCATGGTCAACGACAAGCAGCTGCTCGAGGTGATCGCCGACATGTGGGCGAAGGTGGGCATCCGCGCCCGCGTGGCCATGATGGAGATGGGAGCGCGGCAGCGCATGGTCAACGAGCGGGCGCTGCCGCCCGGGGGCTTGCTCCTGATCAACGTGCAGTCGACCCTGCTCGACGCCGACGGAAGCCTCTGGCGCATCCTGCACCCGACGGGGCTGGGCGGCCGCTACTGGGCGGGAAGCCAGCCCGGCCACCGCTTCCACGAAGTGATGGAGCAGGCGCGCTACACCCTCGATCCCAAGAAGCGGAAAGCGCTCTACGTCGAGGCGACCCAGCTCTTCGACGACGAGAAACCGTGGCTCGAGCTATTCCAGGAAGTCATCGTCTACGGCACCTCGAAGCGCGTCACCTTCCGACCCCGCCCGGACTTCCGTCTCATCGTCGCCGAGATGACCATCGCCCCGCGCTAGCGCGGATCGCGGCCAGCCCATCGCGGACCGGCGCGGGGAGGTACGAGGAGCGGGCCGATCGGCGCGAGAATGGCCACGTTCCGGCCCACGTTGGCCCGAGGGGATGGCGCAGCCTGGCCACGCCGGCCGCCTCGATGATGCGCTCCACCGCGGCACCGGGAAGCGCGTCGTCGACGACGACGGTCTCGGCCGGGATGGCGTCGCGTCGCCGCCATCGAGGGGGCGGGGCTCGGGGCGGGTGGTCCGGCGGAAGGCTAGGAGGGCAGGGCGACGCGAGAGAGCAGCTTGAGGTCGTCCAGCAGCGCCCCCGCCCCGCGCACCACGCAGGTGAGCGGATCGTCGCTCACGCGGATCGGCAGGCCGGTCTGGTCGTGGAGCAGGGGGCCGAGGCCGCGCAGCAGCGCGCCGCCGCCTGACACCACGATGCCCTTGTCCACGATGTCGGCCGCCAGCTCGGGCGGGATCTGCTCGAGGCAGGTATGCACCGCGCTCACGATGGCCATGATCGGCTCGCGGAGCGCCTCGCGGATCTCCTCGCCGGTGACCAGGATGGTCTTGGGGATCCCGACGATCAGATCGCGCCCCTTGACCTCCATCGTGAGGTGCTCACCCGGGATCGGGTAGGCCGAGCCGAGCTTGAGCTTGATCTCCTCGGCGTGCCGCTCGCCCACGAGCAGGCTGTAGCTCTTGCGGATGTGCTGGATGACCGAGGCGTTCATCTCGTCGCCCGCGATCCGAACCGACTTGCAGTAGACGATGCCGGACAGCGACATCACCGCGACCTCGGTGGTGCCGCCCCCGATGTCGACGATCATGTTGGCTCCCGGCTCGGCCACCGGCAGCCCGGCGCCCAGCGCCGCCGCGATCGGCTCCTCGATGAGGAAAGCCTCGCGGGCGCCCGCCTGGCGCGCCGACTGACGCACCGCGCGCTTCTCGACCTGGGTGATGCCGGAGGGCACGGTGACCACCACGCGCGGGTGGACGATGCTCCGCCGCTGTCGGGTCTTGGCGATGAAGTAGTGGAGCATCTTCTCGGTGCTGTCGAAGTCGGCGATGACGCCGTGCCGGAGTGGGCGCACGACCGAGATCGTGCCCGGCGCGCGGCCCAGCATGGCCTTGGCCTCGTGCCCCGCCGCGAGCACCGCGCCGTCCTTCATGGCCACGATCGAGGGCTCGTTCAGGACGATGCCTTGCCCCCGGACGTACACGAGGGTGTTGGCGGTGCCCAGGTCGACCGCGAGGTCGTCGGCGAGGAAGCCCATGAGAGATGTCAGGCGCATGCCCCACTCCTTTCGCGGGGGACAGAACGCAACGGATGTGCCAGAGGGGCGGGATGTTTCGACGACGCGGAATGGTTGCCCGAGTCTGTTCTTCCACAATAGGCAGGGGTGGCGGCTTCGGCCGCGCGGTCGAAAGTGTCAGGTCGTGTAGGTTTTACATGACACTCGCGTAAAAACTACTCCGGACGAGCGGTTCCCAGGGCCTTGTCAGGCAGGGGAACGCGTCGTAATCTTGGGGCCGCGCGCCGGGCGGCGTGGAAGAAGGGAAAGGACAGGACACCGGATGGAGGCCACGCGCAAGCCACTCGCGAAGATCGAGGGACGGAAGCGGATGCAGGTCAGCGGCCTGACCGTCTCGTGGCACGGCACCCGCAGCCTGAAGGACTGGGTGGCGTACGTGGAGGACGGTGACGATCACGGCCGCCTCGTGCTGGCCCACCAGGTCTCCGAGCGGACGGTCAAGGGCCTCCTCGCCCGCATTCAGAATCTCTCCCGGGACGAGTTACACGCGATGGGTCGGCCGGTCGAAGCCGTGGCCCAGCAGGGCGGCGGGCCTCCGATCCGAAGGCCTCCCGGCACCGGCCAGGCCACTCCGGGGTCCGAGATCGCGGTGCCCGCGACCGGTCGGCAGCTCGCCCTGACCGGCGACGGCGTCGGGGAGTCCAGTCCGACCGAGCGCTCGCGCCGCCGACGGCTGGCCACCGCGGTGGAGACGACGGCGCCGGAGACCCGGCGCGCGGCCCGCGCGGGAGCGCCCCGCGACCTGGCCGGTACCGTGCGGCAGCTCCGCTCGCGTCTGGAAACCCTCGAGGAGGAGCAGGAGCAGCTACGCGCCGAGCTGGCGGTGCTGCGGGGAGAGGCGGAGGTCTACGACGGGCCGCCCAGTATCTTCGTGACCGGGTGGTTTCGCGCCACCCTGGTGCTGATCGTGCTCGCGATCGTCGTGGTGGTCACGGTGCCGTGGCTGATGGATCTGTTCGAGGGCGGGACGCGCGAGCCACGACCACCCGTCCGCACCGACGCACCGACGGGTACCCCGACCCCGCCTGGACGCTGAGGGGTCGTTACTGCTCGGCGCAGCGCAGATCGGCGCGCGCGTACTCGAGACCCCTCGGGTAGTAGTGAATCGTTCCCGAGTCCCCGTCGCGCGTGAATTCCTCCGCCGACCAGCTGTCGTTGATGGCCTTGAGCGTGACGATGTGTCGCTCGAGCGCGATCTTGCACTCCTCCGCGGTCTGGTAGCTGCCGGCGACGATTTGGTCGGTCTGCAGGCGGGGCACGCGGGCCAGCCAGCGCAGCACGATGGTGTCGAGCGGGTTGTCCTTGGCGATGATGGACAGGTCAGACCAGAGCAGCCACACCAGGCTGAGGGCGCCGATCCATTTCCTCATGTCCCGATGACTCTAGGACTCGCGCGCGGGCCTGTCAAGGCGGCGGGGATCGCCGCGGAACCCTCGGGCCTGGCCGCAGGTTGAACACGGCACGTGCAGGAAAGCGGGCTCCGGGGAGGTAGAATAGCCGCGCATGGAGACGATCCTGGTGGTGGACGACGAGATCCAGGTGAGAGCCCTCGCCCGGGACATCCTGGTGGGCGCCGGCTATCGTGTCCTCGAGGCGGAGGACGGGGAGACCGCCCTCAAGATCACCGAGGAGCACCAGGGGGCGATCCACCTGCTTCTCACCGACATCATGATGCCCGGGATCAACGGCAAAGAGCTCGCCGACCGGATCGCCGCCCTCCGACCGGACACCAGGATGATCTTCATGTCCGGGCGGGCCGCCGAGGTGATCAGCGACGCCGGGGTGCTCATTCCGGTCGATGCGTTCGTCGCGAAGCCCTTCACCGTCGAGCGGCTGCTCAACAAGGTCCGCGAGCGACTCGAGTATCGCTCGCCCTTCTCCCGGCCCCGCTAGCCGGCGCCTCATCCGGCGCCGGGTCCCGCCTCCCGCATGGCGAGCCATGACGCCGATCCGATCGAGGCGCTGTTCGCCCGTGGGGTGACCGACGGGCTCCCCGCGGTGCCGCCCACCGCGGAGCGGGTGGCGGCCGCCGTCGCGGCGAGCGGGCGGGGAGCCGACGAGCTGGTGGCCGAGATGCCGCCGCGCTTCGGCCGCGCCACCGTGCAGAAGATCGCGATCAACGCGGTCATGGCCGGCTGCCGGCCGGAATACCTGCCGGTGGTGCTGGCCGCGGTGGAGGCGATGTGCGACGAGCGCTTCTGCCTCCTGGGGGTGTCCGGCACCACCGACGCGGTGGCTCCGCTGGTGATCGTAAACGGCCCCATCCGCGCCGCGCTCGACATCAACTCGGGGGCCGGCGTGTTCGGCCCCGGCTGGCGGGCCAATGCGACCATCGGACGCGCGGTGCGCCTCTGCTGGGTGAACATCGGCGGGGCCCAGCCGGGGGTCATCAGCATGTCGACCTTCGGGGGACCGGGGCGGTACACGTACTGCATCGGGG
>Ga0099791_10000046_pt1 | contig 39469 bp, 35 predicted proteins | sample Rivendell_Oct201_7_FD_77318 | JGI IMG/M metagenome (GOLD analysis project Ga0099791, IMG submission 77318) | Vadose zone soil and rhizosphere microbial communities from the Eel River Critical Zone Observatory, Northern California to study diel... | ecosystem: Environmental > Terrestrial > Soil... | reverse complement strand
GTTCTTCCGCGAGAGCGAGCATCGATACCTCGGCGCGGCCGAGCTCCACGAGACGCTTCGCCGAGCGGGATTCGAGATCCTCGAGTCCCGCCAGACGTTTCTGTCGGGCCTGAGCCATCTGGCATGGTGCCGGGCGACGTGAGGTCGACCGATAGGAGCCTTCGATGAACATGCGCATGAGTTCGATCGTCCTGCTCGCGGCGGTCTCGGCGCTCGGACCGATGCTCCGATCGAGCGAGGCGGGCGGCCGCGGCCCGTTCTTCCGCGACGTCGTGCTCTACGAGCTTAACGAGGAGGCGCAGTTCACCGTCGTTGCGAAGCGCCTGCACCGCGTGGCCATGTCGGGGCTCGAGGGGAAGGCCAGGCGCGGGACGCCGCTCTGCACCGAGGAGCTGATGGTCCACGCGGAAAAACTCTTCATGGCGCGCCAGCTGACCATGAAGGACGCGGGCCGCTGTACCGTCGTGGCCTTCGGGAACAGCGACCTTGACGTGACCGACCGAGACCGAGACCTGGGCATTGTGCAGGGCACGATCGAGGGCCAGCTCTACGTCGTCGTCAACAGCAAGCTGACCAACCTCACTGATGCCCCCGAGCTGGTGGTCATGAGCGGCAGCTTCAAGGGCACGGTCGTGGTTACGGATGCAGCGATCATCACGATCACGGAGGGTACGTTGACCGGAGACGGCGCGCCGCCGACCTTCTGCCCCGGAGGCTGCAAGTTCACAGGCAAGTTCAGGCAGCCGTTCACGGTCCATGACGTCGCGGTCTACAAGAAGGACAATGGCCGGCTCGTGCCAGTGCTCGCGGACGAGCGGGCGCTGGGGGACCCCACCGTGCGCCTCGAGATCACATTCGGCGACGACTAACGCAGGGAGGGGAATGATCGCCGTGGATGAGGCGCCGCTTGTATCGTCGAGCCCGGCCGCGGGACAACCGCGCCGGCGGGGGGTCGTCTCGCAGGGGCTGCGGGTCTACCTCCGCACGCTGTCGCCGGAGGACCTCGAGTACCTCTCCGAGTGGGCGGAAGACCCGTTCACCGAGCGCATGGTCGGCAGCGAGTTTCTGAACAGCTACAAGCACGTGTACGACAAGGATCCCTCGTTCTACGAGGCATGCCTGATGGACTCGACCCAGATCGTCCTCGTGATCGAGGCCAACCCGGAGTGGGACCGCCCCCTCGGGCTGGCGCGGCTGTTCAACATCCACCTCCTGGAGGGCTACGCGTTCCTCGAGGTCATGCTCACCGCCCCGAAGGCGATCCGCCGCGGATTTGGTGTGGAGGCGGGCAAGCTCATCTCGTACTATGGAGTGGACGTACTGGGACTCCGACGCATCGAGGCGAAGGTGTACGAGTACAACCGCCTGAGCGCCAACTCGCTACGGCGCAACGGCTTCCGGCAGGAAGGCATTCTCCGGCAGGCGGGATACCAGGACGGCCAGTGTTGGGACATGCTCGTCTTCGGAATCTTGAAGCACGAGATCGAGCAGCAGCGCAAGAAGGACCAAGTCTATCTCCCTCTCGAGGGCGCCGAGGGGGAAACGCGTGACGCTTCATAATTTTCTTCCGCTCCTCGCGCTGATCCTCAACGTCTCCCTCGCCGGGATCACGCTCTTCCGCAATCCCGGGAGCCGGCTGAACCGGCTGTTCACCTATTTCGTGGGCGGCATGGCCGTGTGGAACTTCGGCGTGTTCATGCTGCGCCGCGCGCCGGACGAGACCACCGCGGTCTTCTGGGAGATCGTCATCCACACGGGGGTCATCGCGCTCCCGGCGTTCTACTATCACTTCGTCCTGATCTTCCTCGAGAGCACGACCCGGCACCGGACGTCGCTGTTCGTCGTGTACATGCTGGCCATCGTTTTCAGCATCATCAACCTGAGCGGCTCGACGCTGTTCATGCACGGCGTGAAGTCGACGTACTGGGGATGGGCGCCGGCGACCGGTCTCCTGTACACGCCGTTCTTCGTCTACTTCAACTTCTTCCTCCTCTACGGGCTCGCGCACCTGATCCGGGTCTACAAGGACGTCGATTCCAGCTTCCGGCGGAACCGCGCGACCCTGATCCTGCTGGGCACCCTGGTGAGCCTGGTCGGCGGCCTCATCGACTTCGCCCGGTTCATCCTCGCCCGGTTCGTGCCGGCGGCGGACCTCGTCTACCCGATGGGAATTCCCGCCAACATGGTGTTCGCGCTCATGCTCGGGACGTCGATCGTCCGCTACCGGCTCTTCGACGTCAACGTGGCCGTGAAGAAGGGCGCCGTCTATCTCCTGGTGTGGGGCGTGGTGACGTCGGTGCTGGTGGCGGCCGAGTCGTACGCCGACTGGGACCAGATGAATCCGCTGTGGATCATCCTGCCGCTCGGATTCGTGATGACCATGCTCGTCAGCCCGGTCGGCCAGCGGCTGGAGGAGTCGATCGAGCGGGTCATGTTCAGCCGGCGACGCGGCTGCTACGAGACGCTGCTGGACCTCAGCAAGCGGATGGGCGCCATCCTGGACTTCGGCCGGCTGATGGAAACGCTCGTGCACGGGCTCGTGCGTGGCGTGCCGCTCACCCACTGCGTGCTGACGATCTACGACGCCCAGCGCAGCGCGTTCGTCGTCTACCGCGAAGACACCAGCGTGGGCGAGCGGGGCGCGGCGGCGCCGATCCGGAGCGAGAGCCGGATCGTGCAGTGGCTCAACCAGACGGGCCGGGTCCTGGTGAAGGAAGAAGCCAAGCTGAACCCCGAGATCGCCGCGTACTTCGAGGCGGCCGAGAGCGAGCTCGACGCCATCAAAGCGACGCTCATCGTACCCCTGAAGATCGAGGGCAAGCTCACCGGCATCCTCCTCGTCGGCGAGAAGCTCTCCGGCGACATCTTCGACGATCAGGAGCTCGAAGTGCTGGCCGTCCTCGCCAACCAGGTCGCGATCTCGCTGGAGAACGCGCGACTCTACGAGGAGATCTCGGAGACCAACGCGGAGCTCATGCAGGCGAGCCGGCTCAAGTCCCAGTTTCTGGCCAGCATGTCGCACGAGCTGCGGACGCCGCTCAACTCGATCATCGGATTCTCGAAAGTGCTGCTGAACCGCTTCGACGGCGAGCTGACCGAGCGCCAGGAGACCTACATCCGCTCGGTGCACAACAGCGGCGCGCATCTGCTCCAGCTCATCAACGGTATCCTCGATTTCTCGCGGATCGAGGCCGGCAAGCTCGAAATGATCTCCGAGGAGGTCGATCTGCACGAGCTCATCGACGAGTGCATCGAGACGTCGATGCCGCTCGCCCGCGGCAAGCAGATGAAGGTGGAGAAGAACGTGCCGCTCGAGCTGCCGCCGCTGTCCGGCGATCGCACGAAGGTCAAGCAGATCCTGCTCAACCTCCTGTCCAACGCGATCAAGTTCACGGGGCAGGGCCGGGTGCTCGTCAGCGTGGTGCCCGAGCCGGATGCGCTCCGGGTGAGCGTCGCTGACACCGGGATCGGCATTCGCGAGGACGACCTGACCCGGCTGTTCGAGCCGTTCCAGCAGCTCGACAACCCGGTCGTCCGCAGCGCGGGAGGCACCGGGCTCGGGCTCGCGATCAGCAAGAAGTTCGTGGAGCTGCACGGCGGCCGCATCTGGGCGGAGAGCCGGGAGAACCAGGGGTCAACGTTCCACTTCACGCTCCCCTTGACCTGAGGAGAAGCCGTCGAATGCCGGCACGGCCACTCGACCAGAAGACGAAGATCCTGTACATCGAGGACAACCGCGAGAACCGGCTGCTCGTCCGCGCGGTTCTGGAGGCGGCCGGGTACCTTATTGTCGACGCCGAGGACGGCCTCGCCGGGATCGAAGCGGCGATCCGCGAGGAGCCGGCCCTCATCCTGCTCGACATCAACCTCCCGGGAGTCGATGGCTACGAGATCGTCGCGATCTTGAAGTCGTTCCCGAACCTGGTCTCGACCCCGGTGATCGCGCTGACCGCCTACGCGATGCAGGGCGACCGGCAGCGCACGCTGGTGGCCGGTTGCGACGGCTACATCCAGAAGCCCATCGATGTCGACGCGTTCCCCCGGCAGGTCGCCGAGTTTCTCGGCGGCAAGCGGGAGAAGGTGGAGAGCCGCGACGAGGGCGTCTACCTCCGCGAGCTGAACCAGCGGCTCGTCTATCGTCTGCTCAACCAGGTCGAGGAGCTCAAGCGGCTGAACCAGCACTTCGTGCGGCGCGCCTCGCAGCTCGAGGACCTGCACCACTCCATGCAGGACATCACCTCCGAGCTTGGCGTCGCCCCGATGCTCGAGAAGCTGCTAGGAGGGCTGGCGGGGGCCATCGGCACCACCAGCCTGAGCGTCGAGCTCACCGGGCCGCCGGCCGTCACCGTCGCCGCGCCGCAGAATGCGGTCGAGCAGCCGCGGAGCGTCCTGGCCGGATCGGGCGCCACGCCGGCGGAGGACTGGACCGAGGTCGAGTGGAAGCTGCCGCTCAAGATTCGAGGCCGCTCGCTCGGCGTCATGACCGCGCGCCACGTCCTGCCGCCGGGCGCGAAGGCCGACGAGGAGCAGCTCCTCAAGATCGTCGCGGACCAGGTGGCGATCGCGGCCGAGAACGCCCGCCTCTACGAAGGCGTGATGCGGCGCGCCGCCGAGCAGGAGAGCCTCGTCGAGTCCGGCCGTCTGCTCACCGGCACGCTGCAGGTCTCCGAGGTGCTGAGCCGACTCAGCGAGCTCGTGCGCAGCCGTTTCGGCGCCGACGTCGCCCGGATCCTCATCATCAGCGAAGATACGCCCAGCGTCTTCCGTCTCCACGCGCAGGCCGGGGCGACCCGGACCGCGAGGGAAACGGTGCAGCACGACGCGGGCGACGACGATGGGCTCATCGGATGGATCGCCAAGCACCGCCGGCCGCTCGCCTACAGCGACGTCCTGACGGAGCCGCGCGTCAAGCGCCGGCAGTGGCTCGAGAGCGAGGGGGTCGTGTCCGTTCTGGGCCTTCCGCTCTTCCTCGAGAGCGAGCTCGTCGGCGTCCTGAACATTCTCTATCGCACGCGTCACGTGTTCACGCCGGAAGAGCTGGCCCTCGGCGAGGCGCTCGCGACGTCGGCGTCGGTCGCGATCCGCAACGCGCGCCTTCACGAACAGACCGAGGAGCGCCTGCGGCACACCGAGACGCTCCTGGCCGTGAGCCAGGACGCCAGCTCGACGCTGGAGCTCACCGAGATCTTGAGGCGGACGACGCGGGCCATGGTCCGGGCGCTCGGCGCCGACACGGGCGGAGCGTGGCTTCTGAGCGAGGACGGGAGCCGCTTCGTGCCGATCGTGGGCTACCACGTGCCCAAGGAGCTCCTGGGGACGCTCGAGACCGCCAACATCAAGTCGCTGGATCCGCGGGTGAGCGACTGGCGGCGGATCGAGGGGCCGGTCTACGCCAGCCACAGCCAGGACGATCCGCGGTTCACCCATCCGATCGCCCGCTTGCTGCCGCACAAGTCGGTTCTCATCCAGCCGATGCGGTGGAAGGGCGTGGCGATCGGCGGCTTCGCGCTCGCCTGGCTCCGCGAGCACCACCGCTTCACCTCCGAGGAGCTGGGGCTCGCCGAGGGCATCGCGCTGCAGGCCGCGGTGGCGAGCGAGAACTCGCGCCTGTACGAGGGCGTCAAGCAGCAGATGGCCGAGCTCAAGCGCACGCAGGCGCAGCTCATCCAATCGACCAAGCTCGCCGCGATCGGCGAGCTGGCGGCGAACATCGCCCACGAGATCAACAATCCGCTGACGAGCGTCCTTGGCTTCGCGTCGTACCTCGCCGAGCAGATCCCGCCCGGCCGGCCGATGCGCGAGGAGCTCGACCTGATCCAGGAAGAGGCCGGTCGCGCCCGTGACATCGTGCGGGACCTGCTGCACTTCAGCCGGCAGCGCGAGTTCATCCCGCAGATCACCGACCTCAACGTCGTCCTCGAGCAGACGCTCGGCATGGTGCGCCGCCAGGGCGCGCTGGACGCGATCACGCTCGAGGAGCACTACACGCCGGGGATCGCGCCGGTGGAGGTCGACGTGCCCCGGATCAAGCAGGTGTTCCTCAACCTCATCAACAACGCCGTCTACGTCATGAAGGACACCGGCGGCTCCCTCACCATCCGCTCATCGGCGAGCGGCGACATGGTGCAGGTGGAAGTGATCGATACCGGGACGGGGATCGCGCCGGAGCACATCGACCGGATCTTCGAGCCCTTCTTCACGACCAAGCCGGACGTGAGCGGCACCGGGCTCGGGCTCTCGGTGAGCCTGGGCATCGTGCAGAGCCACGGCGGCACGATCGAGGTCAAGAGCGAGCTCGGCCGGGGCTCGACGTTCACCGTCAAGCTCCCGGCTCGTCCCGGCGCCGTCGTCGCCGAGCCTGATCCCGACCTCTAGAGGCCGTCCGTCTCCCGCGACCGGTAAGTTTCGGTCCACTCCCCCTATTCATTTGTAACTATCTAGAAACAATCTGGTTTTGGGACCCGAATCGATTTCCGGACGAAAAACGACAATAAATCAATCAGTTGCGGACAATGTCTCCGGGAAGTCCCTGATGAAAGTACAATTAAATTGCCTACTTGGGTGCCGTCGTCGTTGGTATTTCCCTTGCACCTCGTACAGTGCGACAGCAACTATATCTTTCGGCACTGGAGACGAGGAGAGACTGCAATGACGAGCATCTGTTGGAAGAGCGCAGTGACGTGGAGTCTCCTAGGACTCATGTTCCTGCTTTTCGCCCTCATGTGGGGCCCGGCGCCGGCCCTGGCCGGGAGCGCCGATGCGGTGCTGTACGAGGTCACCGAGGACATGTACCTGACCGTCCCCAGCCCGAACGGCGTCGGCGTGAGCTACGTGACCGAGGCCAGCCAGGCGACGCGCCGGCAGGCGATGGCCCAGCTTGCTGGGTACGCGAAGTTCGGCACCCCGCTCTGCCCGCACTGGGTGAAGAAGATTGCGCCCAAGGCCAAGAGCTGCACCGTGAACGCAAAGGGCTCCGACGACCTGAGCCTCGCGGACGGCACGGGCACCCTGAGCGGTACCTATGCGGTCGTGGTGCAGGACAACAACACGGAGGACGCGCCCGAGTTCGTGATCATCACCGGGACCTTCTCCGGCGAAGCCAATCTCGGGCCGGCGATGTCGGGCCGGGCTCCGCTCGGGTACCTCACCAACGGCGTCGGCACGATCGACGGCTACGACGGCGCGGCCTTCAAGTTCCACGGGACCTTCCGCTTGCCCTTCGCGCTCGACGAGTCGGGCCGGCGCGGCAAGCCCTGGCGTGACGCCGACGCCTACTATCTGGACGACCATTTCAAGCCGTTCCCGGTCAAGGCCAGCGAGCGCTCGCTCGGCATGCCGACGGTGCGGCTCGAGATCGACTTCGACTTCTAGTCTTCGACTTCTCCTCGTCTCACACGGGCTCGAGCCGGATCACCGGCTCGGGCCCGTGGCGTTTCGTCGGACAGGCGCCGGTCAGTCGGCCTTGAAGTACTTCGCGGCGGGATGGTGGAACACGACCGCGGATACCGACGCCTCCGGATCCATCATGAACCCCTCCGTCAGCGTCAGGCCGAAGCTCTCGGGTTCCAGGAGCCGGAACAACGTCGTCTGATCGGCGAGGTTCGGGCAGGCCGGATATCCGAAGGACACGCGGATCCCCCGATAGTGGGCCTTCAGCTTCTCGTTGATCGGCAGCTCGGGCGGATCCGGAAAGCCCCACAGGGTTCGCAGCCGGGAGTGCAGCATCTCGGCGAAGGCTTCCGCGCACTCGATGGCCAGCGCCTGGAGCGCGTGGGAGCGAACGTACTCCCCCCGGTCCTTCCACGCCGTCGCGAGCTCCCGGACACCGGCGCCGCATGTGACCGCGAACAGCGCCACGTAGTCGTCCGCGTCGTCCCTCACGTAGTCGGCGAGACAGAGTCGCTCGCCCGCCGGCTGGCGCGGGAAGTCAAACCTCGCGGCTTCTCGCCCGGAGGTGTCGAGCAGTGTCAGCGTGTCGCCCGCGGCCCGGGCGCGATACCAGCGGTAGGCGCCGTGCGGGTGGAGGAGCCCGCGGCTGACGGCGTCGCGCTTCAGCTCCTCGACGATTTCGTGGACCTCGCGCACCTTGGCGTCCCCGCTCTCGAGCAGGCGCTCGACCGGGCCGCGCACGCCGAGATGCTTTCCGTAAAGCATCTGGAGGTTCAGGTAGGGGTAGATCTGGCCGAGGGGCACGTCGCGCAGGACGTGACGCTCGAGGTCCGGGGGCACGGGCGCGGCCACGCGCTCGAGCCGCCGCGGCGGGGCCGGCGGCGGCGCCGACGGAGCGGTCTCGGGGACCGCCGCCGGACTGGCGGACAGCTCCGCCTGCTCGCGCCGGATGCGCGCCACGAGCGGTTCGCGAGTCGGGGCCGAGAAGAGCTGGTTGGCGAGGTCGAGCCCGTCCATCGCGTCCTTCGCATAGAGCGTGAGCCCGCCGTACTCGGCCGCGATCCTCGTCGCCGCGAACTTCCGGGTGAGCGCGGCCCCGCCGACGAAGAGCGGAATCTCGATCGCGGCGGCACGGAGGTCCTGAGCGGTCAGGACCATCTGCTGCGCCGACTTCACCAGCAGGCCGGACAGGCCGAACGCGTCCGGCTTGTGGGTGTGGTACGCCGCGATCAGCTCCTCGGGCGGGATCTTGATGCCCAGGTTGATCACGCGATAGCCGTTGTTCGAGAGGATGATGTCCACGAGGTTCTTACCGATGTCGTGGACGTCGCCCTTGACCGTGGCCAGCACGATCGTGCCCCGCGTGGCCGATGCGGCCTTTTCCATGAACTGCTCGAGGTGCCCCACGGCGGCCTTCATCGCCTCCGCCGACTGGAGGACCTCGGCCACGATGAGCTGGTTGTCGTTGAACAGCCGTCCGACCTCGTCCATGCCCCGCATCAGCGGACCGTTGACGATGTCGAGCGGCGCGGCTTCCCCGAGCTTCGCGTTCAGGTCGTCGATCAGCCCGTCGCGACTGCCCTCGACGATGTAGCGGGCCAGCCGCTCGTCGAGCGTGAGGGTCTCGGCGGCGGGCGGCGCCGTCCGCCTCTCCCGGAAATACGCGGCGAAGGCGGCCACCGGGTCGTCACCCCGCCAGTAGATGAGGTCCTCGGCCAGCCGCCGTTCCTCCTCGGGAATGGACGGGTAGCGCTGGAGGCGCTCGGTGTTCACGATCGCGTAGTCGAGGCCCGCCTTGGTGCAGTGATAGAGGAAGACCGAGTTGAGCACCTCGCGGCCGGCGGGGGGCAGGCCGAACGAGACGTTCGAGACCCCGAGGATCGTCTTGCACTCCGGAAACCGCTGCTTGATGGCGCGGATCCCCTCGATGGTCTCGACGGCCGAGCCGATGTAGTTGGCATCGCCCGTGCCGACCGGAAAGACGAGCGCGTCGAAGATGAGGTCGCGGGCCGGCAGACCGTACTTCCCGGTGAGGAGGTCGTGGCACCGCTCGGCGATCGCGAGCTTGCGCTGACGCGTGACCGCCATGCCCTGGCGCTTGTCCTCGTCGATGCAGCCCACGACGACCGCGCCGCCGTAGGCGCGCAGGAGCGGCACGACCTTCTCGAACCGCTCCTCGCCGTCCTCGAGATTGATCGAGTTCACGATCGACTTGCCCTGGCAGTGGCGGAGCGCCGTCTCGATCACCGCGGCGTCCGTCGAGTCGATCATGAGCGGGACCTTCACCTTGCGGGTGATCTGCGCCATGAACCGGTCCACGTCGGCGTTCTCGTCCCGGTCGGGATTGGCCAGGCAGACGTCCAGGACCTGGGCGCTGTTCTTCACCTGCGCGCGGCCGATCTCGGCGGCCTCCTCGAACTGGTCGGCGACGATCAGCTCCTTGAACCGCCGCGAGCCGATCACGTTGGTGCGCTCGCCCACGAACAACGGGCGGTTGTCGTCGGCGGGATAGAACACCTCGATCCCGCTGACCGCCTGGGGCTCCTGCCTCGCCGGAACGCGCGGGGCGCGGCCGGCCACCAGCGTCTTCAGCGCCCCGATGTGGGCCGGCGTCGTTCCGCAGCAGCCGCCGATGAAATTGACCCAGCCCTCGGCGACGAAGCGCTTCATCTTGAAGGCGAGGCTCGTGGGGGTCTCGGCGTACTGCCCGCGCTCGTCCGGCAGCCCCGCGTTCGGGTAGACGCTCACGTAGCGGGTCGACATCGCCGCCAGCGAGCGCAGGTGATCGGTCATGAACTCGGGCCCGGTGGCGCAGTTGAGCCCGATCGAGAAGAGATCGAGGTGCTCGAGCGCCACGTAGAGCGCCTCGACACCCTGGCCGGCGAGCATCGTCCCCATCGGCTCGATCGTGCCGCTGACCATGAGGGGCAGGTCGACGCGGGCCTCCCGCATCGCGGCGCGGACACCGAGCGCCGCCGCCTTGAGGTTCAGCGTGTCCTGGGCCGTCTCGAGCAGCAGCGCGTCGACGCCGCCGGCGATGAGCGCCGCCGCCTGCAGCGCGTACGCTTCCCGGTCTTCGTGGAAGGTGACGTGGCGGGTGACGCTGATCGAGCGCGTCGACGGCCCCATCGCGCCGACGACGAAGCGGGCGCCGGCGACCTCGCGCGCGAGCCGGCCGGCGGCGAGGGTGATCTCGTAGGCGCGCTCGGCCAGGCCGTACTCGGCGAGCACGTACGGCGCGCAGCCGAAGGTGTTGGTCGACACGAGATCGGCGCCGGCCTCGAAGTAGGCGGCGTGGATCGCCCCGATCACGTCGGGGCGCGTGAGGTTCAAGTGCTCGTTGCACCCTTCGTACTGGGCGCCGCCGAAGTCGGCAGCCTCGAGGCCGGCGGCCTGGATCATGGTGCCCATGGCGCCGTCCAGGACGAGGATGCGCTCTGCCACCGCCTCGCGGAGTCGAGACATAGAGTTATAGTAGCGCACATGATCACTGGGGCCCTTTCGCTCGACGGTGTCCGGGTCATCGACCTCTCGCGCGTTCTCGCCGGTCCCTTCTGCGGCATGCTCCTCTCCGACATGGGGGCCGACGTCGTCAAGGTGGAGGATACCGGGGCGGGCGATGAATCCCGCACCTGGCCGCCCCACAAGGACGGCGAGTCGGCGGCCTTTCTCGTCATCAACCGCAACAAGCGGGACCTCATGCTCGATCTGAAGGCCCCGGAAGGGGCCGATATCCTGCGCAATCTCGTCAAGCGCGCCGACGTGCTCATCGAGAATTTCCGGACGGGCACGATGGAGGGCTTCGGTCTCGGCTACGACGCCCTGGCGGCGATCAATCCGGGCCTCGTCTACTGCTCCATCTCGGCGTTCGGGCGCACCGGCCCGCGAAAGGACGGGGCCGGCTACGAGGCCCTCATGCAGGCGTTCAGCGGGATCATGTCGATCACCGGCGAGCCCGACGGCCCGCCGGTCCGCGCCGGCGTCTCGTTCCTCGATCTCACGACGGGGATCTTTTCCGCCTTCGGCATCGTCAATGCCCTCCTGTTCCGGGCCAAGACCGGCCTGGGCCAGCGCGTGGACGGCTCCCTCCTGGAGACGGCGGTGACGCTGCTGAACTATCACGCGGAAGGGTTCCTGCTCACCGGCGCCGTGCCGAAGGCGCTCGGCTCCTCCCATCCGTCCCTCTCGCCGTACCGGAACTTCCGCTGCCGCGACGGCCAGTGGGTGTTCATCGCCGGCGCCAACGACCGGTTCTGGCAGCGGCTGGTCGCGGCGCTCGACCTCGGCGCCATGCGGGACGACGAGCGCTTCACGAAAAATCTCGACCGCGTGCGGCACCGCGTGGAGCTGGAGGCGGCGGTGGCCGACGCGATCGCGAAGTGCGACCGCGAGCCGCTGCTGAAGCTCCTCGAGGACGCCGGCGTGCCGGCCACGCCGGTGAACACGGTGGCCCAGGTGATGAACGACGCGCAGACCGCGGCGCGCCAGATGATCGAGCGCGTCACGCACCCGCGGCTCGGCGAGATCCCGGTGATCGGCACGCCGGTGAAGTACTCGCGGATGCGCCCGGGCGTGCGCCGGCCGGCGCCGATGCAAGGCGAGCACACCGACGAGGTGCTGACGGAGTGGGGCTATTCCGCCGAGGAGATCCGCGCGCTCCGGGCGAAGAAGGTCGTCCGGTAGGACGCGAGGCCCTTACGCGACACGCCGCGCTGGCGCTGCTCCTCGTGGCTGGCTGCCTCTCGGCCGCACCCGCCCTCGCCGAGCTCTACAAGTGGACTGACGCGGAGGGGGTCGTGTACTACACCTCGGACCTCGCCTCGATCCCGCCGACGTTCCGCGACACGGCGACGCTCCTCAGCACGCCGCAGGCCCGCCCGGCTCCGGCGGCCACGAACGAGCCGACCGCGCTCCGGGTCACCCCCGGAGCGCCCATCATCGCCGAAGCCCGCCTCAACGGCGTCCCGCTGACCCTGATCGTGGACACGGGCGCCGACCGCACCGTGATCGCGCCCGAGGTGATCGAGCGCGCCGGGCTCGGCGGTCAGACCGGTCGTCCGATCCAGGTCGTCGGGATCACGGGCGTGTCGACCGCGACCCTGGTGACCATCCCCATCCTGGAGGTCGCCGGCGCCCGCATCGGGCCCCTGGTGGTGATCGCCCATGCGCTCCCGCCGACGCTTCGCGCCACCCGCGCCGATAGCTCGAGCGAGACCTCTCCGGGAAGCGTCGACGGGTTGCTCGGCCGCGACGTGCTCGACGCGTTCACGCTCAGCGTGGACACGGCATCCGGCCGCGCCACCCTCACCCTGCGGTGAGCTTCGCGCTCGGGCGCAGCCCGCTCATACGCGCGATCACGTCGAAGACGACCGCGAAGTCGTAGTCGGCCAGGTCGAGGCCGCGGGCGGCGCTCAGCAGCTGGTCGACGAGCGCGACGCTCGGCAACGGCACGCCGAGCGCGCGTCCCATCTCGAGCGCGAGGCCGAGGTCCTTCTTGCTCATGTCCACGTTGAACAGGGCTTCGGCGGGCATGCCCAGCACGAACGGTCCGCGGTACTTGATCATCGGCGAGGCGATGACCGACTTCAGCAGCACCTCGACGGCGCGCTCGCGCTCGATCCCGGCCTTCTCGGCGAGCGCCACCGCCTCGCAGAACGCGAGCATCTGGACGGCGAGGTTCAGGTTCGTCGCGATCTTCATCGTGACCGCGAGTCCGAGCTCGCCGACGTGCGTGATGGTCGGCCCGATCGCCAGGACGTGCTCCCGAACTTTCTCGAGCGCCGCCGGGTCGCCCCCGACCATGAACGAGAGCTGGCCGGCCTCGAGCGTGACCGGGCTGCCGGAGACGGGCGCGTCGATCAGGGCGGCGCCCCGGGCGGCGACGGCCTGGCCCAGCTCGCGCGTGACGGCGGGGCTGACCGTGCTCATCTCGACCCAGACGGCGCCCGGCCGCAGCCCGGCGACGACTCCGTCGGGCTCGAGGCCGATCGCGCGGAGCGCGACGTTGTCGGTCACCATGCTGAAGACCGCGTCCGTGGCTTCGGCCACCGCGCGCGGGGACTTCGCGAGCGTGAGGCCGGCGGCGACGAGCGCCCGGGCCTTCTCGGGCGTCCGGTTGTAGCCGACGACGCTGCGGCCGGAGTCGAGCAGCCGCTTCGCCATGCGGCTGCCCATCGCGCCGAGCCCGATGAAGCCGACGGCGGCCATCAGCCCCGCCCCTCGTCGGCCACGGCGATCGCGCTGATCTCGAGCTTGCACTTGGGGTGCGTGGCCAGGCATGAGACCTCGACCGTCGTCGTCGTCGGCAGGTGACCGCCGAGGTACGCGGCCCAGACGCGATTGAGATCGTCTTGCTCCGCGACGTCGGTGAGGAAGCGCGTTGCCGAGACCAGATCGGCGAAGGTGCAGCCGGCCGCCTCGAGGGTCTTCTTGAGATTCTCCATCACCAGCACGGCCTGCTCGCGCATCGTCGGCGGCAGATCGAACTCTTCCTCGCGGTGCGGGTGGCTGTGATAGACGGCGGCCGCGGTGACGCCCGAGAGAAACACGAGCTGCCCTCGGCGGACGACGATCCCGGGCGCGTACGGCATCATCACGTCGGTCCGGCGGTCGGCATGGTGAACGATCGAAATGTCTTTGGCCATCGCGTCCTCCGCGAGTCGCCCACGCATCCTATCACGGGGCGGCGACGCCTCCCCGTCGGGTACACTCGGATGCGTGCCGACGATTCTGATTCTCGAGGACGACGCGTCGACGCGTGACGCGCTCGCCGCGATGCTGGGCGACCTCTTTCCGCGGGCGCACGTGATCGGGGCCCGCGTCGACGCGGGCCCCGGTGTCGCCGAGCGCGACGTGACGCTCGTCCTGACGGAGCTCGACGCCGTCGAACGAGTCCGCGCCCGGCTGCCGGCGGGCGCGCTGGTCATCGCGTTGACCCGCGAGATGGGCCCGGATACCCTCTTGAGGGCCGAGGCCCTGGGCGTCGCTGCGTCGGTGCGCGCGCCGGCCACCACCCAGCGGCTTCGGGTGGTGCTCGAGCCCATGCTCGGCCGAGACGGGGCTTCCAGGGCTCTGGATCCGGAGTGAGGAGAGACGATGGAGCTCGCGGGGCGCGTCGCGGTCGTCACGGGCGGGGCAGCGGTATCGGTCGCGCCATGGCCGAGGCCTTCGCACGGGAGCGCGCCACGGTGGTGGTCGCCGACATGGTCGTCGACGCGATCCGCGTGAACCGCCTCGACGTGATCACCCACGAGGAGGGGCTCGAGGCCCTCCGTCGCCGCCACGAACGGCTCGAGCAGGCGATCCTCCAGCCGAAGGCCTGACCGGGTCCCGCCCATCACCACGACCGACGCCCGCTGGATCGAGACCGCGCCCGCTCTCGCCGAGGTCTCGCAGCGCCTTCGCGCGCCGGGCGAGATCGCGCTCGACACCGAAGGCGATAGCCTGCACCACTATCCGGAGCGCCTCTCGCTCATCCAGCTCGCGCTGCCGTCCAGCAACGTCTGGCTGGTCGATCCGCTGGCGCTCGGCGATCTCTCACCGCTCGCGGCGGTGTTCGCGGCGCCCTCGGTGCTGACCGTGCTCCACGCGGGCGACAACGATCTCGTGCAGCTCAAGCGCCGCGGGATCGCCTTCGCGGCGATCTTCGACACCTCGATCGCCGCGCGCTTCCTCGGCGCCAAGGCCCTTGGCCTCGACGTGCTGCTCGAGACCTACCTGGAGGTCGAGCTGCCGCCCTCGAAGCAGCGGGACGACTGGTCGCGGCGGCCGCTCTCCGAGGCCCAGCGCCGCTACGCGGCGGCCGACGTGCTGCATCTCTTCGCGCTCAAGCAGAAGCTCACCGAGGAGCTGGCTCGGGTGGGCCGCCTCGCCTGGGTCGAGGAGGAATGCGCCGCCCTCGCCGCCCTGCCCGCGGTCGAGCGGGTCCCGGATCCCAATGCCTTCGCAGGCCTCAAGGGCGCGCGCGATCTTCCGCCGCGCGGTCTCGCGATTCTCCGCGAGCTCCACGAGCTTCGCGAAGGCCTCGCGCGCACCATGGACCGTCCGCCGTTCAAGATCCTCGGCGAGGAGACCCTGGTGCGTCTGGCGCAGACGCCGCCTGCCGATTTGTCCGGACTGGAGGGAATTCCGGGCTGCACACCGAAGGTGATCGCGCGCTGGGGCGAGGCCGTCCTGTCCGCGGTGGCGCGGGCGCAGGCGCTGCCGGAGACCGCCTGGCCGACGCTCGAGCGTCATCCCCGGCCGCGCATCCCGGGGATCGTCGCGCGACGGATCGAGGCGCTGCGGCAGTGGCGCAAGGACGCCTCGCCGCGATTCGGGCTCGAGCCCGGCCTGCTCCTGCCCAATCGGCTGATCACGACCGTCGCCCTCGCCGGCCCGCGCGATCCGGCCACGCTCGCGTCGCTGGACGGCGTGCGCCGCTGGCGCGCCGAGATCCTCGGCGCCGAGATCGTTGCCGTGCTCGCGGCTCCGTGAGAAGGTGAATCCGGCCATGGCTGACTGGCGCGCCAATCTCGTCGTCGACGATGCGGGTCTCACGGCGATTCTCCGGGAGGGGAGGACGGTGGCGGTGCTCGGCGCGAAGGCCGACCCATCCGAGGCGGCCCATTACGTTCCGGCCTATCTCCGCGAGCACGGATATCGGATCCGGCCGGTGAATCCGCGCTTCGCCGGCCAGCGCCTCCACGACGCCGTGACGGTGGCGGGCCTCGACGCGCTGTCCGAGGAGGCCGACGTCATCGAGATCTTCCGCCGTCCCGAATACCTCGGCGGCCACGCCGACGAGATCCTGGCGTTGCCGTGGCGTCCAAAGGCGGTGTGGTTTCAGCTCGGCATCCGGAATGACGCCGCCGCCGAGAAGCTCGCGCGGGCGGGCATTCGCGTCGTCCAGGACCGCTGCATGATGCCCGAGCACCGACGCCTGATCGCGGCGAAGGGAGTCCGCGCCTAGCCATGCCCGGCGAATACGCGTTCGTCATGAAGGACCTGCGCAAGGTCGTCCCGCCGAAGCGGGAGATCCTCCGCGGCATCTATCTCTCGTTCTTCCACGGCGCCAAGATCGGCGTGCTCGGCGCCAACGGCGCCGGCAAGTCGTCGCTGCTCCGAATCATGGCCGGCGTCGACACGGACTTCCTCGGCGAGGCGTTCCCGGCCGCCGGTCTCAAGATCGGCTACCTCTCGCAGGAACCGCAGCTCGATCCGGCGAAGGACGTCCGGGGCAACGTCGAGGACGGAGTCGCCGAGACCCGCGCGCTGCTGACGCGGTTCGAGGAGGTGAGCGCGCGGCTCGGCGAGCCGATCGAAGCCGACGAGATGGAGAAGCTCCTCGACGAGCAGGCGCGTTTACAAGATAGCATCGACGCCGGGAACGCCTGGGACCTCGACCGGACCGTCGAGCTCGCGATGGATGCGCTCCGGGTGCCGCCGGGCGACATGGACGTCGCCAAGATCTCGGGCGGGGAGCGCCGGCGCGTCGCGCTCTGTCGGCTGCTCCTCGCGCGCCCGGACATGCTGCTGCTCGACGAGCCGACCAACCACCTCGACGCCGAATCGGTCGCCTGGCTCGAGCGCTATCTGAAGGAATACCCGGGGACGGTCGTCGCGATCACCCACGACCGCTACTTCCTCGACAACGTCGCGGGCTGGATCCTCGAGCTCGATCGCGGGCACGGCATCCCGTGGGAAGGCAACTACTCCTCCTGGCTCGAGCAGAAGGGCGCGCGCCTCGCCCAGGAGGAAAAGGCCGACCTCTCGCGCCAGCGCACGCTGGCCCGTGAGCTGGAGTGGGTCCAGATGGCGCCGCGCGCCCGGCAGGCCAAGAGCAAGGCGCGGCTGCAGGCCTACGACGCGCTGCTCAGCGAGTCGTTCGAGAACCGCGCCGCGGCGCTCGAGATCGCCATCCCGCCCGGGCCGCGGCTCGGCGACGTGGTCGTCGAGGCGGACGACGTCCGCAAGGCGTACGGGGACCGGGCGCTGATCGAGGGGCTCTCGTTCAAGCTGCCGCGCGGCGGGATCGTCGGCGTCATCGGCCCGAACGGCGCCGGCAAGACGACGCTCTTCCGGATGATCGTCGGGCAGGAGAAGCCCGACGCCGGCGCGCTCCGGGTCGGCGAGACGGTGAAGCTCGCCTACGTCGACCAGAGTCGCGACGCCCTCGACGGCCAGCGCACCGTCTGGGAAGCGATCTCCGGCGGCGCCGAGACGCTGACGCTCGGCGGCCGGTCCCAGCAGTCGCGCAGCTACGTCGCGTCGTTCAACTTCAAGGGCAGCGACCAGCAAAAGCGCCTCTCGGAGCTGTCGGGAGGCGAGCGCAACCGCCTGCACCTGGCGACGATGCTCAAGAGCGGCGGCAATCTCCTGCTTCTCGACGAGCCGACCAACGACCTCGACGTCGATACGCTCCGGGCGCTCGAAGACGCGCTCCTGGCGTTCGCCGGCTGCGCCGTTGTGATCAGCCACGACCGGTGGTTCCTCGACCGCATCGCGACGCACATGCTGGCCTTCGAGGACGAAGGCCGGGTGGTCTGGTTCGAGGGGAACTACGCCGACTACGAGGCCGACCGCCGCCGGCGGCTCGGCGCCGAGGCCGAGCGCCCCCATCGCCTGCGCTTCAAGCGCCTCCCGAGGAGCTGAACCGCGGGCGCGAGCAGCAGATCAGCGTGTTCTCGCCCGTACGCCGCACCCGGCGCAGCCTGACCTCGTTGAAGTAGAGGCGCAGCGTGCGGGCGAGCGGCCGCGGATCGCCGTGCCGGTGGCGATTGACGACGAGCGATCCGAGCGGCGTGACCAGCGGCACCATCGCTAGGAGCTTCGGCAGCGCAACCTCCGGCGGCTCCCCGTACGTGACGTCCTCCATCACGTAGTCGAACCGGCGCCCCGTCCGCGTGAGCCCGGCGACGGCGGTCTCGGCGTCGGCGCACACCATCTCCAGCTTCCCGACCCGATCCAGCCCGAACCACTGACGAGCGATTCGCACGATGACCGGATCGCGCTCGATCACCGTGATGGATCGCGGGTCCGAGAGCCGGTACAGCAGGTGGACCTGCGTGCCGCCGCCGAGTCCGACCAGGAGTACGGCCGGCCGCGGCGGGAGCGGGACGGCCTCGAGCGCCTTCCACCAGTACTCGCGTCGCAGCGGTCGCCAGTTGGCGTTGAGCGGATAGATCGAGAGAATCTCACCGTGGACCATGAGTCGCCGCTCGTTGCCGTGATCCATCACCACGATCCGGCCCGAGAGACGCGACCACCCTCTGAAGGCGACGCGGGAGCGCGTGCCCTTGACGGCCGGCCTCGCGCGCTGCGGCCGTTCGGCGTCTGGCACGGACGGCCGTCAGCGGGGCTGCATGCGGATGGCGCCGTCGAGCCGGATCGTCTCCCCGTTCAGCATCGCGTTCTCGATGATGTGGAGCGCGAGCGCCGCGAATTCCGCGGGCCGGCCGAGCCGTTGGGGAAAGGGCACCTGCTTGCCGAGCGACACACGGACCGGATCGGGCAGGGTGGAGAGCAGCGGCGTGTCGAAGATTCCGGGGGCGATGGTCATGACGCGGATCCCCAGCTCGGCGAGGTCGCGCGCGACCGGCAGCGTCATGCCGACGATGCCGCCCTTCGAGGCCGAGTAGGCGGCCTGGCCGATCTGGCCGTCAAAGGCCGCGACGGAAGCGGTGTTGATGACGACTCCGCGCTCACCCTCGGCGCCGGGAGTGTTCTTGGCCATCAGCGCCGCGGCGAGCCGGATGCAGTTGAAGGTGCCGATGAGGTTCACCTGGATGACCCGGGTGAAGTCTTCGAGCCTGGCCGGGCCCGCTTTCCCGAACGTCTTCATGGCCGGGCCGATGCCGGCGCAGTTCACGAGGACGTTGACGCCGCCGAGCCGGTCGCCGGCAGTCTGGAGAGCCGCGCTCACCTCGTCGCCGATCGTCACGTCGGCGGGGGTGAAGATGGCCCGCTGGCCCATGGCCTTCGCGGCGTCGGCACCCGCCGAGGCGGCACGGTCGAGCAGGGCGACCGACGCGCCCGCGGCGACGAGCCGCTCGGCAGTGGCTCGTCCAAGCCCGGAGGCACCCCCGGTCACGACGGCTTTCACGGTGCGAAGTTCCATAGACGCCTCCTCGGCCCGCATTCTAGCTGATCGCGTCCGTCTAGGCTGAACCCCTCTATCTAGTGGGACCTCCGCTCGCTTCCCCCACATCTTCGTCTTGCCTGATACTCGTCACATGATTAGCTTTCTATCATGGGCGAGAGCGTGGCTCCGATCCGAGGCGAGATCACCGAGATCGTCGGGAGGCCCTCCTCCGGCCGCACGAGCTACCTCCTGGCCTGCCTCAGCCACGTCGTGGGTCAGGGCGAGACCGCCGCGCTCGTCGATGCCGAGGAAACGTTCGACCCGCGGTCCGCGGCGCAGGCGGGGATCGATCTGCGCCGGCTTCTGTGGGTTCGATGCGGAAGTGATCGAGGCGTGGCGCTTCGCGCCGCCGACATGCTCGTTCGTTGTCCGGGGTTCGCGCTGGTCGCGCTCGATCTCGGCGAGCGAGTGCCCCGCCTTCCGCCGACTCTGTCCTTCCGCCTGAAATTCGCCGTCCAGCGGACGGACGTGGCTCTGCTGATCGTCGGCCGCCGACGGCTCACGGGATCGAGCGCGGCGCTGGCGATCGAGACGCTGCGGGAAGGGATCGAATGGGCCGGTCCGGGGCTGGTTCCCACACGACTGGCGCGCGTGCGTACGAGAACCCGGGTGCTCCGGTCCCGCCGCGAGGAGCCTGGGGAATCGCTCTGGTGGACCGCGTGAGCCGGTTCGCCTGCGTGCTCGTCGAGCATTTCGACGCGGCCGCCGTCGAGCGGTGCGAGCCCGCCCTGCGCGCGCAGCCGCTGGGCGTCGTCAATGTCCGGGGTGACCACCCGAGCGCCGGCCGTGAAGGAGCCCCGACGGCGAAGATCGCGATGATCGTCGAGGCGAACGCGGAGGCCCGCGCGCGGGGTGTGCGGCCGGGCATGACGGAGGCGGAGGCGCGGGCCCGCTGCCCCATGCTGGTGACGCGACCGTTGATCGAGGAGTACGTCCTGTCGGCGCGTCACGCCCTGCTGGAAGCGGCGCTGGCCGTGTCGCCGCGGATCGAGGACGGAGGCGCGGGGCTCGTCTACGTCGATACCGTCGGCCTCGAGCGGCTCATCGGCGACCCCCCTTCCATCGGGCGACGCCTCGTGCATCAGGCGCGAGCCGTTGGGCTCACGGCCCGCATCGGGCTGGCGGCGAGCCGTACCGCCGCGCGGGTGGTGGCGGCGAGGGCGTCAGGTCCCGTGACGGTGGTTCCCGAGGGGCGCGAGCGTGCGGGGCTCGCGGGAGCGCCTCTGGCGACGCTCGCGCTTTCTCCGGACCTCGCCGCGACCCTCGCCCGATGGGGCGTGCGGACCCTCGGCGATCTGGCCGCGCTGCCGCGCGCGGGGCTCGCCACGCGGCTCGGGCCCGCCGGGCTCCGCGCCCACGATCTGGCACTCGGCCTCGATCACGATCCGTTCCGGCCGTGGACTCCGCCTCCATTCTGGGAAGAAGCGCAGGGGCTCGAGTGGGAGATCGATTCGCTCGGCGTGCTCGCGGGCGTGCTCGAGACGGTGCTGGAGCGTCTCTGCAGACGGCTCGCATCGGCGGCGCTCGCCGCCGACGCGCTCGAGGTCCGGCTGGGCCTCGCCTCCGGAGGTCACCACGCGCGAGACGTGTCGCTCGCCTATCCGGTGGTCGAGGTCAAGCCGATGCTCACCCTGATGGTCCTCGATCTCGAAGCGCATCCCCCCGATGCCCCCGTGACGCGGGTGGCGGTGAGCGCGCATCCGATCCGGGCCCAGGCCGGGCAGGGAGGGCTCTGGCAGCCGCCCGCTCCCGCGCCGCGCGACCTCGTGTCCGTGCTCGCGCGTCTGGCCGCCCTCGTCGGCGCCGACAACCTCGGCTCGCCCGCGCTCGTGGACTCGCATCGCTCCGATGCCTTCACGATGCTGGCGTTCTCGCCGCCCACCGAGCCCGCGCCGCTCGATCACCGGCCGCCGTGGCGTTCTCCTCGCCCCGACGGCGGTGAGCATCGCCTCGCGCTCCGCCGGATGCGGCCGGCGCGGCGTGTCGACGTCGAGGCCGCGGGCGAGCGGCCGACGCGCGTGGACGCGCGGCGTGTCCTCGCGTGGGCGGGGCCGTGGCGCGCGTCGGGCGACTGGTGGGACGTCGAGGCGTGGGCGCGCGAGGAGTGGGACGTGGTGCTGTCCGACGGCGCGCTCTGCCGCGTCGCGCGCGACCGGCTCACGGGCCACTGGTACCTCGACGCCCTCTACGACTGACCGTGTTCATCGAGCTCCACGCGCAATCGGCCTTCTCCTTCCTCGAAGGCGCCGAGCACCCGGAGGCGTTCGCCGCCGAAGCGGCGCGACTCGAGATGCCCGCGGTGGCCCTGGTCGATCGCGACGGCGTCTACGGCGCACCGCGGCTGACCCGGGCCGCCGCGAACGCCGGCGTGAAGCCGATCGTCGGCAGCGAGATCACGCTGGCCGACGGCTCGCGTCTGCCGCTGCTCGTCGAGGACCGCGAGGGTTATCAGAACCTGTGCCGCTTGATCACGCGGATGAAGCTCGGGGCCCCGAAGGGCGCCGCGGCGATCGCGCTCGACGACCTCGAGCCGTACGCCGCGGGGCTCGTGTGTCTCACCGGGGGTGCCCGCGGCCCGCTCGCGCTGCGCCTGGCGGCCGGCGACGTCGACGGCGCCCGGCGAGCCCTGGCGCGCCTCGTGGCGATGTTCGGCCGGTCGAGCTGCTTCGTCGAGATCCAGCGCCATTTTCTCCGTGACCAGGAAGCGATCCTCCAGGGGCTGGTGGCGCTCGCGCGCGCCGTTCCGGTGCCGCTCGTCGCCTCCAACCAGCCGCTCTTCGCGCGTCCGGAAGGCCGGCCGCTCGCCGACGTCTTCACGTGCATTCGCGAGAAGACCGATCTCGATCGCGCCGGCCGCCGCCTGCTGGCGAACGGCGAGCGCTCGCTCAAGCGCAGCGCCGAGATGACCGAGCTGTTCCGGGATCTGCCCGACGCCGTGGCCAGCACCGGCGAGCTGGCGATGCGGCTGGCGTTCACGCTGAAGGATCTCGGATATCGGTTCCCCGAGTTTCCGCTGCCCCCCGGCCAGACGCCGCTCGGGCATCTCCGCGAGCTGACCGAGCGCGGCGTGCGGGCGCGCTACGGCGCGGGGCCGCTGGCGGCCCGCGCGCGCCGTCAGGTCGCGCACGAGCTCGATCTCATCGGCCGGCTCGACCTCGCCGGCTATTTCCTGATCGTGTGGGACATCGTCGAGCACTGCCGCACCCACGACATCCTCGTTCAAGGCCGCGGCTCGGCGGCCAACAGCGCGGTCTGCTACGCGCTGGGGATCACCGCGGTGGATCCCGTCGGCATGGAGCTCCTGTTCGAGCGGTTCTTGAGCGAGGCGCGCGACGAGTGGCCCGATATCGATCTCGATCTGCCGAGTGGTGACCGGCGCGAAGCGGTCATCCAGCACGTGTACCGCCGTTACGGCCGGCTCGGCGCCGGGATGACCGCCAACGTGATCTCGTACCGGGGCCGTAGCGCGGCGCGCGAGGTCGGCCAGGCGCTCGGGCTTCCGCGCGACATGCGGGACCGGCTCGCCCGGCTCGTCGCGACGTGGGGCTATCAGGATCCCGAGGAGCTCTTGACGAAGCATCTGCCCGAGGCCGGCTGCGATCCGACGGCTCCGCGCATCCGGCGCTTCGCCGCGCTCTGGACGCGGATCCAGGATCTGCCGCGTCATCTCGGCCAGCACTCCGGCGGGATGGTGATCGCCGCCGGCCGGCTCGACGACGTCGTGCCGCTCGAGCCCGCCACCATGCCGGGTCGGGTCGTCGTCCAGTGGGACAAGGACGACTGCGCGGGGCTCGGCATCGTGAAGGTCGATCTGCTCGGGCTCGGAATGATGTCGGTGATCCAGGACTCGCTGACGCTCGTGCGCGAGACCGGCGGCGAGGTGGATCTGGCGCGGCTGCCGCCGGACGATCCGGCCGTGTACCGGAGCCTGCAGGAGGCCGACACGATCGGCGTGTTCCAGGTCGAGAGCCGCGCCCAGATGGCGACGCTCCCGCGCGTCCGGCCCGAGCGGTTCTACGACCTCGTCGTGCAGGTCGCGATCATCCGCCCGGGGCCGATCGTCGGCGACATGGTGCATCCCTACATCCGGCGCCGCCGCGGCCGCGAGCCCGTGACGTATCCGCATCCGAGCCTCGAGCCGATCCTGCGCCGCACCCTCGGCGTGCCGCTGTTCCAGGAGCAGCTCTTGCGGATGGCGATGGTGACGGCCGGCTTCACGGCGACGGAGGCCGAGGAGCTCCGGCGGGCGTTCGGCTTCAAGCGGAGCGAGCGCCTCATGGCCGAGGTCGAGACGAAGCTGCGGGCGGGGATGGCGCGGCAGGGGATCCACGGCGCCGCCGCCGAAGAGATCGTCCACGCCATCACCGCGTTCGCCCTGTATGGCTTCCCGGAGTCGCACGCCTCGAGCTTCGCGCTGCTCGCGTACGCGAGCGCGTACCTGCGCGTCCACCATCCGGCGGCGTTCTACGCGGCGCTCCTCAACAACCAGCCGATGGGCTTCTATCATCCGGCGACCATCGTGAAGGACGCGCAGCGCCACGGCCTCTCCATCCGGCCCGTCGACGTCACGCGCTCGCAGTGGCTGTGCACCATTGAACAGGGCACGGGCACCCGGGCTTCGCCACGCCCGTGCCCCGCCGGAACCACCGACGCGGTCGCTCGATCACTGGATGCGAGCTGGAGTCAACCGGCGGTGCGGCTGGGATTGCGGTACGTCAGGGGACTCCGCGAGGGGGCCGCCCGCGCCCTCGTCGCAGCGCGGGCCGCGCGGCCGTTCGGCTCCGTCCACGATCTCGCCCGCCGTCTCGAGCGCGACGAGCTGGAGACGCTCGCGGCCATCGGCGCTCTGGCGCCGTTCGGCGGGACCCGTCGGGCCAATCTCTGGACGGTGGCGACGGCGTCGCCCGGCCCGCTGTTCGAGGACCCGCCGCGCGAGCCCAGCCCGTTGAGCGAGATGACGGACGTCGAGCGCCTGGCCGCCGACTACGCCGGAACGAGCGTCACGCTCGGCCGCCACCCGATGGCGCTGCGCCGGACGGCGCTCCGCCGCGCCGGCGTGCTGAGCGCGCGCGAGCTCGCGGGCGTGGAGGACGGCGCCAGAGTCCGGGTGGCGGGCAGCGTCATCGTCCGCCAGCGGCCGGGCACCGCGAAGGGCTTCGTCTTTCTCTCGCTCGAGGACGAGACGGGGATCGCCAACGTGATCGTGACGCCGCCGATCTTCGCGCGCCATCGCCTCGCGCTGGTGGCCGAGCCCTATCTCCTGGTGGACGGGATCGCGCAGCGGCAAGACGGCGTCATCTCGGTGCGCGCGGCCCGGGCGCAAGGGCTTCCGGCGCTCGGCCATCACGTGCCGTCCCACGACTTCGGGTAAGATCGGGGCCGGAGGAAACCGATGTTCGATCTCTCGGGCAAAGTCGCGATCGTGACCGGTGGCAACGGCGGCATCGGCCTCGGCATGGCTCGAGGCCTGGCGAGCGCGGGCGCGCGCGTCGTCGTGGCGGCGCGGAACCAGGCGAAATCCGATGCCGCGGTTCGCGAGCTCGAGAAGCTCGGCGGGCAGCCGCTCTCGATCGCCGTCGACGTCGCCGACGAGGCGTCGGTCAATGCGCTGATCCGCTCCACGCAGGATCGGTGCGGCCGCCTCGATATCCTCGTCAACAACGCGGGGACCAACGTGCGCAAGCAGCCCCAGGACTACACTCTCGCCGACTGGCACCACGTCCTCGACACGAACCTCACCAGCGCGTTTCTGTGCTCCCGGGGCGCCTACGCGCCGATGAAAGCGGTCGGTGGCGGCAAGATCATCAACATCGGCTCGATGATGTCGATCTTCGGTGTCTCGTTTTCCCCGGCCTACGGTCCGAGCAAGGGCGGGCTGGTCCAGCTGACCAAGTCGCTCGCGACGGCGTGGGCGAAGGACAACATCCAGGTGAACGCGGTGCTCCCCGGCTGGATCGACACCGAGCTGACCCGGGGGGCTCGTCGCCAGGTCACGGAGCTGCACGACAACGTGCTCCGGCGTACGCCCGCCGGACGCTGGGGCACGATGGAGGACATGGCGGGGGTCGCGGTGTTCCTGGCCAGCGCCGCCTCGGACTTCGTCACCGGCACCGCCATCCCCGTAGACGGGGGGTATTCCGTCCTGGGCTGAGACACCACCGGTCGTACGTCACCCATAATTTCTTTTGTGGCGGCTCGACGGCCCTGCTAGGCTCCGAGCATGAGCATTCAACGATTCGTCACAGCGCTCCTCGTCCTCCTGTTCACGGCCGGGTGCGCCTCCGCCCCTCCCAAAGCGGTGCGGAGTGAGTTCGAAGACATTCCGGTTCCGAAGGGGCTCTCGTACCAGGCCGACAAGTCGACCATCATCGAGTCACCGACGGTCAAGGCGGCGCGGCTCGTGTATCGGGGCCGCCTCGAAGTCGACAGCCTGGCCGTGGCCATGCGGACCACGCTCGAGGCCAACGGCTGGCGCCACGTCAGCAGCACCTCCGTCTCGGACCACGGCGTCACGCAGGTCTACGAGAAGGCCGGCAGCTCGCTGGAGGTTCGCTTGATCGACGGCTGGTGGTACACGTTCGTCGAGCTGACGGCGAGCCGCTCTCTCCAGCACGCCACGACGACGACCCGCTAACGCCCGAGCTTCTCGGGCGCCTCTGGATCCGGTCGGGGGCTCGGCCCCCGGCCGCTGATTACGGCTGTCTCCAGGCGCCCCCGTCCCGCGCGATGAACGCGTCAGCTTCGGCCGGTCCCCAGGATCCCGCTTCGTAAAGATGGGGCGGCGGCGCCGACGCCTGGGCCCAGGTGTCCAGCACCGGACCGAGAAGCGACCAGGCCTTTTCCACCCAGTCGGCGCGCGCGTAGAGCGTCGAGTCGCCGTGCACCGCGTCGAGCAAGAGCCGCTCGTACGCCTCGGGCGGCTCGGCGCCGAACACCTCGCCGTAACGAAAGTGTAGACCCACGGGGCCGAGCTTGAGATCTGGACCAGGTGTTTTCGCCGCAACCGTCAGCGCCATGCCCTCGTCGGGCTGGATGCGGATCACGAGCTCGTTCGGCTCCACGCCCGACGGGGCGCGATGGAAGATCATGTGGGGCGTGCGGTGGAAGCGGATCGCGATCTCGCTCACGCGCTTGGCCAGGCGCTTGCCCGTCCGGAGATAGAAGGGCACGCCCGCCCAGCGCCAGTTGTCGACGGTGAGCCGCAGCGCCGCGTAGGTCTCGGTCCGCGAATCCGGCGCGACGCCCTTCTCCTGGCGGTAGCCCGGAACCGGCTTGCCCCCGGCGAAGCCCGGGCCGTACTGACCCCGTAGCGCGATCTCGTCGATCTTGCGCGCGTCGAGCGGACGGATGGCGTGCATCACCTTGTTCTTCTCGTCGTGAACGGGCGCGGCGTCGAAGGTGACCGGCGGCTCCATCGCGATGAGGCACAGGAGCTGGAGCAGGTGATTCTGCATCATGTCGCGGAGCGCGCCGGCCTCCTCGTAGTACGCGCCGCGCGTCTCCACGCCGAGCGCCTCGGCGACGGTGATCTGGACCTCCGCCACGTGGCTGCGGTTCCACAGGGGCTCGAAGATCTCGTTGGCGAACCGTAGAACCAGCAGGTTCTGGACGGTTTCCTTCCCGAGGTAGTGGTCGATGCGGTAGATCTGGTCCTCGCGAAGCGCGCTGGCCAGCTGGCTGTTGAGCGCGCGCGCGCTCGCGTAGTCGTGCCCGAAGGGCTTCTCGACGATGATGCGCGTCCAGCCCCCGCGCGGATTCGCGAGCCCGGAAGCCCCGAGGTTCGCGACGATGGTGTCGTACAGACTCGGGGGTGTCGCGAAATAGAAGAGCCGGTTCGCGGGCCCGGGCCGGGCGCCTTCCACGTCCTTCAGCGTGTGCTCGAGCCGGGTGTAGAGCGCCGGATCGGCGGGATCGCCGGGCACGTATGACAGCGACGCGGCAAAGCGGTCCCAGACGTTCGCCGAGGGTGGCTGGGTTCGCGCAAACTCGCGTACGGCGTCCCGCATGCGAAGGCGAAATTCGTCGGGCCCGACCTCGCTCCGCGCGCTGCCGATGATCGTGAACGGCTCGGGCAGCGTCCGCCCGGCGTAGAGGCTCCAGAGCGCGGGAACGAGCTTGCGCCGCGTCAGGTCGCCCGACGCGCCGAAGATGACCAGCGTGAAGGGCTCGTCGGTCGAGGGCGGCATCGCTAGCGTGCCTGGCTCACCGGGTGGAGCGCGGCTGCCGCGCGATCGGTGAGCCAGATGAGCTCGCCGTCCGTCGGCCGGACGAGGGCGGCGGGCAGTCCGCCGTGCTCGGACAGAACGGTCCGCACGATCTTCGCCTTTTCCGGGCCCGTGACGAGGAACACGACGCGCGCCGCCGCGTTCAGGACGGGGAAGGTCAGCGTCAGCCGCTGCGGGATCTGCGCGGCGGCGACGTGCACGGCGGCGACGGTACGAAAAACCTCGCGGAGCACGGGCGAGCCCGGGAACAGCGACGCGGTGTGACCGTCGATGCCCAGGCCCAGCAGCACCATGTCGAAGCGCGGAAGCTCGCCGCGCTTGGCGCCGATGGCCTCGGCGATCTCGGCCGCGTACGCGGCGGCCGCGCCTTCGGCGTCGGTCTGCTCGCCGCGCATGCGGAAGATCTGGCTCGCCGGGACGGGGACTCGCGACAGCAGCGCTTCGTGCGCCATCCGGTAGTTCGATTCGGGATGATCGGGCGGCACGGCGCGCTCGTCGCCGAAGAAGATCCACGTCCGATCCCAGGGCACGCGCTCGCTGAAGGCCGGGAGCGCGAGGCGCGCGTACGTGGCGCGCGGGGTTTCACCGCCGGCCAGACAGAAGAGGAATCGTCCCCGATCTCTCACGGCCTCGGTGGCCGCGTCGACGATCAGGTGGGCCGCGGTTTCGGCAAGGGTGGCAGGGTCAGCACACACCGTCAGGTTGGCGTCCGATGCCATGGTCAAATCATATCCTCTCATCGAAGCGGCGTTGCCGCTCGATCGCATCGCGGAAGCGCGCGTGGTGAGCACGGTCCGGCGTGAACGTCTCTCCGAGCGTCTGCCGGACGGCGGCGAGGTCGGTCAGAACGCCGAGTGCCTCGAGCGCGAGCAGTGCGACCCCTCGGCTCGTCGCCTCCGGCTCCGCCGACGATGTCACGGGGTGGCCGAGGGCGTCGGCGATGATCTGGGTCCAGGCCCGCGAGCGGCCCAGCGCGCCGCCGGAGGCGACCACCGCGTGGTGGGCGGACGCGCAGGGGGCCAGGAGTCCGTAGACCATCGCGAGCCGCAGCGCCACGGCCTCGAGGGCCGCGCGCGTGATCTCGACCGCGGTCGAGTCGAGGCGGAGACCGCTGATTGCTCCGCGCCGCCCGCCACGCCATCCCGGCGATCGCTCGCCAGCCAGATGGGGCAGCACCGTGAGCCCGTGCGCGTCCGGTGCCAGCGCCGCGAGCGCGGCTTCGAGCTCGTCGTCGCTGCCGAGGCGCAGCACCTCCCGGCACCACGCGTAGACGTTGCCGCCCTCCGATGTCGCGCCACCGACAACTGATCGGGTGCGGTCCACGCGGTAGCGCCAGAGGCCACGGGGCGGCGTGAGGGTGTCGCGAGTGACCACTCTGAGAGCCGCCGACGTGCCTACGTTGAGGGCAACGCGCGCGGGGTCGACGCAGTCGGAGCCGATGTTGCTCGCCGCGCCGTCGCCGATCGCGGGAAACCAGCCTGCGGTTCGGAGCGCCGGCCACCGTCCTGCCCACGGCGCGCGCAGCCCGCGGCGCGCCTCGGTGCGGGCGGCGATCCGAAAGAGGTGGCGATCCTCGAGCTCGGCGGCCGCCAGCGCCTCCGGATCCCAGCGAACGTGGGTCTGATCCAGGAGGCCGGTGCCGGAGGCCATCGATACGCTCGTCGTCGCGTCGCCGAACAGCGAGAGCTCGAGGAACTCGCCAAACGAGCCCCACCGCGAGACGCGCTGGACCTCGGCCGGGCGCTCTCGCGCGAGCCAGCGTAGCTTGGCCGGCCAGTACGAGGAGTGAAGATGGCAGCCGGTCCGTGCGTGTAGCCCCTCGTCGTCCAGCGCGGCCCGGAGGAGCCGGGCTTCGCCCTCGCTCCGGGTGTCGGCCCACATGTAGACGGGCGTGATCGGATGCCCACCGGCGTCGAAACCCAGGAGTCCATGCCAGAATGTCGCCACGCCGACCGCTCGGGTCTCCTCGGGCGGCCGATTGGGGTGGATCGCGTCGAGACACGCGACGACCCCCTCCAGCAGACGGGTCGCGTCGTGCTCGACTCCGCCGTCCGGCGTGAAGGTCGGCGCGTGGGCCACCTGGTGCGAGCGCCCCGCGATCGCCCGACCCGCTCCGTCGTAGAACCCGGCGCGGACAGACGACGTCCCGACGTCGAGCGCGATGACCATTGAGCTAAGATAGCCCCCATGGCGGAAAGCTGGGAAGTTCTGACGCTGAGAGGGCTGGCGGCCACCGACGAGCGCGCCGAACAGTTCGACGGCACGCTCGTGATTCATCGCGTGGGTAGCCCCGAGCCGGTGGAGTCGGTGTCCGTCTCCATCAAGCGCTCGGTCCTCGCCGAGCTGCACGAGAACCTCGGGCGCCTCCTCGCCCGATCCACAGGGATCACACGGAGACCCTCATGACACTCATTCGCGTTCTGAGCCCGATCGGTGTCGGCGGCGGCGACACCACGAGCATCCCGCCACTGCCCGGATCGCTGGCCGGCCTCACCGTCGGCTTCCTCGACAACCGGAAGGCGAACTTCGATCTGCTCGCCGACGAGATCGGCGCGCTGCTCTCCGCCGAGCACGGCGTCAAGTCCGTCATCCGGCGCCGCAAGGCGAACGCGGCGACGCCGGCCGCGCCGGAGATCGTGGCCGGCCTGGCCAAGGACTGCGACGTCGTCTTCGCGGGCTCGGCCGACTGAGGATCGTGCACGTCGTGGAGTCTCCACGACGCCATCGAGCTGGCGAAGGCGGGGACGCCCGCCGGCGTCATCACCACAACCGTCTTCCAGGGACTCGCACTGAGCGAGCTCGGCGCCCTCGGCGTCGCCGACCTCCCGCTCGTCGTGCTCGAGCATCCGCTCGGGGGAGAGCGCCGCGAAGGTGTCACGCGCCGGGCGCGTCAAGCCGTCGACCAGCTGGCGAAGCTGCTCTCGACGGCAACCGCTGGTGTAACGGGTAGACCGGGCGTGTCGGAGCCGGGTCGCGCCCTTCTCAGGCCACCCTCGATCCAAGGCGGCCTCACGGACCCCGCTACAACAAGCCCCGCGACAACAAACCCCGCTACAACAAACAACCCCGGTTTCGCCGCCGCCGCAATAGCAATCACCGACACGCCCGAGGCCGTCCTCGCTGCCTTCTGCGAGCGCCAGTGGTGCGACGGGCTGCCGATCGTCCCGCCGACCGAGGAGCGCGTGCGGGTGATGCTCGGCGGCGCCCAGCCCGACCGATCGCTCGGCGTGATGCCCCCGCTCTGGCGCCGGGTGACGCTCGAGAAGCTCGCCGTCAACGCCGTGATGGCGGGTTGCGAGCCGGCGGCCTTTCCGCTCATCGTCGCCGCGGTCGAGGCGATGCTCGATCCCTCGTTCAACCTCTACGGCGTCCAGGCGACGACGCATTCGGTCGCGCCGCTCCTGATCGTGCACGGCCCGATCGCGGACGAGCTCGGCGTGCACGCCGGCAGCGGCTGCTTCGGCCCGGGCTTTCGCGCCAATGCGACGATCGGCCGGGCAATCCGGCTCATCTTGCTGAATGTCGGCGGCGCCTGGCCGGGCCGGCACGACATGGCGACCCAGGGAAGTCCCGCGAAGTTCTCCTACTGCATCGCCGAGCGCCGAGACGCTCCCTGGGGCCCGCTGCACGAGGCCAGCATCGTGACGGTGTTCGGCGGCGAGCCGCCGCATAACGTGAACGATCACGTGTCGACGACCGCCGCCGGCATCCTCGCGACGGTGGCGGACACGTCCGTCTCGCTCGGGTCGAACGTCGGCTGGTACTTCTCCCAGAGTCAGCTCCTGATCGTCCTGGGCCCGGAGCACGCGCAGACGATCGCGAAGGACGGATTCGGCCGGGACGACGTCCAGCGATTCATCTTCGAGCACGCGCGGCTGCCGCTTCGCACGCTGAAGCTCGGCGGGATGTGGGGCATCCAGGACTGGCCGCGCTGGATGCACGCGGTCACCGACGACGACGCGCTGCTCCCGCAGGTGCCGTCGCCGGAGGACGTGATGGTGATCGTCGCCGGAGGTCCGGGCAAGCACTCGGCGGTCGTCCCGAACTGCACCTTTAGCCGAGCGGTGTCGCGCCCGGTCCGGCCGCTCTGAGACGCGGGCCGGGCGCCGGCCACCGATCAGCGTCGATAGACGATCAGGAGGCCGAGCGCGGTGAGGAGCAGCAGGACGCCGAGCCAGCCGCCCGCGCCCAGCCGCTCGCCGAACAGCGCCACGCCGAGAATCGTCGCGGTCAAGGGCTCGAGGAGCGTCGTGACTCCGGCCACCGAGGCCGGCACGTGGCGAAGCCCGATGGTGTACATCGCGTAGGCGCCCGCGGTCGCGACCCCGCCGAGATAGAGAAGCCACGGCCAGCCCAGCGCCAGCTGGGAGACCGGCGCGCGGATCCAGACCAGTGCCGGTGTCAGCAGAAGGGCGGCGACCGTGAACGTGAGCGCGGCCAGGGGCAGCGGCGCGGACCGCGCGAGGCTCGCCTTGGCCGTGAGCACGTAGAGCGCGTAGGCGAGGCCGGCGACGAGAGCGAGCAGCGTGCCGCCGACGACGCGCGCCGGCGGATCGGATGGGTCGGCCGGCGCGATCACCAGGAGCGCGGTGCCGATCACGCCGAGGCCGAGCGCCACGCGGACCGGCGTCGTCAGGCGCTCGCCCAGGAGCCACGGGGCGAGCGCGGCGATGACGAGCGGCGCCGAGCAGAGCGCGACGAGCGCCACGATCACGATTCCGGCGAGCGTCACGGCCGGGAAGTAGGCGGCCTGGTAGCCGGCCATGCACGCGCCCATCGCGACGCAGCGCCAGCGGTCGCCCGGCGCGACGGCGAGCGACTCGCCGGCGACCGACGCCGCGACCAGCAGCAGGATGGCGGCGAGCCAGATCCGCGCGAGACCGACCAGGAGCGGGCTCGCCGCCGCGCGATCGGCGAGCACCACCATCACCGACCCGCTCGTGCCCCACAACATCGCGGCAAGCCCGATGAGGAGCAGGCCGCCGGCGGTCCAGGACGCTTGACGGGCGTGCGGCACCCCGCGATCATAGCCCGTGTGTAAGGAGGATCTGTCCATGAAGATCGGATTCATCGGGACCGGAGCCATGGGGCGGCCGATGCTCGCGAACCTCGTGAAGAAGGGCCACACCGTGAGCGCGTACGACGTGGCCGAGCCGGCGCTGGACGGCGCCGTCCGGGCCGGTGCCGCGCGCGCCGCATCGACGGCGGCCGCCGCCCGCGACGCCGAGCTGGTGATCACCATGCTGCCCTCGTCGTCGCACGCCGAGTCGGCGTATCTCGGCGCCGGCGGAGTCCTCGAGAGCGTCGCCCGCGGTCGTCTGTGCGTCGACATGTCCACGATCGACCCGAGCGTCTCGCGCCGGATCGCGAACGCGGTGACGGCCCGCGGCGCGCGCTTTCTCGACGCGCCCGTCTCCGGCGGCGTGCCGCGCGCCGAGGACGGGACACTGGCGATCATGGTGGGCGGCGACGCGCGCGATTTCGAGGAGGCGCGCCCGGTGCTGGCGGCGATGGGCGCCAACATCATCCACGTCGGCCCGGTGGGATCGGGCGAGGTCGCCAAGCTCTGCAACAACCTGATCGCCGGCGTCGCCGCCGTCGCGGTTAGCGAGGCGTTCCGGATCGCCGAGGGCTTCGGTGTCGATCCGAAAGTCCTGACCGACGTCATCTCCAAATCGTCGGGCAACACCTGGGTCATGGAGCACATGCATCCGGTGCCGGGCCTCGTCGGGAAGGCGCCGTCGAGCCGCGACTACGCGCCGGGCTTCACCACGGACCTGATGGCGAAGGATCTCGGGCTGGCCGTCAACGCCGCGCGCGAGCTGCGCGTGCCGGTCGTGGTGGCGCCGGCGGCGCAGCAGGCGCTCCGGCTCGCGTCGTCCCACGGTCTCGGCCGGAAGGATTTCTCGTCGGTGTATATGTTCCTGAGAGCATCAAGCCGCGAAGCGCCCGTTTGATATACTGCCGATCGCTGCGCCAGCGCGTGAACGGCCGAGGAGGCTCGCCGTGTCGACGTACGTGATGCTGAGCACGCTGTCCGAGTCGGGACGCAAGGTGCTGCGCGGTCGTCCCGGATGGATCCGGAAGGTCAACGCGGACGTGCAGCGCATGGGCGCGCGCGTCGTCGCGCAGTACGCGGTCCTGGGCCCCTACGATTTCGTCACCATCATCGAGGCGCCGGACAACGCCACCATCTCGCGCGTGTCCGTCGAGCTCGGCGCGCGCGGCGGCGTCGCCGGCATGACGATGGCGGCGATCCCGCTCGACGAGTTCATCAGCCGGCTGGAGCGCGGCACGCACCGGCGCGGCGAAAGGAAGAGGAAGTGAGCGTACTCAAGATTCACCCGGAGAAGTGCACGGGGTGCCTCCGTTGCGAGCTGGCGTGCTCCTACATGCAGACGGGCGAATACCAGCCCGCGAAGTCCGTGATCCGGGTCTCCCCGTTCGAGGGACACACGTCGTACGCGCCCTACACCTGCACCCAGTGCGCGGAAGGGTGGTGCATGACCGCGTGTCCGGTGGGCGCGATCACCATCAGCGCCGTCGGCGCCAAGGACGTGCTCGACGACCGGTGCGTCGGCTGCAAGCTCTGCACGATCGCCTGTCCCTACGGGACGATGTTCTACGATCCGGCGACGCGCAAGGCCTTCAAGTGCAATCTCTGCGGCGGCGCCCCGGCGTGCGCCGAGGCGTGCCCGACGGCCGCCATCACCTACGAGGACGTCACGACCGGGGACTGGCTCGGCGACTTCGCGGGCGAGCGCACCGCGCGGGTTCTGGCCGGGGCACGCTGATGGCCGCCCGACACCTGATCATCGGCGGCGGCACCGCCGGGATGAACGCCATCCGGACCATCCGCGAGGAGGAGACCGAGCGGTCGACCATCACGCTGGTGAGCGCCGAGCGGCCGTACTCGCGCATGGTCCTGCCGTACTACCTCGACCGCTCGATCGCCGAGTCACACGTCTTCACCGCCACCCCGAAGGTGCTCGCCGGGTGGGGGGTGACGACGCAAGTGGGCAAGCGCGCCACTGCGCTCGACACGAAGGCGAACGTGTGCACGCTCGACGACGGCACGACCGTCGAGTACGACGACTGCCTGATCGCCACCGGCTCCTCCGCGGTGCGGGCGCCGGTGCCGGGCGCCGACGGCCCGGGCGTCCACTCCTTCTGGACCCTCGAGCAGGCCCGCGGCGTGATCGCGCAGATTCGCCCGGGCAGTCACGTGGTCATGGTCGGCGCGGGCTTCATCGCGTTCACCATCCTCAACTCCATCCTGGCCCTCGGCGCCACGCTGACGATCGTCGAGGTGGCGCCGCGCATCCTGCCGCGGATGATCGACGACACCGGCGCCGGGCTCGTCGAGGCGTGGCTGAAGCGCCACGGCGTCAAGGTGCGTACCGGGGTGAGGCTCACGAAGATCGCGGACGTGAAGGGCCGGCCGCGGCTCAGCTTCACCACCGGCGGCGATCTCGTCGCCGACGTCGTGATCATGGCGACGGGCATCCGGACGAATCTCGACTGGCTCAAGGGCTCCGGCGTGAGGATGAATCAGGGCATCGTCGTCGACGATCACCTGCGCTCGAGCGTGCCGAACGTGTACGCGGCCGGGGATGTGGCCGAGGGTCGCGATCTGATCTCGGGTGCGAACGCGGTGCACGCGATCGAGCCGACCGCGCAGGAGCACGGCCGTGTCGTCGGCGCCAACATGGCCGGCAAGGTCGTGTCGTACCGCGGCAGCCTCATCATCAACATCGTCGAGGTCTGCCATCTCGACGTGGCGTCGTTCGGCGCCTGGGACGACGCGCAGGCCGAGCCGGCCGCCGGCGTCAGAGCCGACCGGCCCGCGTACCGCAAGCTCCTCTGGCGGGGCGAGCGACTCACCGGCGCGATCATCCTCGGCCCCGCGAGCGACATCTGGACCACCAACGACGTCGGCATGCTCAAGGGGCTCGTCCAGTCCGGCGTCGGGCTCGGACGCTGGAAGGCTTACCTCAAGGCGAACCCATTCGACATCAAGCCGGCCTTCATCGCGACCAAGACGACGAGTGCCTTGCTTCCCGAAACCATCCTGGGGCGTCCGTCGAAGGCGCCCGGGGAGACCCCGGTGGCCGTATGACTCCTGCAACCGTGACCGCGCCCAAGCGCCCCAAGACGAACGCGGCGACGACCCCGCGCCCCGGCGGCTTCGCCGGCAACTTGCTGCGCGTCGATCTCTCGCGCCGCATCTGCCGGGCCGAGCCGTGGGCGCCCGAGACGATGCGCGAGTTGCTCGGCGGCGTCGGACTCGGCGCGATGATCCTCTATCGCGAGACGGCGACGAAGGGCGGCAAGGGGAACGTGGCCTGGGACCATCCCGACAACCGGCTGGTCCTGGGGACGGGTCCTCTCGCCGGTCTGCCGGTATGGGGCACGGGCGGCCTCACCGTCTGTACCATCGGCCCCGGGACCAACGGCCCAACCTCGACCCAGGCCAACGGGTTCTTCGGCACCAACCTGAAATACTGCGGGTACGACGCGATCATCATCCAGGGGCAGTCGAAGGACTGGGTCTATCTCTACATCAACGACGACGTCGTCGAGCTGCGCGACGCGCGAACGCTGGTCGGCCTCGACACGTGGGAGACGCAGAACACGCTCTACCGCGAGACCGGCCTCGCCGGCCATCAGCTCTCGGTCTACTCGATCGGCCCGGCCGGCGAGAAGCTCGTGCGCTTCGCCGCCATTCAGGGCGACTTCGGTCACGTCGCGTCCAAGAACGGCTGCGGCGCCGTCATGGGCAAGAAGCGGCTCAAGGCGGTCGCGATCGTGAAGGGCACGAAGGCGCTCCGCGCCGCCGATTCCCGCGGTCTGATGCAGGCGGCGCAGGACATGTCCCACGATCTCCAGACGGACCCGTCGGCGCGCTCGCTCTACGAGTTCGGCACGCTGCCGGGCGTCGTGAACCTGTCGAAGATGGGCGCCCTGCCGATCAAGAACTACACGACGAATCTGACGTCGAACGTCGCCGGCGCCGACATGAGCGCGTGGGAAGCGCCCAAGCTTCGCGAGAACTTCGACCATCGCGGCCACCAGTGCAACGCCTGCGGCATGCACCACTGCCACATGTCGGTGATCCGTCAGGGCGCCCAGAAGGGGCAGATCGTCGACGAGCCCGAGTACGAGGGCTGGTCGGGTTGCGGCTGGGCGATCGGCGCGGCCGACCGCGACGGCGTCGCCTGGCTCAACACCGAATGTGACAAGGCCTGCGTGGACGTCAACGAATGGGGCTGGCTCTGCGGCTGGGTCATGGAGTGCCAGGAGAAGGGCTACATCACCCGGGAGCAGCTCGGCTTCGAGCTCAAGTGGGGCGATATCAAGGGCGCGCACCGTCTGCTCTGGATGGTGAGCCGCCGCGAAGGCTTCGGCGATGTCCTCGCCGAGGGCGTCAAGCGGGCCGCCGAGAAGCTCGGCGGGGCCGCCAAGGAGTGCGCGATCTACATCGAGAAGGGCGCCACACCGCGCGGCCACGACCACCGCGCGCGGTGGGAGGAGATGCTCGACACGTGCACGTCGTCCACCGCGACGATGGAGACGGGCAACCCCGTGCACCCCACCGAAATCGGGCAGCCGGCGCGGGTCAACCCGTTCGACGGCGAGCAGGTGGCGAAATACGTCGCCGGGCTGCGCGGCCGGCGGAGCTTCGAGGACTCGCTCGGCATCTGCATCTTCACGTCGCGAGTTCGGCTCGAGTACATCTGCCGCGCGCTCTCCGCGGCGACCGGCTGGAACTTCACCGTCGAGGAGGCGCTCCGGTTCGGGCGTCGCACCGCCGCCATCAACCGCGCGACCGCGCTCCGCTGCGGTCACACCGGCGCGCTCGAATATCCCTCGGCGCGCTACGGCTCGACGCCTGTGGACGGGCCCGCGAAGGGTCAGGCCATCCGCGCGCAGTGGGAGAAGATGCTCGATACCTGGTACAGCGAGGTCGGCTTCGACCGCAAGAGCGGCAGGCCCTGGCCGAAGACCCTCAAGGGCCTCGGGCTCGACTGGCTCGCCAGGGACCTCTGGGGCAAGAAGGCGTAGAGTTTCAAGCAGATCGGGCCCTCCCGGGCCCGGTCTGATCCGACCGTTCCGGCGCCTGTGCGCGCCGCTCGCTTGACCCCCTCCTCGCCGGTGTGTTATTTATTGGCACTTCATCTCATATGCACGCGACCGGGGGACCCATGGCGCAAGTGATTGGATTTATTGGACTAGGCATCATGGGGCGCCCGATGGCCAAGAACCTATTGAAGGCCGGATACCCCCTCGTCGTGCACAGTAGGAGTCGAGGGCCGGTCGACGAGATCGCTCGCGCCGGAGCCAAGGTCGGCAGCTCTCCACAGGACGTCGCCGCGCAGTCGGACGTGCTCATCACGATGCTCCCCAACTCACCGGAGGTCGAGCTGGTGGCGCTCGGTCGCGACGGCATCATCGAGGGCGCGCGCCCCGGTCTTCTGTTCGTGGACATGTCCACGATCTCGCCGATCGTCTCCAAGAAAGTCGGCGAGGCGCTCGCCGCGAAATCCGTGAAGATGCTCGACGCGCCGGTGTCGGGCGGCGAGAAGGGGGCGGTCGACGGAGCGCTCTCGATCATGGTCGGCGGCGACAAGGCGGTCTTCGACGCCGTGCTGCCGATCTTCCAGGCGATGGGCAAGACCATCACGCACCTCGGACCGCTCGGCTTCGGCGGCTTCACGAAGCTCGCGAACCAGATCATCGTCGCCGTCAACCTGACGGCGCTCGCCGAGGCGCTGACGCTCGCGAAGAAGGCCGGGCTCGACCGCGAGTTGACGCTGACCGCGCTCGCCGGCGGGCTCGCCGGCTCGAAGTGTCTCGATCAGAAGAAGCCCAACTACCTCGCCGACGCCTACAATCCCGGCTTCAAGATCGACCTGCACTTCAAGGATCTGGGTCTCATCATGGAGTCGGCGCGCGCCCTCGGCGTGCCGCTGCCCACGACCGCGGTGGTCCAGGAGCTGTTCAGCGCCCTGCGCGTGCGCGGGCGCGGGGGCCTCGACCACTCTGGAGTGATCACGCTTCTGGAAGACTTCGCGGGCCTCTCGCGGTGAGGGCCACGGTCGATCGCGCCGGACTCGATCCGCAGGGCCGACTACCCAAAGTTCAGATTCGCCGGGTCCGCAAGGGCGACCTGGCGAAGATCCGCGACGTCATGGAGCAGACCTTCGGCGACTTCCTGGAGGGCCAGCTCGGCACCCGACCCCGGCAGGCGTTCGGCGGCGCGCAGTACGTGCACCATCGCTGGCTCATGGAGCCGTGGGGCTGCTTCGTGGCCGAGGAGGACGGCTCGAAGATCGTGGGCGCCGCGCTCGCGGTGACGTGGGGCACGGTCGGGGTGCTGGGGCCGGTGGCGGTGCTGACGAACTATCACAACCAGACGATCGGCCAGCAGCTCATCCGCGCGGCCCAGGATTTCTTCGACGAGAACAAGGCGACTCTGCACGGCTGCGTCACGTACCCGACGAGCTCCAAGCATCTGTACCTCTACCACAAGTTCGGCTACCGGCCGAAGCACCTGACCGCCATCATGAGCCGCACGATCGACCGCGGGGCGGCCCGGGTGCCGGCGGCGCCCAAGCCCGGCAAGACCCCCCTCGCGGCGCGCCGGTTCTCGACGCTCGAGGAGGCGAAGAAGAAGGCGGCGCTGGCGCGGATTCATCGCATCACCAACGCGATCTGCCGGGGCATGGACCTC